>Ga0209824_10000941_pt1 | contig 17398 bp, 14 predicted proteins | sample VDWuncwatermetaG_FD_184124 | JGI IMG/M metagenome (GOLD analysis project Ga0209824, IMG submission 184124) | Wastewater microbial communities from Netherlands to study Microbial Dark Matter (Phase II) - VDW unchlorinated drinking water (SPAdes)... ... | reverse complement strand
ATTATCTTCTGATGTTTTTAGGGTGGGAAGGGGTGGGGCTTTGTTCTTATCTATTAATTGGTTTCTGGTTCCACAAAAAAAGCGCCGCCGATGCCGCCAAAAAAGCGTTTATCGTCAACCGGATCGGCGATGCGGGATTTATCCTCGGAATTCTAATTCTTTTTTTCACAGTTGGAAGTCTCTCTTACCACTCTGTGTTCGAGGCGGCTTCCACGATGGAAAAAAGTACCGTAACCCTCATCACCCTTCTTTTGTTTGTGGGGGCGGTTGGAAAATCGGCACAGATTCCACTCTATGTCTGGCTTCCGGATGCCATGGAAGGCCCGACACCGGTCAGCGCTCTGATTCATGCCGCAACCATGGTCACGGCGGGGATCTATATGGTGTGTCGGAGTCACGTCCTTTATGAGCTCTCTCCTGTCTCGATGGAAATCGTCGCTCTCACCGGTGCCGTGACAGCCCTTTTTGCGGGAAGCATCGCCCTCGTCCAGAACGACATTAAGAAAGTGCTTGCGTATTCCACGGTGAGCCAGCTCGGTTTCATGTTTCTTGCTCTCGGGGTAGGGGCGTTCGCTTCAGGAATGTTTCATCTCGTCACCCACGCTTTTTTTAAAGGGCTCCTCTTCCTCGGTGCAGGAAGCGTGATTCATGCCTCAAGCGGTGAACAAAATATCCAGAAATTGGGCGGGTTGAAAGGTCACATTCCGGTGACGTTTGTCACCTTTTTCATCGGTACACTGGCCATTGCAGGCATCCCCCCTCTTGCAGGATTTTGGAGTAAAGATGAAATCCTCGCCCAAACGCTTCAAAGCGGCCATCCTATCCTTTTCGGAATGGGGGCGCTTGCGGCCCTCTTGACTTCCTTTTACATGTTTCGCCTCCTTTACCTGACCTTTTACGGGAAAACGCGTCTTTCTGAAAAAGCGCTCCATCATCTCCATGAATCTCCGCCGCCGATGACTTTTTCTCTTATCGTCCTGGCGATTCTTTCCTGCGTCGGTGGGTTTTTCCTCGGGTTTCCTCCTGAAAATGGATTTTTCCATCATTTCCTCGGCTCCCTCTTTGAAAGTGCCCGTGAAACGCCGCACTTCACCTTTTTCAATGTGCTCCTCATGGGAAGTTCCGTTGGAATTGCTGGGCTCGGATGGTTATTGGCATGGTTTCTCTACCAGAAACGAACCGATCTTCCCGCAAAGATCATGGGGCATCTCTTGGCTCTTTACACCCTACTCCTCCATAAATATTGGGTTGATGAATTTTATGATAAAACGGTCTTGGCGCTTGTTCGTCTCACTTCGAAGGTCTCTTTCGCCTGCGACCAGATCTTCATCGATGGCACTGTCAACGGCGTCGGGCGGTGTACTCTTTTTCTCTCAAAGATAAAATCGTTTTTTGACCAAAAGGTTATTGATGGAACAGCGAACGGCATTGCTAGAGTAGCCCAGTACGCCTCGGTGAGATTCCGGAGAATTCAGACGGGAGGCGCCCAGAATTATGCCCTCACCATGGCGGGCGGAGTGGTCGTTCTGATTGGCCTATTTCTTTTTATCCTTAAATAAGAAATGACATGTGTTCCTCTGTGTAATGTGGATTGTGTAATGTGTAATGGAACCGTCTTACCTTACACATTACACATTAAACATTACACAAAGTATCACACAATGAACATGACACAAGTACTCTGGAGAATAACATGACAACGCATCTTCTTGGTTTTCCCATGCTTTCATGCTTATGCTACCTTCCCCTCGCAGGGGCGCTTGTCATCATGCTCTTTTTCAAACGCTCCTGGAGTACCCCGATCAAAGTATTTACTTTTTGCCTTTCCCTCTTCGTATTTTTCCTTTCCCTCCTTTTGATCCCCGCTTTTCAGGCGGGAAATCCGGAGATGCAACTGGTTGAAAAGCATCCCTGGATTGAAACGATCCATATCACCTATTTTATGGGGATCGACGGGATCAGCCTTCCCCTCATCCTTCTCACGACCTTCCTTTCGGCGATTTCCGTGCTCTCTTCTTTCTCGGCCATCAAAGAACGTGAGAAGGAATATTACGCCTCGCTTCTTCTCCTTGAAACGGGAATGCTGGGCGTCTTTATGGCGCTCGACCTTTTCCTCTTTTACATCTTCTGGGAAGTCATGCTGGTGCCAATGTATTTTCTGATTGGGGTCTTTGGAGGCGAAAGGCGTCTTTACGCGGCGATCAAATTTTTCCTGTATACCCTTTTCGGAAGCGTCCTCATGCTCCTCGGAATCCTTGCGCTTTATTTCTTGAGTGAAAATCCGGCCTATGGACTTGGACAGGGGACTTTTGATTTCCTGAAACTTTCACAACTCGCTCTTCCCCTTCATCTCCAGCGCTGGCTTTTCTTCGCGTTTTTTTTCGCTTTTGCCATCAAGGTGCCGATGTTTCCCTTTCATACCTGGCTCCCGGATGCACACGTGGAAGCCCCCACCGCAGGAAGTGTCCTCCTCGCCGGTGTCCTCCTTAAAATGGGGACATACGGTTTCCTCCGATTCTGCCTGACTCTCTTCCCTGAAGCGAGTCGATGGGCCGCTCCGGGGATGGTCACCCTCGCCATCATCGGTATCCTTTACGGCGCTTTGGTTGCCATGGCCCAAATCGACATGAAAAAACTGGTCGCCTATTCCAGCGTGAGCCATCTCGGTTTCGTGATGCTTGGAATCTATGCGCTAACTCCCCAAGGGCTCTCTGGCGCACTCCTTCAGATGATTAACCATGGACTCAGCACCGGAGCGCTCTTTTTGATCGTCGGGATGCTTTATGAAAGACGTCACACCCATCTGATTTCGGAATTCGGCGGCCTTTCTCACAAGATGCCGGTTTTCGCGACCTTCTTTGCCATCACCCTTTTTTCTTCCATCGGCCTTCCCGGCCTCAATGGTTTTATCGGCGAATTCCTGATCCTGCTCGGCGCTTTCCGGGCAAAATTCCTGTATGCCGCCTTCGCCGTCCCCGGTATTGTGCTCGGCGCGGCCTACATGCTTTGGCTTTACCAGCGCCTCATGTTCGGAATCTGCGACAATCCTAAAAATCAGTCCCTACGAGATTGCGGGATACGGGAAGTGCTTTATATGATTCCGCTCATTTTTCTCATGTTCTGGATCGGACTCTATCCGAAACCTGTGCTGAAGATTTCGGAGGCGACACTCCAGCATCTGCATAGGGTCGTACAAACAAAAACGCTCATCATAAGGTAACTGGATGTTCCTTTCTTCCATCACAAAAGACCTTTTCTATTTCCTCCCCGAAGAAATACTTCTGGGGATTGGGATTTTGATCCTTTGCCTTGACCCTTTCCTGTCGCACTCCAAAAAACCGAATTTGGGAAAGCTGGGTGTCGTGGGTCTTTTCGCTTCCGCTTTCGCCACGCTTTTTCTGTGGGGAAAAGAGGCCACTTTCTTTGGAAACCTCTATGTTCTTGACACGTACGCCCTTTTCTTCAAACTCCTCTTTTTGGGTGTCACAGGCGTTACGCTCCTTGTCTCCTCCCGCTATCTCGGCTCGACCGGCATTCCTCACGGGGAATATGTGGCCCTCCTCCTCTTTTCCACGGTGGGAATGATGGTGATGGCGGCAGGAATGAATCTCCTTTCCATTTACCTCGGACTTGAAGTCATGGCGATCTCGAGTTACGCCCTCGTGGGATTCCTCAAGAAGGAACGTTCCTCCCTGGAAGGGGCCTTAAAATATTTTCTCTTGGGGGCCTTCAATTCAGGAATTATCCTTTATGGGATCGCCCTCCTTTACGGGGCCACGGGAACAACCGACCTTTCAAGACTCGCAGCTCTTTTCGCACAGGGGATTTCCTCCCGAATGCTGCTCATCGCCATCGGTTTGCTTTTGGCAGGATTCGCTTTCAAGATTTCGGCCGTTCCGTTTCATATGTGGGTTCCGGATGTCTACGAAGGAAGCCCTACGCCGGTTGCAGGTTTCATTTCGGTCGCCTCCAAAGCGGCAAGCTTTGCGGCGCTTTTGCGGCTCTTCCTTTTTGCGATGGGGCCTCTCAGGAACGAATGGCAGATGCTGTTTGTGCTGTTTTCCATAATGACCATGACTCTGGGAAATCTTCTCGCGCTTTCACAGGAAAGTCTGAAGCGGATGCTCGCCTACTCCAGCATCGCTCATGCGGGGTACCTTTTGATCGGCCTTGCGGTGGGGACGCCTCTCGGTCTTTCGGCGATTCTTTTTTATTTTTCGGCGTACGCGTTCATGAACCTCGGGGCTTTTGCGATGATCGTCCTCCTCGCCCAAAAAAATCAACGGGCAGAATCTCTCGAGGACTTCAGGGGGCTGGCAAGACACCATCCGGGCTGGGCTCTCTGTTTTCTCGTCTTTCTTTTGTCGCTGGCAGGCATCCCTCCCTCGGCGGGGTTCATCGGGAAATTCTATCTTTTCGCGGGAGCCATACAGTCCGGACTCTACGGCCTGGCACTCATCGCTGTTTTAAACAGTGTCTTGGCCCTTTCCTATTATTTTCGGGTGGTCCGCGGGATGTTTATGATGGAAGAGCGGCGCACCGCAGAAATTTCTACTTCTTGGGGGCTTCGTGTCTCATTAATCCTTTTGGCCCTTTTAACACTGTTCGCCGGCCTTTATCCCGCCCCGTTCCTGAAGGCCGCAGAGCTTGCGAGCCGGTCACTCTTATGATGAAGAAAAACGCATTTACCTTGGCAGAAGTGCTTCTTGTGATAGTCATTGTTGCCATCCTTGCAGGCCTCGCCGTGACTTATAACACCCGACCTTTAGAAACCGCGAGAGGGAGAGACGCGCAGGCAACCCTCCGGATCATCTATACCGCAGAAAGAGAATATTGCCTCAATAATATCAATAGTAGTACCTACACCACTCTTGCCACCCTCATAAGCCAAGGCTACCTGTCTGACCCTAACTATGGTCCCTCAAATCCGGATCAAAAGAATTGGAATTACACCATTGCCACAGGTGGTAGTCCCGCTCCCAATAATTGCGGTGCCTTCACCGTCACAGCCACCAGAACAGCACCCGGTGGGAGTAACAATGGCGAGTGGATCACGATTAACGAGACAGGACAGATTAATCCTGCTGGAACAGATACGTGGAGCCCTTGACCTTCCGAAACACACCCTCCTCACAACTCCAAAAAAACGCTTGACAGCCTTTTTCTATTTGTTAAAATGAGTTCAAACAAGTTAAGATGAGGTAAGGATGGCTCCACTCAAACTCGAAGAAGAGGTTCTGACGACAGAAGAGGCCTCAAAATTTCTAAGAATAAGTAGACAAACACTTTACAAACTTGTTGAGCAGGGAAAAATCCCCGGGATGAAGGTGGGTCAGGGGTATAAATTCCTGAAAAGTGACCTCATTTCTTCTCTCCGCGTCAGCCGTCCTGCTTAAATCCTGAAAGGAGCATCCCTTCGTTGGAAAATTTGGAACATAAAAACAGCCCAAAGGTAGGGCTCGTTGATAAACGATACGAGTGGGATTCCTGCGGCGTTGGGTTTGTGGCCAATATCTCGGGTAAGAAAAGCCATGCGATCCTTGAAAAAGGGATCCAGGCGGTCGTCAATCTGACCCATAGGGGCGCGATTGATGCCGACGCCAAAACCGGAGATGGTGCAGGAATTCTGACACAACTCCCGGGAAAATTTTTCCGCAAGGAAGTGGAGCGGCTTGGTCATCGTCCCCCAAAAGAAGAAGACCTTGCGGTCGGGATGTTTTTCCTGCCAAGGAAAGAATATGACGCCCATGCATTTCTGACCCAAGAGCGGTGCCACGCCATTGCGGAAGAAGCGGTTTCCCGGCAGGGGGTTCAGATGTTCGGGTGGCGGCAGGTCCCTGTAGACAGTTCCGTTCTCGGAGACAAAGCGGCGGCGACCCGCCCTGAAATCGAACAGATCCTGATGGGAAGGCCTTCTCACATCCCCCCTTCTGAGTTCGAACGGATCCTTTATCTTATCCGGAAAGAAATCGAGAAACATATCCACGCAGCGTCGATTGAAAACTTCTATATCCCCTCTTTCTCGAGTAAAACCATCGTCTATAAAGGGCTCTTTGTGGCGCCTCAGCTCAAAAAATTCTATCTCGACCTCCGAAGCCCGGATTATGAGACGGCGCTTTGCCTTTTCCATCAGCGTTATAGCACGAATACCTTTCCCAACTGGTTTCTTGCGCAGCCCTTCAGAATGCTTGGCCATAACGGCGAGATCAACACCCTTCAGGGAAACAGAAACTGGATGCGGGCACGGGAACCTGAACTCTCTTCGCCCTTGTGGAAGGAACAGATCGAAACACTCAAGCCGATTGTCTGGGCCGAAGGAAGCGACTCCGCTTCCCTCGATAACGTGATGGAGCTTCTCGCCCTTTCGGGCCGTGATATTCTCCATTCGACCCTGATGCTCGTTCCCGAGGCGTGGCAGAATATGCCGCATATGGATCCGACGACCAAGGCCTTTTACCAGTACCACGCTTGCCTTGTGGAGCCGTGGGACGGTCCCGCAGCCCTCGCTTTTTCGGATGGGCGCTATGTCGGGGCATGCCTTGACCGGAATGGCCTCCGTCCTGCCCGCTACATTGTGACAAAAGATGACATGATCATCATGGCCTCAGAAGTCGGTGTCATTGATATTGACGACTCCCGCGTCATCGAGAAAGGACGTCTCGGCCCCGGAAAAATGATCGCCGTCGACACGGAAAAGGGGGTTCTTTTAAAGGACAGCGAGATCAAACACCATTATGCGACACAGAAGCCTTATGCCAAATGGCTTAAGGAAAACCTTGTGCCGATCAGCACCCTCGTTCCAAAAACAGATCTTACCGCTCCCGCTTTGGACCGCCAGGAACTTCTTCGAAAGCAGGTGGCGTTCGGGTACACCTCTGAAGAACTCCGGATGGCCCTTGCACCGACCGCCGAACAGGGAAAAGAGGTTGTCTTCTCGATGGGAGACGACACACCCCTTTCGGTCCTCTCGAAAAAACCGAGACTCCTTTACACCTATTTCAAACAGCTCTTCGCGCAAGTCACGAATCCTCCGATCGATCCTTTGCGGGAAAAGCTGGTCATGTCGCTCAATTCCATTCTCGGCGCCAGAAAGTCCGTTCTGGAAGAGACACCGGCTCATGCGCGGCACATCTTTCTTCCGAGCCCTTTCCTTTACAACCACGAACTTGAGGCCCTCAGGAAAATTGAGGACGGGGAATTTGCCTCCGTCCTTCTCCCTACTCTCTTTGAAGTGAATGATGGGCCGGAGGGCTTGGAAAAAGCGGTTCAAAAACTTTGCGAAGCGGCAAGCCGTGCCGTGGATATCGGAAAACGGATCCTGATCTTAAGTGATCGCGGCGTCGATAGCTCCCATGCTCACATCCCGATGCTCCTCGCCGTCGCAAGCGTCCATCATCATCTGAACCGTGAAGGAAAACGGATGAGGGCAAGTCTTGTTGCGGAAACGGCAGAGGCACGGGAAATCCATCATTTTGCCCTTCTCATCGGATATGGACTGAGCGCGTTTAATCCGTATCTCGCCTTTGAAGGAATTCAGGCGCTCCTTCAGGATGGCATGATCGAAAAAATCGACTATGAAAAAGCGCTTCAAAACTACAAGAAGGCGTGTGAAGACGGGATTCTCAAAATTATGTCCAAGATGGGTATCTCCACAATCGGAAGCTACCGGGGATCCCAGATCTTCGAAGCGGTCGGCATCAGTCGTTCGCTCGTTGAGCGCTCTTTCACTGGAACCGCTTCCCGCGTCGGCGGGATCGGAATTAAGGACATTGCAAGGGACCTCCTCAGCTGGCACGGAAATGCTTTTCACTCCGAAAAACCGGTCCTCGATCTTGGGGGCTACGTCAAATTCCAGCGTGAAGGAGAGTATCATGCTTTCAATCCGGAAGTGATCAAATATTTTCACCAAGCCGTCCGTAACGGCGATGCCGAGGCCTACAAAAAATATTCGGAGCTGGTGAATCAACGGCCTTTGACCGCCCTTCGGGACCTTTTTATCTTTAAAAGCGACCGTTCGCCGGTTCCTCTGGAAGAAGTGGAACCGATTGAAATGATCCGCAAACGGTTCACCACCGCCGGCATGTCTCATGGAGCGCTCTCTCGTGAGGCGCATGAAACGCTCGCGATCGCTTTAAACCGGATCGGAGGAAAAAGCAATAGCGGTGAAGGAGGCGAAGATCCCGCCCGTTATAAAGTGCGTGAAAACGGGGACTGGCCAAACAGCGCCATCAAACAGGTGGCTTCTGCCCGTTTCGGCGTCACCCCCGAATATCTGGTCCGCTGTGACGAACTTGAAATTAAAATGGCCCAAGGATCCAAACCGGGTGAAGGTGGACAGCTGCCGGGTGGAAAGGTTTCTGGAGAAATCGCGAAGATTCGGTTTGCCCAGGAAGGGACTCCGCTCATTTCTCCACCGCCGCACCATGACATTTACAGCATCGAAGATCTGAAGCAACTCATTTATGATCTGAAACAGGTCAATCCCCGTGCAAAAATCTGTGTGAAGCTCGTCGCTGAAGCGGGGGTAGGGACGATTGCTGCCGGAGTGGCCAAAGCCCATGCGGATGTGATCCTGATCAGCGGGCATGACGGAGGAACCGGAGCGAGTCCCTTAAGTTCCATCAAAAATGCAGGGCTTCCGTGGGAACTGGGTATTGCCGAGGCCCAACAGGTCCTCGTCCTGAATGATCTTCGCGGGCGGGTGGTGCTCCGGACAGACGGAGGGATGAAAACAGGACGAGACCTCGTGGTCGCAGTGCTTCTCGGGGCCGAGGAATTTAATTTCGGGACCGCCGCGGTTGTTGCGACAGGATGCATCATGGCGCGCCAATGCCATCTCAACACCTGCCCGACCGGTGTGGCCACGCAAGATCCAAAACTTCGCGCCAAGTTCACCGGAAATCCCCAGATGGTCGTCAACTTTTTCAATTTCGTGGCGCAGGAAGTGCGGGAAATTCTCGCCCAGCTTGGGTACCGGAGCCTCAATGAAATTACCGGCCGGACAGATCTTTTAGCTCTTAAACAGATCCCGGATCATCCGAAGGTAGATACGCTGGACCTGAGTCTCATTCTCGCTCAGCCGGATCCTCACGGCAGGAGTCCCCGCTATCACATCCAAGAACGGAACGCCTTCGATGACGAACCGCTCGATGAAAAAATCATTCAGGATGCCAAGATGGCCCTGGATGGGGCAGGGTCTATTCGCCTCACCTATCCGATCCGGAATATCAACCGTTCCGTCGGGACGAGACTTTCCGGAGAAATCGCCTACCGCTACGGGGATGGCGGACTCCCTTTTGGAACCATCGAGTGTCACCTCCGCGGGACGGCGGGTCAGAGTTTTGGCGCTTTCCTGATCCGGGGCGTCCGTCTCATCCTTGCCGGTGAAGCGAACGATTACGTCGGAAAAGGGATGGGCGGTGGCGAGATCCTCATCGCTCCTCCTCATAACGCCTCCTTTGAGCCGCATAAGAATACCATTATGGGAAATACCGTTCTCTACGGAGCGACGGGCGGGAGCCTTTTTGCAGCGGGACTCGCCGGGGAACGGTTCTGCGTCCGGAATAGCGGGGCGACAGCAGTTGTTGAAGGGGTCGGAGATCATGGCTGCGAGTATATGACAGGAGGGCTTGTAGCTATCCTCGGAGAAACAGGAAGAAATTTCGGCGCCGGGATGACCGGAGGAATCGCCTATGTCTTTGACGAGCATGATACATTTTCTCCGAAACTCAATCCGGAACTGGTCGCGATAGAGCGGCTCGAGGAAGCTACCGATATCGAAACATTGAAGAAACTTTTGACGCGCCACTACGAATACACCAAAAGCCGGCGCGCGCATGAGTTCCTTTCGCACTTTGAAGAAACCCAAAAACGCTTCTGGAAGGTTCTTCCCAAAACCTTGGTGAAGAAACCGGAAGTGCCCTTCGCCGTAAAGGCCTGAGCCCTCATGCAACTCAACCCGAAGAAGCTTGCAATCATTGTTCAGGGGAGCTCCTACGACAAACTTCATCTGATGGTAACACTCGTGGCCACCGCCGTCTCGATAGATGGGGAGGCGCACCTTTTTTTAACTTACGATGCACTTCTCCGTTATGTGAACGGGACACTCGATGAAGCAAAACCGGCTCTCGATGACACAAAAATGAATGATCTCTACACAAGTGGCATTGAGGACGGCCGCATTCCAAGTATTACGGATCTCCTCCGTCAGGCGAGAGAGATGGGAAGAGTAAAAGTCTATGGCTGTTCCCAGTCTGTCGCCTTCCTCAGGCTCGATTCAAAACTCACCGAAAAATTGGACGGCGTTATCGGCTACACGACTTTTCTTACCTCTGCCATGGATGCCAAGCTCGTGGTGATTTAATGGAATGCAAACTCTGCGGGGTCCGGTTAGGCCGGGAGAAAGAAGGGTTTCAAAAAACCGATGAATTCTACGACCGCGTCTGCTCCCGCTGTAACGGCCACGTCTGCAAAGCCCACCTGGTCATGGAGAACCCGCCGACTTGCTCCGACTGCGCCGGGGACTAAAGCGGGTCCTGTCTCGCATCTGTAAGCGACGTGGCTTCCCACCGACGCGCGAGTAGATTTTGCGCGGAACAATCAAGACCTCAAACCGCACGCGAAATCTCTCGAAGCGCGGAGTGTGGGAACCACGGCGCAAAAGAGCAAGCCCTGATAGATGCCCGGTCTCAATCAGGGCAAGCGGAGGCAACCCTGTCGATCTTCTTACAAAACATGACTGGATTGAGGCCCCTTGACAAATAGCTATTTAAATGGTACACTTAAATAGACAATTCAAATAGCCTATTTAGGGAGGGTTTGATGCCGCCGCAACTCATAAGTACCAGTCAGTTTCGAAACAAAGCCCTTCAACTTGTCCGACAGGCCGAGGGGGGCCAAGATTTCATCATTGTCAATCGAAGCAGACCTGCCGCTGTCCTCATCGCCTATGACTTTTACGAAAAGATCAAACACCGCCTTGAGACAGAGGAGATTCTATTGGATAAAAAGTTGATGCAGCATATTAAGGAGGGCCTCGCCTACTTTGAAAAAGGAGGCAAGGGATACTCCATGGAAGAAGTCTTTGAAAAGGAGCCGCCAAAAAAACGATCTTCTAAAAAAGAATGAAGCCCTACCGGATCCTCTTCTCCGAATCTGCACGCGATACAATCCGAAAGTTCCCTCCCCTTCCCAAACGTCTCCTTCGAAAAGCTCTCCGAGAACTTGAAGGGGATCTTTTCTTTGGGGAACCCCTAGAGCGGGAACTGGTTGGGCTCTACAAACTCACTGTAAAAGGTTACCGAATCATTTATCGCGTCGTGAAGGAACGGAAAGAAATCCAGGTGATTGCAGTTGGCCCACGCAAAACAATCTACCTTGACCTCTTAGAACTCCTCAAACTATCTCAAGAATAATTTCCCCACCTGCACTGACTGCGCCGGGGATTGATTTAAGAAGCCCAGCAGACCCTGCCGTACTTCTTATTCTCCTACAATAGTAATGATATAAGTTCGGCTGCGGGGCTGGGTGTCGAAGTCGAGGAGGACGACCTGTTGCCAGGTTCCAAGTTTCAGTTTCCCGTCGACAATCGGGATACTTACGGAAGGACCCAAAAACGCGGCGCGCAGGTGCGCATGGGCATTGTCATCGCCCCAGTCCATCGGGTGTTTGTAGGGAAAATCTTTCGGAAAGAGCCGGTTGAAAGCCTCCTGTAAATCCATCACCGCCCCCTTCGCAAATTCCACTGTGGTAATCCCTGCCGTTGAACCTGGGACAAAGACCGTGACAAGGCCTTCGCGGATTTTGGACTTTGTGACCACCTGCGCTACTTCATCCGTCAGGTTCAGGCAGTCGTTATTCCCTTTGGTTTTGATTGTTTTGGTTTCGGTGTAAACAGACATCTTGGGAGGTTTACCGTTTACGGTTTACTGTGTACGGTATCAATACCGTAAACCGTACACCGTTCACCGTACACCCTCTTTTTCCGGATGAAGGAGCCGGTCCATGTCGTACCACATCTCTTCGCGGCTATAGGCGGCGATGTCCATAATGTTGGTATCCATCCGGATGGCATCTTCCGGGCAAACTTCCACGCAATAACCGCAGTAAACGCACTTCCCAAGGTCAATGTCAAAACTTTTCGGACGTTTCTCGATATTCGGGTCGGGATCCTCCTCCGCGACGATGTAGATACAGCGGGCCGGACAGACCGTTTCGCACATCATACAAGCGACACAGCGCGGCGATCCATCTTCGCGCTTTGTCAAACGGTGGCGGGTCCTGAGTCGCGGGGCATAAGGACGGGTCTGTTCAGGATATTGAATCGTCACCGCCGCCGAGAGATGTTTCAGAAGACCGACCTGGTGAGCCGTGTGGATAAAAAGGTTCCTGAAGAAATGGCGCGACGTGACCCAGAGTCCTCTTGCCACCTCAGGAAGATAAATGTTTTCCCAAAAATTGAGGGGTTGATGACGCATGACCTTTGTGCTCATTGAACCACAATCTCCTTGCTTAAGCGGTGACTATTGTCCTTTGATAAAATTTCAAAGTGAAGTTGGTTTTTTGAAAGCGCCTCTTCCGACCATACTTTTTCCAAAAAGAAAAGATAGGAATCATAACAGGTGGTGATATCGAATTCCCGCACCTCATTTGGAAGAATCAGGGTGCCGGGAGAAGAAGCCGCATAGGCCAGCTCCTTTCCATTGATTCGACAGATGAGAGAAATATTTCTCACCGGTTTATCGCCGGTATTCCGGATGCTTAAGAGAAAAACTGGTTTTCCGCCTGCCCCCGGTGAAATCCCGAGATCCACCAAGGAATAAGCCGTTCCGTAGTTTTCTTCCTCTTTGGCTTTCAGATTCCGGCTGCATGAAAAATCGATCCGGCTGCGGGTTTCTCCTTGAGAGAGTGTCACAGTGGTCATGAATTCCCCCGCATAATCCCCTGTAAAGACCGTAAAATCCTTTTTTTCCGGATCCATGTAAGGAGGGGTTGTGTCCCAATACGCGTAGACCCAGTATGTGCCGTCTGGCAAATGATTCATTTGATAAGGAATCGATTTCCAGACAATTTTTTCTTTCGGGATCATGGCGAAAGCAGTCGGTGTGTCCTGATTTTTCAAAACCGTAAAAATATAAAGATTTCCCTCGTGAGCGACAGGCGGAAGGGTTATGACCCCCTCAATGGCTCCCTCTCCCTTCGGCGCAGGCACAGGGGGCGGCATTTCAATAAACCCCCATTCTTCCTCCCTCACCTTCCACCGATCAACCGTCTTCAGAAGGTAGATTTTGCCTTCGGATTTTCCTCCATTGGGGTAGGTACCGACCACCGCCAAAAAGGCACCGTTTCCGATAATTTTTTCACTACGGACCTCAATCTCGGGAGGAGACATCTGCCGTAAACGCAACATTTCATTGGTGAGCGTCTCCTCGCTCCTCACAATCGTCTCTTCAGGAAGCCACCTGGCCCGAAGTCCCTTCCTCTCTAGAAGACGTAGGGCTTTATGGTACGCTTGATACGTTTCCGTAGGACTTTCGACCGGCTCAGCAGACAAAAGTGCCGAATGTGCCAGAAGCGTTACCGTCACTCCAAAAAAAATCCATCCCTTCATGGATTACACTAAAAGGAAAATCGCCGTCACCAGAATGTTCGCCAAGGAAAGAGGAAGGATCATCTTCCATCCCAAACGCATCAGTTGGTCATAACGGAAACGGGGCAGCGTCCAGCGGATGGTCATCAGAAGCCAACAAAAAAAGAGGACCTTTAGGGTAAAAGAAGCGATTCCGAGAAGCACGACCCAAAGAGAAGGAAGCGGCAAAAGCGCTCCCCATGGAAAATGGAACCCATACGGATAAAGATAGGGGATCTGCCACCCCCCGAAGAAAAGTGTCGTCATCATGCAGGCCAGGAGGACCGTTTCGAGGAAATCCGTGAGGAAAAACATTCCGAATTTCATCCCGCTATATTCGACAAAATAACCGATAATCTCCGATTCCCCTTCGGGGAGGTCAAAAGGGATCCGTTTGGTTTCCGCCATCGCTGCCACAAAAAATAAAATCGCCCCGAGAGGCTGCACCACAACTCCCCACTTCGGGATCACGTTCCAAAGAGTCGCTCCCTGGGCGCGGACGATTTCTTGAAGACTCATTGATTCATAAACCATCACAATCCCGATCACCGCCACCCCCATGGTCACTTCATAAGAAATCATCTGGCTTGAAGCCCGTAGTCCCCCGAGGAATGCATAATTATTGTTCGAGGAAATTCCGGCGAGGACGACCCCATAGACCCCCATCGACATCATTGCGAAAATATAAAGAAGACCGACCGGAAGATCCGCCACCTGAAGCGATATGACCCGCTCCCCGATTTTGAGTGCATTACCAAAAGGGATGGCGGCAAAAGCAGGAATCGCAAAAAAGACGGAGAGAAAGGGGGCAAGGCGATAAAGCATTTTATCCGCCCCTTTGGGAATAAAATCCTCCTTAGCCAGCATCTTTAAGACATCTGCAAGCGGATGAAAAAGTCCTAAGATCCTGATGCCAAAAATGGAGGCACGGTTGGCGCCGATCCGGTCCTGCATGACAGCGCTCTGTTTGCGTTCAACCCAAGTGAGAAGCCCTGCAAGGTTGAGCGCCCCCATCAACATGATGACTGCTAAGACTGCTTTAATACCTATCTCTATAAGCATCTCAAGAAATCCTTGTTGTGAGTGGTGAGTTGTGGGTAGTGAGTTTAGTCGTGAGGGTGGGGATGAGGAGATGATTTCAACCTATCCTCACAACTCACCCCAAACCCACCTCTCACAACCCACATCTCACAACCCATTCAACAGTTTCCCCTCTTTGCCCAATGATGTGTAAGAAAGCCCCCGAAATTCCGGGACAGCTTCCGCCAATTCGGCAAAGATCTCTTCGGGCTTCTTCGCTTCAAACGGTTTCCCCAATTTTTTGGAAAGGCGCTGCAAAATCTCGGCGTCCGTCAAAGAATCCCCCAACGGTTCAAGCGCCTTCCAGAACCGTTGAACCCTTCCCGCATGATTGGTAAAGGTTCCGTCCTTTTCCGCATACGTGGCCGCCGGAAGGACATCATGGGCCACTGCGGTCGTCTGATTTTCATTGCTTCCTTGGAACACAACCAACTCAAGCTTTCCGAGAAGCTCCTTCCCTTTGGCGCCGAGAAGCGTCACGAAATCCTGTCCGAAAAGGTAAAGCCCTTTGATCTTTCCTCTCTCAATTCCCTTCACCACTTCATCAAAGGAAATTTTTGAAACACCCATCGCAAGCGCTCCCTGCGTATTCGGATTTTTGTCGCTTTTGATGAGAAAATTGTCTTCATCCCCGGCGGGGGAAGGACTTAAGACGGAAACATTCGGGGTCCCAAGCTCCTCCTCAAAAAATTTCTTTGCCACAAACAGGTCCTCATTGGAAAGTTGCGGCGAAAGGAGGACACCCAGAGCACTTTTTTCATGCCGTTTGAAGAGGGTAGCGATGGAGGAAGCGGCGGAGGCGAGGACATTCTCCCACGGTTCCTCTTTCAAAATTGCCCCTTCCCTGCGCCGAGGAGTTAAAATCCTTGCTGCGTCAATGAATTTATACCCATACCGCCCCGCATCGCACATCCACCACTGGTTCACGTCGGCATTGTAGCGGGGTTTCAAGCGCATGACCCGCTCCCCCTTCGCATGATGCGGACGGTCTTTGTTCGTATGAATCTGAATATTACATCCTTGACTGCATCCCGGACAGATGGAATCTGTCGCATCCAGATACCAAACACGGCATTTAAAACGGAAATCCCGGTCGGTGAGCGCTCCCACGGGGCAGATGTCGACGACGTTTCCTGAGTAGTGGTTGTTCAGCTCTTTCCCGGGATAGATTCCGATTTCGGAATGATCGCCACGGTCAAAGATGCCGAGTTCATGGGTCTTTGAAATCTCATCGGTAAACCGCACACAGCGCGAACAGAGGATGCACCGTTCGGAATCGAGCATGACACGAGGGCCGATCGGCGTCGCTTTATAATGTTTCTTGACCTTCTGTTCGTTGAACTTCGGATCATAAAGACCGTACTCCATATAATAATCCTGGAGCCAACACTCCCCGGCTTGATCGCAGACGGGACAATCGAGCGGATGGTTAATGAGGAGAAATTCGAGGACCGCTTGGCGGAGTTTCCCGACCTCATCGCTACTCGCATCAATCACCATCCCCTCCTGACATTGGGTTTGGCAGGCGATGATCGGCTTGGGGCTTTTTTCCATATTGACCAAACACATCCTGCAGTTTCCGGCGATGGAGAGTCCCGGATGATAGCAATAATAAGGAATAGCAATGCCGAGTTTCTCGGCCGCCTGAATGAGATTGGTTCCCGGTTCTACGGTAATCGTCTTCCCGTCAATCGTTAGTGTAGGCATTTTCGTTAAGGGTACAGGGTGCAGCGTTCAGGGTATAGAAACATTCATTTTAACCTCGAAGACATCACATAAAGCATCTTAAGGATTTCGTCGAGTAGACATTCGGACTTGGAAAAATCTCCATCAAGATGAGGCAGTAAACGCCTTGCTAATATTAACTGTGTTTCAAGTTCAGCAGCTGAGCCATTGGCTATTGATAGAAACTGTAAATATTCAGCACGATGTCGTCTTTTATAACCTTCTGCAATATTTGAAGGAATTGAAATTGCTGTACGTCGCATTTGTGAGGTAAGACCATATTGTTCTTGTTTTGGAAATTTATCAGTCAAACGATAAATCTCAGAAGCTAAATCTATGGCCTTCTGCCAAACCGTAAGTTGTTTATAAGACTGCAGAGAATCCTGTTTTTCCACTTGTCTCCTGTACCCTGTACCCTGTACCCTGTACCCTCTCTAAATCACACTTCCCTTCCCGGATGTGATATTCAAACTCTTCGCGGAACTTGACCGGATAACTGGAAAAAGGCATCGCGGCGCCGTCGGCAAAAGCGCAGATGGTATTCCCCGCCATGTTGGCTGCGATGTGGGTCAATGTCTTGAGATCCTCCGCTCGGCTCTTCCCGTCATAAATCCGCTTCACGACCTTATAATACCAGCCGGTTCCCTCCCGGCACGGCGAACATTGCCCGCATGACTCGTGGGCGAAGAACCGTGCCGTCACAAGAAGCGCCTCGACCATGCAGGTCGTTTCATCCATCACAATGATCCCCGCTGAGCCGAGCATCGTGCCCGCTTTTTTCAGCGAATCGTAGTCGAGCCCGACATCGATCTCGTCGGCCTTAAGCACTGCAGCAGACATCCCACCGGGGACAACCGCTTTGAGCTCTTTCCCCCCTCGAATCCCGCCGCCATACTTATAAATCAGATCTCTAAGCGGTGTTCCCATCCGAAGCTCATACACACCGGGCCGCTCGACATGGCCACT
>Ga0209824_10000940_pt1 | contig 17404 bp, 27 predicted proteins | sample VDWuncwatermetaG_FD_184124 | JGI IMG/M metagenome (GOLD analysis project Ga0209824, IMG submission 184124) | Wastewater microbial communities from Netherlands to study Microbial Dark Matter (Phase II) - VDW unchlorinated drinking water (SPAdes)... ... | reverse complement strand
TGCAGAATCAAAAACAGAAGCAGATGCAGAAACAGCATCAAAACCGGGGCAGCGCCGTTCCGCTGCAGGTGTAAGGTTACCCTCTTAAACTCGATGTATTATTGTCTTGACGGAGGGGTCCACTATACTCTCCGCAATTTGCTTGAACAAGCAATGGCCACAGACCATAAGAGCAGAATTGAATTCATGTCTGTTGCAAAAAAGCAGTATGGCAGTATTCAGCTTCTGTTTATCCATCTTGCGGGTGTGTTTGAGATAGTCCCCAGCTCCATTCCAAAGCCTGTTGATTGGCAAGGCCTACAAGATTTTCTGAGTGGGGTGGAGGAAAAACTTGCTACTTAAAATGCAAAAAATCATGGTAACAGGCGGACTCGGCTTCATCGGTGTCCATCTGGTCAACCGATTAGCCGCTCGTGATGATGTTAGCAAGATCGTTGTTGTGGACTCGCGCGCGCATCATCATGGCAATATCAGCGAGCACATATTGGCTCAAAACCAAAAGATCGAGTTTCACATCAGAAATATCGTAGATGATGACCTCATGTTTGTACTCGCTAAGGGTTGCGATCTCATTTACCACCTTGCCGCCGAGACGCATGTGCAACGATCTATTGCCACACCTCGCCCCTTCGTGCTTTCTAATGTGATAGGCACATTCTCTGTATTGGAGGCGGTACGCCGCCACGGCTGCCGCCTTGTTCATGCCTCCACCTCAGAGGTTTACGGGGATGTCCCAGAAGCCAGAATTAATGAAGGCTATCCGCTCAATGCCTATTCACCTTACGCGGCTTCTAAACTTGCCGCCGATGGCATGGTGCAATCCTATATTCACACTTATGGGATTGATGCTGCGGTGCTCCGTCTGTTCAACACATATGGTCCAGGGCAACATTTTGAGAAAGTCATCCCAATGTTTATCTGTTCGGCACTATGTAAATTACAGCTGCCCATCCAAGGTGATGGCAGTGCCTCGCGCGACTGGAATCACGTTGAAGATGTTTCCGCACGACTTGTGCAATTGCTCCACTCGCGGTTGCCGGTGGTAGTCTGTAATTTGGCTTCTGGCGAACGGATGTCTGTAAATCAACTTGCTGACCGGATCATGCGTCTTTCAGGCGGTTCACATGTTCGGACAGAGCGGCATGCGAAACGCCCAGGGCATGTCAATCATCAATCTGCTGACGCGGGCAATAGCAACCAATACTTTGGGAATAGCTCCATTAGACTTGAACGCGGACTCGAAAATACTTATGAGTGGTATAGCGAACGAATGGACCTTTGGAAGCCGCTTTTTCTTCGTGTCCGCTCGGATATTATTTCTGAAATGCAGGCACTTGAAGCTACGGTAGGCACGCAGGCGGTCGCCGTATGAAGCTCTATAAGTCCTTGCGTAGCGAGCGGCTGAGATTGGTTGAGGACATCTTGCGGCGGCATCACCTATCCAACGCTATTCGCGGCTCATGGAAGCATAATGATTTCCACCTTGCCCCCACTGGCGAATTGACGCGAAGCGATCTCGATTTGGTGGTGGAAGGGTTATCTCCGACGGAACGCCAACAAACACAGTCCACTCTCCAAGCAGACATTGGCAACAGCATGTTGTTGCGGGTCTCAGTCCATGGTGCCGATTCGTTGCTAAAGATGAGCCTGGCTGACTCATTCATTCTCAACATCGGCGAGTTTATCTCGAAGACACGGGAACTCAAGGCGGGTGATCCAGATTATGACTACACTCTCGCCAAAATAACGCTCCTCCTTTCGCGCTCATTTCCAGAGGAGCGTTATGCAGCTGTCGCTGCCCGGATCGATGCTCCTGAAGTGCATCTTGCGCTTAATGTTAAGCTCGGGCTGGAGTCTGTTTTCCCCCCTGAGAAAGCTGAGTTACTCCTACGCTCTAGCGCATACCCCATTGTGCGTGAATTCGTTGCGGGGCATATCATGGGGGCGCCGTCTCCTGCTTTTGTGGACACAATTCGTAACCGCGTCCGCCACTGTCAAAGCATTGATCTGTGGCTGCAAGAGTATCTTGTTAGCAAAATGGGCGGTACTGCTACATGAGGTTATATCTCGGAACCAACTTCGGGCATGGCTCAGCAGTAGCAGCCATTTCTGAAGAGGGAGAACTCCTTTATGCCATCGAGGAGGGGAAGCTGATTGGAGACAAAAATACGAGTCGTTTCCCGGAAGAAGCATTATCTCATGTCGCCAGTAACATCGAAGGGAGCGTTGATATTTTGGCTGAGGGGTGGAATCCTTGGCAACGCCTCATCTACAAGGGAATTATTCGCACAGTAAAATACGGATTGCGTGATCCGACCTATTTTCGCGATGGCTTCTTGAAAGAGTGGGGGCGGTTCTGTGAGGGGCAACCACAATTTAGACACTGGGAACGACTGTTCGGGCCAGTCCGCCCGGTTGGTCATCACTTGGCACATGCGTACAGCCTCCTTCCTGCGGGCTTGCCTCCGCGTTCGCTCGTGTCGGTGAGTGATACAACTGCAGAGTGCGCTTCCATTTCTTCATATTATTTCTCTGGGCAAGAAATGATCCCTATAACGTCTTCGTTATTCCCGCATTCGATTGGAGCCGTATTCCATCAACTTGCATACCATTTTGGTTTTCAAGGACGAACAGGCCCTGGAAAGTTAATGGCGCTTGCAGCCTTCGGAAAGCCTCGCTTTCTTGAACAGCTCAAGCAGATAGCAGAGGTAAAGCAAGGTATATTTAAAATAGATATAAAAAAGTTTCCTGCTTGGAAGCGTGACGGCAGCTGGCAAGCTTTCTCGGCATCCGCTCCAGTCGAATTGCGAGATGCCATAAAGTGTGCGCTTGGCACTCCTACGGAAGGAATTGATCTCGCTTCATCGGCTCAAGCTTGGTTCACGGAAATGACATGGGCGTGCATTACGCAGTCGCTAGATTTGGCGCGGAAAAAAATGGGGATTGAGATTTCGCACCTCGGTTTGGCCGGTGGTGCGGCACTAAACTGTCGGGCAAATGGTGAATTTCTGTTGAAGTCTCCGAGCGTCGGTCTCGATACGATCACTGTAAGTCCATGGTCAGACGATTCAGGAACGGCGATTGGGGCAGCAGCGTGGGCGTTAGCACAAAGAGGTCTAATTGAGCGGATACAACATAGCAGCCCATTCCTTGGTACTGCCGCGCTACCCGGCCTTAAGGTACCCGATGACGCTGATATTCACGCTGCGGCACAATGCCTTGTCGCTAGGCACGTGATTGCGCTTGCGAGTGGGCGTTTTGAATTTGGGCCACGCGCCCTTGGCGGTCGCTGCCTGCTCGCTGATCCTCGTCGAGACGAGCTACGTCAGCAGTTAAATCGTATGAAATCCCGCCCAGAATTTATGCCAATGGCCCCGGTTGTCTTAGAGCAGGATTACTCACGCTATTTTCAAGGCAAGGGCTCGCGGCACATGGCTTGGACAGTTCTGGCTAAAGAAACCGCACGCTGTGAAATACCCGCAGCGGTTCATTGTGATGGGCACTCGCGCGTTCAGTTATTAGCAAGCGGCGATGCCCCTCTGCTAGAGAGGGTACTTCAAGAATTCAAGCGTGAAACTGGGCATGGTGTTTTGCTACTTACTTCGTTGAATGGAACCGAGGAGGCTATACCATCTGATCTTGAGCGAGCAGAGGCAGTCGCGTACAGGCTAGGTGCCGCTGGGATTCTTTCCGACGCGGGATGGATTGTTTTCGAGTAGTGCTAATTTGCGTTCTGCTTCGCGCCCGCCTTGAAACAGCCCACAATCCACCAAAAAGCGCGTCTCTGCGGTCTCGACCAGATAGCTCGATCCTGTGACTTCCTGCGCCGCGCCGAGAAAAGTGATTTGCATGATGGGTTAGTAGCGCGTGGCCGATGCGCCGCGCGGGTCGCTGGCGGCGGTGGTTTTGCCGGTTAATTTATCGGCGAACACGGCTTGCATGTTACCCCATTCGCGCTCAGTTTCTTTGACCTGATGGCCGCGCGCGCGCAGCGCCTCGACCCAGTCGGCGGAAAAACCTCGCGGCTCTATCCTGACTTCGTCGGGCAGATGCTGGTGGTGGTAGCGCGGGCTGGAGACAATTTTTTGCATGTCGGTTTCCGCTTCGTCCACATAGCGCAATATCGCCAGCAGCATCATGCTGATGATGCGCGAACCGCCGGGAGTGCCGAGGATCAGCACGCCTTTTTCGTCTTCGACAAACGTCGGCGACATGCTGGAGAGCGGGCGTTTGCCGGGGGCGATGACGTTGGCGCTGCCGCCTTGCAAACCGTAGGCGTTGGCGGCTCCGGGGTGTATCGTGAAATCGTCCATCTCGTTGTTGAGCAACACGCCGCTGTTGCCCGCGATAAAACCGGAGTCGAAGAACGTGTTGAGGCTGAGCGTGGCGGCGACGCGGTTGCCGTCTTTGTCGATGATAGAAAAATGCGTGGTTTGCGCGCCGCCGGGTGTTTCCGCGTTTTTGCTATCGAGTTTTGGGAGTGTGGTCGGCGGCATCGCGGGGCTGTCTATTTGCGCGGCGCGAACACGCGCAGCGTTGAGGCTGATGAAAGGTTCAAGCGCGACCGCCACAAAATCCGCGTCGCCCAAATGCGTGTTGCGATCCCGGAAAGCACCGCGCATGGCTTGGACGACGCGGTGCGCGTTTTCGCCTTGCGATACTTTTGCGGGCTGGAAATGCGCCAGCGTGTTGAGGCTGTGCGCCAGCGCCAGCCCGCCTGATGACGGCAGCGCGGCGGCGGTGATGTTCGCGCCGCGGTAGGTGAATTTGATCGGCTCGCGCTCGATGACCCGGTACGCGGCCAAATCCTGCATCCGCCAAATGCCGCCCGCTTTTTGTACGGATTCGACCATCGCGGCGGCGGTGGGACCGCGATAAAAACCGTCGCGGCCTTGGTTGGCGAGCGCGCCCAGCGTGTGCGCCAACTGCGGCTGCCGCAGCGTCTGCACGGCGGTCAGCGGTTCGCCGTCGGGCAGGAACAGGGCGGCCGCGCGCGGGTCTCGCCGCAATTTGTCGCGGTGGCTTTGCAGGCTCGCCGCCAAGCGCGCGTCCACCTCGAAGCCTGCCGCCGCGAGATAAATCGCCGGGGCGAGCGTTTGTTTGAGTGGCAATTTGCCGTAATGCCGCGCGAGATGCGCGAGCGCGGCGGGGATGCCGGGGATGGCGGCGGCTTTCGCTCCGTCGAGCGACGCGCCCGCGACGGGGATGCCTTTTTCGTCGAGATACATATCGGCGGTCGCCAAACCCGGCGCGGTTTCGCGCCCGTCGAGCATGATTTGTCGGCCATCGGCGGCGCGGTGCAGCAGCCAAAAACCGCCGCCGCCCAAGCCCGACGAATGCGGCTCGACCACCGCCAGTGCCGCGCCGACGGCGACCGCCGCGTCGAAAGCGTTGCCGCCTTGTCGCAGAATTTGATGGCCGGCGGCGGTGGCCAACGGGTGCGCGCTGGCAATCGCCGCTTGGGTTGTGGCGGGAAATTGGAGCGCGGGCATCTTGCCCGCATGGTGCGCGCTGGCCACCGCCGCTTGGGTTGTGGTGGATTGAGCCGGGGTTTTCGCCGATGCGGGCGCGTGACAAAGAAAAGCCAGCAGCAAGCTGGCAGCAAAAAAGCGGGGCAGGGCGAGAGGGTGGTTGCCGCTCATGAGGTTATTCCATTTACCATTAAAAAGACCGTGAATTCGTAGGTCGGGCTTTAGCCCGACATCGGTGGAACGTCGGGCTAAAGCCCGACCTACGGGGAAATTAGGGTCGCTTCTATCGGGAATTGGAATTAAACACCCTGTGCGCCCGCCCGGTTGCGGCGGCGGTCCAGCCACCAGGCGAGCAGCGGCAAGAACAAAAACGAACCGGGTAAAACCAGCACCGCGAGGTAGGGGGCTAATTTGGAAATGCGCTGCATCTGGACGGATAATTCGGCGCGATCCGCTTCGCTCCATTTTTCGCCGTTGCGCTGTTTCATCAGCAGCGGCATGAGGCCTCTGATTTGCACCACTTCGCGCAGGATGTGTTTTTTTTCGCGCTCTTGTAGCGCCCAGATATCCTTTAAAAATCCCATGGGCATCTCTATAAATCCAAATTTCGTCGCAACACTTCGTTGCTCTCAAAAAATGTTTCCTTACATATCATACATATGCCGCGTCAACATTTTTTGTTCGCGCCTCGTTTTGCTTAGAACTTTGAATTTATAGAGATGCCCCATGCACACATGTTCCGATTATTTTTCAGATGCACCGGACAGCCGCCCCGAATCCGATAGTTTGCGCTTGAAAGAACGATAGATTTGCCATGCGGTAAAGCCGCGCACCAGACCCCACCGCACCCATTTCAACGCCGGGATGCGGCGCGACACGAGCAGCGCCACAGTCGCGGCGAGTGCGGCGAGCGGCAGCAGCGGGTGCGATTTAATCAACCGCGCCAAATTGCCGAGCGTCGCCGCAAGCCTGTCGACGGCTTGCAAAGGCTCGCTCAACTCCCCGCAGAGCGCGCTTGCGGCTTCGCGTTCGGCGGCGGCTCGCGCGATCAGGCGCGCGCGCTTGTGGCGGATTTGATCGAGGCGGTCGTTCATGAGATGTCGTTAAAACTAAAAACCGTATTTGAACCACCAAGTCACCAAGAACACCAAGAAGCACAAAGGGATCGTAGAATTTTTGTGCCCACCCATCAGGTGATGAGAGCGTGTGCTCTAAAACCTTGGTGTGCCTGGGTGAACTTGGTGGCTTGGTGGTTCAAAACCTTTTTCTAAAGCCGTTCTTTATCCTTAGCCAGTTCCCCCAGCGTCGCGGCGAACAGATTGCCGCCCGCTTTGAGCTTTGCGCGCAACAGCATGGCGGCAACCCCGCCCGCGCCCAGAAACAGGCCGGTGAGCACACCCAGCACCGCGAGGCGGTGCGTGTCCCAAAACAGCACCACAAAAAACATCGCCAGAAGTGCCACCCCCAGGCTCAAACACAGCACAGCGGCGGTTGCCAGCAATAACACCTGACCGGCTTTGAGGCCGACTTCTTCGAGTTCGGAGGAGAAGATGCGCAACCGCGTCTCCACCGCGCCGAGCAGCGTGGCGGCGAGGGTGCGGGCGGAATGCAGCAACCCGGCGCTTGCGCTAGGGGCTGCATCCTGCTCAGAGCGGTTTCCGAAGAACATGTGCTTGGGCGACTAGCGCCGACCGATCAACAAACCGATCACCAACCCCACGCCGGCGGCGATACCGACGGCTTTCCAGGGATGCTCGTGCACATATTCGTCGGTGGCTTTGGCCGCTTGTTTGGATTTGAGCATGATCGCCTCTTCCGCCTGTGTCAGGCGATATTTGGCATCGCGCAGGCTTTCCTGAATTTTATCGCGCGCCGCCGCCGCTTTGTCGCCAGCCAAGCTGGCCGTGGCGCGCAACAACTCCTCCGCATCCGCGACCACGACCTTGAAATCCGCGACCAATTTTTCTTTGGTGACATCCATTGCTTCTGAAGTGACGGTGTTCATTTTCGCTCTCCGATCAAGGGTTAAAAAAGTGTTGCAAATTTCACAAGCCTAGTAGCGTGACTCATAGATAGCGAGACAAGATGAAACGGACAGATTTTTTTGCAGGGCAAGGCGCGAGGAGGCGCATAGTTATTCATATGCAACGACGAGCAACGCAGCCATGCGGAAAAAGATGCCGTTTCATGTTTCGGTATTTATGAGTCACGCTACTAGTCTTATGCTATCAAAATTCTACCAGACTTGTTTGTCTCCCAGACTACTCTTCTAGCCTGTTTATAGCAAATTTACATAGCAATTCAAGGTTAAACCTGGAAGGCAGTTAATATGAAATTGATGGGGCGTAGGTCGGGCTTCAGCCCGACAGGTGCGCGTTGTCGGGATAAATCCCGACCTACGGTTCTCGCTATTTCAAGTTGACTGCCTACTGGGTTAAAACCGCTCCCCTTCCTGCAAATAGCGCCACTGCCCGGTCGGCAAATTGCCCAATTTTATGTTGCCGATGCGGATGCGTTTGAGCCCGGTGACCTTTAGGCCGACCAGTTCGCACATGCGGCGGATTTGACGCTTTTTGCCTTCATGCAGGATGAAGCGCAGTTGGTTCTCGTTTTGCCAATCGACTTGCGCGGGTTTGAGCGCGGCACCGTCGAGGCTCAAGCCGTGGTTGAGTTTCGCCAAATCCTGTTTGGACAAGCGGCCTTCGACGCGCACCAAATATTCTTTGTCTATCGGTGAATTTTCGCCGATGAGTTGTTTGGCGATGCGCCCGTCCTGGGTGAACACCAGCAAGCCTTGCGAGTCGATGTCGAGCCGCCCTGCCGGGGCGAGGCCGCGCACGTCGGCGGGGCTGAATGTGCGAGTGAGTTTGCGCGGCGCGGCATCGCCCCTGTCGTCCAGATAGCGCGTCTCCGCCCGGATTAAGGTGACAGCGGGCTGATAGCCAGGCTCAGGCTGACCGGAAACGTAGCCGATCGGCTTGTTGAGCAGGACGGTGACGCGGTCGGATTGGTGTGCCTCAGCGGCGCGGTTGAGCGTAATTTTCTGGTTGGGAAATATTTTTGTGCCGAGTTCGCTGATGCGCAGGCCATCGACGAACACCCAGCCGCGTTCGATGTAAGTATCCGCCTCGCGGCGCGAACATAAGCCCTGCTCGGACATGAGCTTGGAGAGGCGAATTTTTTCCATATGGGAACGCAGATTTAACCGTATTCTGATGGTTAGGTAGGGGCGGGTTCTAAACCCGCCCAATGCGCGGGCGGGTTTAGAACCCGCCCCTACAAGGCATCAGATGGAAATGGAATACCGCTGTCCCGCTTGACGGGAAATTACCGCTTCTTTATCCGACGCTGCCAAACCCCGGACTAATTGCGCCCACCGGAACCTTAAGCCCTGCAATGCGGCAACCTTGCGCCACGGGTCCGCCGGGGAAAAGCAGATAAAGTGCCTTGATGCCACCTTTGAGGTGAAATTTTTCGTCGAGCGCGTCGTGTAGTTCACGCATGTTGATGGCGACATCTTCGTGCCGCGCAAAGTAAGCCTGCAAAGCGCGCACCGTTTCCCAGTGGTCTTCGCCCAGTTGCAGGCCTTCCTTTTGTGCGGTTTCTAAAGCGATGGCGGGAGCCCATTCCGGTGGGGCATAAGGAAATTCGGGCGATTTCGCCAAGCCGTCGTCAGCGCCGATAATTTCTTCTAATAAGCTCATTATTTAATCCTCCAACGATGATGCGTAGAATAAGTACGATGAGACATTGAAGCACCTACTCATCAGTCAGGAATATAGGCGACATTCAACGCGATTTTGTAGGGCGGGCTATGCCCGCCAACGGTGCGAGTTGTCGGGCATAGCCCGACCTACAAAACCCGACTCGCAGCGTGATGTTGTTTTAATTTCTGACTAGTGAGTAAGTATAGCCGATAATAACAACACGACTTTGGCGGATAAAAGGTGGGTCGGAAATGAACGCAGATAAAGAGATCATCCGGTTTTGGTTTGAAGAAATTGAACCGGCGCAATGGTGGAAAAAGGATGCCGCGTTTGACCGGCGCTTGGTCGAGCGGTTTTCCGCAATTCATGCGCAAGCGGCGCGGTGCGAATTGTTTGCATGGCGGACGAGCGCGGCGGGCAGGTTGGCAGAAATTATCGTGCTGGACCAGTTTTCGAGGAATATGTTCAGGGACACACCTGCCGCGTTCGCACAAGACGCTTTGGCCTTGGCCTTGTCGCAGGAGGCGGTTGCCGCAAAAGCCGATCAGGCGTTGGCTCCGGTGCAGCGCGGTTTTCTCTACATGCCCTACATGCACAGCGAGTCTTTGACGATCCACGAGCAGGCGGTGAAGTTGTTCGAGAGAAACGGTATCCAGAGCAATCTGGATTTCGAGATCAAGCACAAAAAAATCATCGAGCAGTTCGGTCGCTACCCGCACCGCAACGCCATTTTGGGCAGGGCATCCACACCCGCCGAAATCGAATTTTTGAAGCAACCTGGATCGGGATTTTAATCGTGACACCGGATATTCCGCAACTCGCAGACGTGGTGCAGCGCAATTGCGATATTTCTGACGCGCGCTTTGCGGGCGATTATGGCTTGTGTACGTTTCTGCTGAAAATGCGCGAATTTTATCGCTGGGAAAACGAATTGCCGTTTACGCGCGATTTGCCCAAGGATGATCTGGGCGAGTGGTTGACGGCGCGCGAGGAGCAGTGGAACCACCTCGAGTCCGACGATTTTTTGCCGTTGCCCCTGCCTTTTTTATCAAGCGCGAGCCACGCCGCGTTAGACCCTTTCGATGCGATTGCCGCCAATCGCCAACTACTGCCGCAAGGCTATGTGTACAGCGCGGGCTATGGTCGTTTTCAAAAACCGTTGTTTTTTCTGGGGCGTTTGTTGCGCGTCGAAGAACGCGCGGGTTTAACGATACTGGTGTCGTCGTGCGAATACGCGAGAGAGTTGGCCGCGCCGCCGGCGATGTTGCAAGGCAAGACCATTTTTTTGCGGCAGGAATCGGTGCGCCGATATCTGTGGGAGAAAATCGAGGAGTGGCATTGGAGCAAGCTCGACAACACCATGGCGCGTGCGCTCGCCAGTTACGAATTCACTACCGACACCGAAGCCGCGCTAGTCCGCATGACCGAAAATGAAACGGAGAGCATGATCCTGCACGAAGTGGGCGAGGCGTTGGCGGGGGACTTGTTGGGGGAGGCGTGGCGCGAGATGGTGGCGGAAGTGTCGCGAACGCGCGCCGAAATCGTTGCCAGGGCGGTGCGCGATATGCTGGCAGATTGTCTTTCGACCTTGCCCGTTTTGATCGAATGCGAAAATTTGCGCGCGTTGCATTTTTATTTTGCGACCTTCGACGCGCCGCGCCGCCAACTGTTTCCGCAGCTGATCGTGGCGTATGAGGGTTTTCTGAAAACCCATAATCTCAAGTTGCTCGCGCAGGCAGTCAGTGATGGCAAAGCGCATTGGTTGAAAACTGCGCAGCATTTTCTGGCTTTGCATGCGACCGATAAAATCGCGTGCCGCGCCGCGTTGGAAGCCATGTTGGATGGACTGGATAAAGTTAAGGATGAAGCCTAATCTTATATATACCTCGTCATTCCCGCGTAGGCGGGAAGTAGGGCGGATTATGGGCGTAGCCCGGTATCCCGTGGAGAGCCGAAGGCGTTTCCACGGGATACCGGGCTACGCCCATAATCCGCCGAATGGCCGCACACACACGGCGGAAGGCGCTACACTTTTCCGCCCTACTTCTCGCCCTACTTCCCGCCTACGCGGAAATGACGATGTTAGGGTTGTAATTTATCGGAGGCCTGCGCCGCATTCGCCACCACGGTTTCTTCCACCAGCTTCTTAATCAAACGCACCATCTCTGGTGCTTCGACATCGAGCATTTGTTCCGCCACCCATTTGTTGTCGCTGACCGCCATCACGCCGGCGACTTTATCGGCAAAGTAGCGCAAGCACACGTAGCTCGGCTGGCGATCCGTATATTCAAAGCGCGCGTAATCTTCGAAGCGGTCGTTGAGCGTTTTTACAAACGGCTCTTTGTAATTGCCGGGGCCGAATAAATCTTCTTGATTATTTTCCAGGGTCTTGGCGAGATGGCTGGCGAGCGCGTTGATGAGGATGGCGCGATCCTCGTCGCTGCATAGGCCATAGGCAGTGCGGTCGGTGAGCTGCACCAAAAATGCGATGAACTCGGTGATGACTTGTGTCACTTGGTTGTCCGAGCCGAATCGAAAACCGTCTTTTTCTAGATGTTTGTAAATGGCCAGCGAGACTTTCCAGATATTCGCGCCTATCATGCCGGCGCGTTCTTCCAAAGTGCGCGGCACTTTTTTGTTGCGCCAGCGGGTTTTGATGGGGCCGATGGCGGGGCGGGTGCTCATTATTGCCATGATGGTTTATATCTCGCTATGGGTGTAGCACAATCTGCCAGTGATTGTATGATGCATCGTTTATGTTTACTAAATTCGCGACAGCGAATTAAGTCCGTTCTCTCCCTCTCCCTTGAGGGAGAGGGTCGGGGAGAGGGTTGGAGCGTTCCCGCACTGCATGTGTCGCTAATTACGTAAGGGTCAATAGTTACTAATTTATTTGCAATTTTATTTCAGGGAGCCAGCATGTCCGGTTTAGATATGGAATTAGCCAGCGGCATTGCCGCTTTTGAAGCCAAGGAATTCACCCAGGCCACGCGCTTGCTTTCACCCCTCGCCGATCAGGGCGATGCACAAGCGCAATACCGCATGGCGATTATGGCGCAGGTCGGGCTGGGGATGGTGAAAAATTGCGCGAGTGCGGTGGCCTATATGCGTGCGGCGGCGGAGCAAGGTTTGGGGCTGGCGCAGCACGGTTTGGGGTTTATGTATTTTCAGGGCGAATGCACCAAAAACGATCCTGTCGAGGCTGCCAAGTGGTTCCGGTTGGCCGCCGAACAAAACTTGCCCGGCGCGCAGGCGACGCTGGCGATGATGTACGAACAAGGTCTGGGGGTCGAGCGCGATGCCGCCGAGGCCAAACGCTGGGGCGAGCTAGCCGAGAAAAATTATTGAGTGGAATTATTCCAATCATGGATAGAAACATCAATAATTTAATCCGTTCGTGGTGAGCCTGTCGAACCACACATCCCTTGCTCTATAGAGGTGCCCTATAAGCCTTCGACAAGCTCAGGCCGAACGGTTGATCGTAGAAAATTATTTGCGTTTTTATCTGTAAACAGAATTACATGCCGCTCAGATAGGTCTTGGCCTCTTCCCCGGGGTTCGGTAGCCCCGCGACGCGCCAGACCACCAAGCAGTAGCCGAAGAGTTCGTTCACCTGCTGCCGCTCGACCCCGGCATCACGGCAGACATGCAGCATGACCGGCGCGCTGCCACGCTTCGCGTAATGCTCGCGCATGACGCGGATAATTTCCCAGTGCGCGGCAGTGAGCGGGCCGATTCCGGCTTCCTGGGCAAGCGCTTCCGCCAGCGGCTCAGACCAAGCGGCAAAGTCGCGGAGCAGGCCGTCTTCGTCAAACAACTCCGGTGTGATGACGGCAGGCGTGGGCATAGTCGGGTCGCTTTTATTCTAAAAACCGTATTTGAACCACCAAGTCACCAAGAACACCAAGAAGCACAAAGTGATCGTAGAATTTTTGTGTCCACCCATCAAGTGATGAGTGGATGTGCTCTAAAACCTTGGTGCGCCTTGGTGAACTTGGTGACTTGGTGGTTGAACTGTTTATTTTAGGTTTATTCGGACGCGTTGCGGATTATTTTTTTGCCCAGGCCGTAAAATCGCCGGGCTGCTTATCCCAACCCGCTTTGAAACCCGCCAAATAAGCCTCGCCCTGGCGTTGCTCTTCACGGATGGGGTTGTGCAGCCAGCCGCTGGCCCAGCCGTTGATGTATTCAGCGTCTACGCCCTGCTTTTCCATCTTGTCGATCATGTCGTAATATTCTTTTCCCATGTCTGTTGTCCTCAACGATTTATGATAAAGCTACACCGTGGCGTATTCTAACGCACAAATTTTTGCCCATTGGGGGCTTTTGCCGCATCTCTTGCTAGGTGGATAGGCGGTCTATTACTTTGTTGGTAGCTTATTTTCTGCAAATTTGGCGCAAACTTGGGGCCGGTTTGTTGCGAAAAGTATAAGGGAAGCCATGCGTTTCAAAGTAATCGTTGACGATAAGGTGTATGCGGTGGATGTGCCCGACGAGGTGCTGGCTGAGGGCGCGGATTTTTTCGCCAAACTGGATCGCGACATGGATCGCGGTTGGCAAATGAGCCGCGAATACGTGGCGCAGCCGGACCGCGCGCAACGCTGCCAGATTGTGGCGGATAGGCTGCTCACCAGCATCATCAACCAGAACCAGGCGACGGCAGTGATGATGGCGGCGTATATCCTGAATGCCATGCCCAGGGCGGTCGGCGTGGATGTGGACACCACCGGCGAGATGCAGAATACCGAATTGTTGTTTTCATAGACGATGTTACTGCACCTCACCCGAATTTTGAGCGAAGCGGATTTGTTGCAGGTGCAACAGTGGTTGGCGCACGCCCATTTTGTGGACGGCAAGTTGTCGGCAGGCGCGCTCGCCAAGCGTGTCAAGAACAATCAGGAAATAGACCGCAAAGCCGCAGAAATAGAGCGGCTTAATCATCTGGTGATGAACAAACTTACGCGCCACGAGGGTTACAAAAACGGCGCGTTGCCGCTGCATGTGGCTGCGCCATTTTATGCGCGCTACCAGCCCGGCATGTCCTACGGCGAGCACGTGGACGACCCCATTATGGGCGCGGACGGCATTTTGTATCGCTCGGACATCGCCGTGACGATTTTTTTGAATGCGCCGGAGACCTATCAGGGCGGCGAATTGGTGATCCACACCGCGTTCGGCGAGCAAGCGGTGAAACTGCCTGCCGGCGATGCCGTGCTCTATCCGGCGAGCAGCCGTCATCGTGTCAATCCCGTGACCCAAGGCGAGCGGCTGGTGGCGGTGACCTGGGTGCAAAGTCTGGTGCGCGATGCGGCGCAGCGCGCGTTGTTGTATGAGTTAAATCAGGCGCGCGAAAAGCTGCTGCACAGCGCACCGGAATCAACTGAGGCGGCGCAGGTGAATGCCGCATACATGAATCTGTTTCGTATGTGGTCGGATTTATAACATGGATAAGCAGACAACCAAACCGACTTCCGCGATGGGCGGCGGCGGATGCAGCGCGCTCGAGCCTTACGCCCTGCGCGTCATCGGCGACAGCATGGACCCGGAATTCTGGGATGGCTGCATCATCATCGTCGATCCGGGCGGCAAAGCCCAGCACGAAAGTTTTGTGGTCGCGGATTACAACGGCGACACCGTGTTCCGGCAGTTCCATATCGAAAACGAACGGCGGTTTCTCAAGCCCCTCAACCCCGGCTATGCGGCGACCGAACTCGTCGGCGAATACAAAATCCGCGGCGTGGTGGTGCAACGCAGCGGCAAACGACGCTCACAACACAAACATTACGGGTGAGTCGTGTTTGCGCGGGGGATAATTTGATCGCCAAAAGATGTAGTAGGAGCGGGCAAGCCCGCTCCTACTATTGATTCGGCACGGTGAAGTATCAATTCCGTTCGGGCTGAGCCTGTCGAAGCCCATTCACCTTTCGACCGTTCGACAAGCTCACGGCTCAAGGCGAACGGACTTCAAACATAATCTGGCCGGATCAATAGTCCCGCCGCAACGCTTTTTTGAATCAATTTTTTGGATAAGAATGATGACGGAAGCCACACTCAGCAAAGAACAGCGCATCTTGCAGGCGATGCGAATTACCCTCACGGGGGTGATCAAAGATACCGCCACGCCGCACGATATGAAGCACCCTTTGTCAGACCAGACCATCGAAGATTTGCGCCAATGCATGGCGTTGATTAACGCCCGCGAACGCGAGCTGTCTGCGGAGGGCAACAGCCCGCAAAACCAACGCCCGCGCTACGCGGATGAACCGCAACCGCAAAAGCCGGTGGTCGTGCAGTTTTTGAAGAAGGTGAAGAAAGAGCCGGAAAGCGGGTGATTGCAGATAGGTGAATTTAAGCGGTTGTCTAAAAAATCACGTTCCAATAATTTCATTCAAGCCTTCAATAATTCGGGCGATTTCTTCGGGGGAAGCGACCCCGATTTTTTTGCCTACCCGTTCGACTGACAGCGTGCGTATTTGGCTGATTTTTACCCAAGCGCGTTTTGGCGTTTGCAGTGTGTTGATTTCCAGGGTGAGCGGAAATCCCGCACGTTGCGCTTGGCTGGTGATTGCAACGGCGATGACGGTACCGGAACGGTCGTTAAAAACATCGTGGCTCAAGATGACTACAGGCCGCATCCTTGCTTGCTCATGACCGCGCACCGGGTTGAGGTCTGCCCAGCGAACCTCGCCCCTTAAAATTTTGGCCATGTCGCCAAATCCGCAGCCAAGCCTTCTTCCGCAAAGGCTTTTTCAGAAACCGGGTCTAGTTTGGCGCACTCAACCGCCAGGCGGCTACGCTCCATGCGTTCGAGCTTTTCTTCAACCGCTTCCTGAATGGCACGGCTGCGATTCGGGAAGATGTGTTGTACGATGAGTTGATCAACACGATCCAATATATTTTCTTCGAGCGTAATAGCGATTTTTGCGCGACTCATGGCGACACCTCCAAGGTATGACAATATATCATACCAGAATAAAACGGAAAAACGGGGTCAATTGTTTTCATAAGGGCATCTCTATAAATTCAAAGTTCTAAGCAAAACGAGGCGCGAACAATTGCGACATGGCTGCTGATAACTCACGATTGTGAGCAACGAAGTGTTGCGACGAAATTTGGATTTATAGAGGTGCCCATAACTCAAGCACCCCTTGCCCCTCCGGCACAGCCAGCTTGCCCCCATCTTCCAGTGGCGGGCGACCTCTGGGTTTCGCCTCGCGCCTGACCCCCGTCAGCTTCTCTAGCTTGGCGTAAAAACGCTGGTTGCCCAGCGGCTGGTTCTGGTTGAGCGCCAGGCGTATATCGTCTATTGCGGCTTTGTCCAGCGGCGCTTCAAACAAACTGCGATACGCGAGTTGCCCGCCTTTATCTGTCTGACCCAGTGCCGTGTAGAGGGAGTGCTCGGTGATTCGACTGTCCTATATCAGCTTGATGGAATCGGTAGCATTGATGCCCGTCTTTCCAAAGCGTAGAATGCGAACATCAACGGCGGTGACCACCGCCACGCCTAACAGGCTGCTTGAGGGGATTGATGATGACGACATTGGAAATGAAATTGACGCTCTCCGAGCGTTTGACGAAAGAAGCGCAGGCGGCTGGCTTGCTCAACCCGAAGGCCATCGAGAAACTGCTGCGCGAGGCGGTGCGCCGCCAGGCGTTACGGCAGTTCCTGTCGGTGTCGGATCAGGTAGAAGCGGCAGGCATTCCGCCGCTGTCGCTCGATGAAATTCAGGTAGAAGTCAACGCGGTACGCAAGGCGAAGCGTGCGGCTGGTCGTTGATACGAATGTGGTGATCTCGGCGCTATTGTGGGGCGGGACACCCAAGATGCTGTTCGCGTTGGGCGAAACAAACGACATCAGTTTCTATACCAGCCGGGCGCTGCTTGATGAACTGGCCGATGTGTTGTCCAGAAAGAAACTGGCGAAGACGATCTCCGCCATCCCTGCAACACCAGCATCCCTGCTACGCCACTATCAAGGCTTCGCCCATGTCGTGCAGCCCCGCATCATCCGGCGCGTCGTGATGAGCGATCCAGATGACGATCAGGTGATCGCCGCCGCCATAGCCGCACGCGCGGATTTTATCGTATCGGGCGACAAGCATTTGCATGATCTGGGTGGAAACTACAACGGCATCCCCATCGTCACCCCGGCGCAGGCGGTGCAACTGATCGCCGGATAGACGAAGCGCGGTGCGGTCGGTCGATGCTTTGCCGGTGGCGGTGTTG
>Ga0209824_10000937_pt1 | contig 17450 bp, 19 predicted proteins | sample VDWuncwatermetaG_FD_184124 | JGI IMG/M metagenome (GOLD analysis project Ga0209824, IMG submission 184124) | Wastewater microbial communities from Netherlands to study Microbial Dark Matter (Phase II) - VDW unchlorinated drinking water (SPAdes)... ... | reverse complement strand
TACGCTGGCGCCATCTTGCAAGAACTGCCGTTTCAACATCATAACTTTGTGCCGAATCCGTTCAATTTTGGTATCCTTCATTTGGGCTGACCTCCTGTCATGGGTGGCTTTCGTGTCGCAACAAAAGTTTACCATTTAGAAGTGTTCAGCCCACCGTTTTTAGGGCGTTAAAACCTTAACCGAGTGCCATGAGGGACAGACCACGTTTTTCCGCCAACCGCGCATTATTTTCTCCCGCCGCTGCCACCGTGATTCCTATCAAGCCCAATAGTGCTGCTGCAAAACTAATCACCGATTTCATGCGCTCCCCCTCCACGTATTATTGCTTCACACCCTATCCTCCGCTCACCATCGTGTCAATATGGCTTCACAGCAAGTCGAGTTGGCTTTCATCGTCGCTTGAGTTGTTGCTCGGTCTGCCCGCTTGGCCGCGACTCGCCCGCCGCCCCAGCCCGCGTAGAGCGCACTCGCTTGCAGTGCGCCGCATGTTGCTTAACATCAAACTTCAATCATATAAATAATCAACATCACTTTCTGCACCGCCTGCCCAATTAGGCGGGTAAACACCCGCTTTAGCCAAGCGATGAAATGTGGAATGCGGCCAATCTGCGACCTGTTTTACTAAGCCATGCTTGACGGGGTTGATATGCACATAATCAATATGTGCTGCAAAATCTGCCTCGTCTTTAATTAAGTGTTCCCAATATCGCCGCTGCCAAACGCCACGCTCACGCCGTTTAATGCGGATTGCAGAGAGGGTCTCGGTTTTGGGTATGGTTTTAGAAAACAGCATTTTTATCAACATCCAACGTGTTTTAAAATCCGCATCACCTTGTGGCAATTCAATCACGCAATGCAAATGCTCGGGCAACACTACCCATGCATGAATTATAAATGGGTAGGATTTTTTAACTTGTGAAACTACATTGCGTAGCACTTGAATTTGCTCAACCAATAACCGATTATTTTTGCGTTGTAATAAGTTGACAGTAAAAAATAAGTGCCGCCTTGATGCCAAGCGCGCCGATAATCCATTTAATGATCTTCACACAGATGATTGGTTGATGAACTATTTTTTTGACAATTAATTTGCGGCGCACTGCAAGCGAGTGCGCCCTACGTGGACTGCCAAAAGTTTCTTATTGAAAAAACAGTTGAATATTATCCCAGCCACGCGACAGCACATTCGCCACGGGCACTCTTTCTAACGCCACCAAGGGATACTCTCCAAATAGTTTGCCCTCTAGCGTAAGCCGCAGTGTGCCAATTTTTTGGCTGCTGGAGATGGGCGCGAATAAAGGCTGTGCGGTTTCCATGGTCGCGCTTAGTTGGGCTAATTTTCCGGTGGGCACGGTGATAAATAAATCTTCGCGGAAGCCGACATTCAATTCACTTTCCGTGCCTTTCCATAAACGGATGCTGGTGACGGGCTGATTTTTTTGATACAGCCGCACAGTTTCAAAATGTTGAAAGCCGTGATTCAATAATTTTTGCGCTTCCGTATTGCTAATATTATCGGTCGCAGCTCCCAGCACCACCGCCACCAATCGCCGCTGCTCGCGCTTGGAAGAGGCCACCACACTCGCCCCCTGCCCTGTCGCATGGGCTATCTCCATACCGTCAATCAAGGGATCCATCCACAATAGTTGGTTACGGTTGGCTTGCTTAATATTGTTGTATTGAAATTCGCGCTGCTTATAAATTGAGTACATATCGGGAAAGTCGCGCAGCAGAGCCACCGCCAGCAGACCTAAATCCGCCGCCGTAGAATAATGTTCAACTTCGGGCACGCCTGTAGAATTCATAAAATGCGAGTTGTGCATGTTCAGACGTTGCGCTTCGGCGTTCATCAGCGCGACAAATTTTTCTTCACTGCCCGCCACTGCCACCGCCAATGTGCGCGCTGCATCATTGCCAGATAACACCACCAACCCATGCAGCAACTCGGCAATAGCCACTGTTTTATTTTTGCTCAAAAACATGCGTGGCTCACCAATCTGCCCGCGCAAATTTTCTACCGTGGGCATCACCTCTTCCGACAATGAAATTTTGCCTGCCCGCAACGCACTAAAACTCACATAGGCTGTCATCAACTTGGCTAGCCAAGCGGGATCAACACGCTCATTTTCATTGAGGCTCAGCAAGGTTTGCTTGCTGCTTAAATCATATAAAAAATAAGATTTGGCGACGAGGGCGGGGGTAGCAGAAGTAGGGGCGGGAAGAATTATTTTGGGCGTAATTTTTCTCGGCGCGGCAGGCTTGGGTGCGACAGAAGTAGGCGTGGCATCCGATGCCGCAGTAGCTGGAGCAACCTGCTCGGGTACAGCCTCTTGAGCGTTCGCCCAAGCAGGATGTATCAACGTTAAGGCCAGCAGCGTAGTAATTGTAATCAGTTTAATTTTCATGGAACACACGGCGTAAAAAGAATGAGGTGATTGTAATCTAGCCCAGTGGAGCGAGCCAGGGAAACACTGATTAAATCGGCGAGCGGGAAGAAGTGCAAGGCGCACGGCACGCAGAAACCGGAGTGTATGCGGTATACATGAGGATTCCGCGTACCGCACAACGCAGCGTGCGAATGGGTGGCTGCATAGCAGCCGGGAACCCATCGGCCTACCCCTTGCGGGTGAATTCGCCCGCGCAGTCATTGTGCAGCGTTCCCCTAGATTTCCATTGACTTTTATATGGCTAATCCTTGCCTCTGGGATGATGCTTTTGATGCAAAATTTTTAGTCGTTCGCGCGCAACATGGGTATAAATTTGCGTGGTTGAAATATCGGCGTGGCCGAGCAACAGTTGCACCACGCGCAAATCCGCGCCGTGGTTTAACAAATGTGTGGCAAACGCATGGCGTAATCCGTGTGGTGATAAATGCTTAGTCAGACCGCCCAGCGCGGCATAGCGTTGGATGATGTACCAAAACATTTGTCGCGTCATGCCTGATCCACGCTGCGTGACAAACATATCATCACTCATTTTTTTTTGCAGCAACAGAGGTCGCGCCGTCGCCAGATATTGCTCTACCCAATCGAGGGCATCTTCGCCCAACGGCACCAATCGCTCCTTATTACCCTTGCCCATTATTCGCACCAAACCCATGTTAAGGCTGACCTGCGCGACCGTCAGCCCGACCAACTCAGACACGCGCAAACCAGTGGCATACAACACTTCTAACATGGCGCGATCACGCATTCCAAGGGGCAGCTCGGTGTTGGGCGCGTGCAATAAAAATTCTACATCTTGTTCGGATAAAGTTTGCGGCAGGGTGCGCGGCAATTTGGTGCTGGCGATTTTAAAAGTGGGATCAACGCTCACTTTATTTTGCAAAAGTTGATGGCGGTAAAATCGTTTTAAGCTAGACACAGCGCGGCTGGTAGTGCTGGCCTTAGCTTTTTCGTCATTCACTAAATGCGCTAAAAATGCTTGTATGTGCATCTGCGTTACATCGAGCAAGGTGTCACTGTAATGTGCTGCCAGCCAGCGTGAAAATTTTTCTAAATCGCTGCGATAACTTTGCAGCGTGTTGCGCGACAATCCATCTTGCAGCCACACGCTATCTAAAAATTCATCCAGCATATTACTGTCCGGTGCATGAGCATCCGGCGTATTAGCGTTGTTCATGGTGTAACAGCCAGCGTTTAATATCCAACGCGTGCCCCGTGCGTTGTTGCATAAATCCGCCCAAGCCTGATTTACTCAGCACACGATGGCAGGGAATAATAATGGGGATAGGATTGCTGCCGCACGCCCCGCCCACCGCACGAGCACTGGAATACAGCGATTTAGCCAAGTCACCATAATAGCGGGTTTGTCCGAGTGGAATCGCGCTAATAGCCTGCCACACTTTGCTTTGATGGGGCGTGCCGACAGGCTGGAGCGGCAGATCAAATTGAAATTGCGCGTCGGCAAAATACGCAGCGAGTTGTTTGCAAACCTCTGTGGCCAAGGGCGATTTTTTCTGCTCAAATTTTATTTGCGCGAGGACCGTCGGCTCCAGAAATGTTATTTCGCGCAATGTATCGGCATCACAACGTATGCCGAACGCGCCGAAGGGTGTTTGAAATTTAGCTTGGTAGGTCATGCGTTCTCCTCACTCTGTTATGGCTTGCGATTCCCCCCCGCCACCATTTTATATTCAAACAACCTGCACTCAATTGCACCGTTAAATAGCGGCGTGCGACGCGACACAGATAGGCGAATAAATTTCGGCATACGCAAATCTGAGGTAAATAAATAAGCGTTCCAGCCGCCGAATTTTTGCTTCAGCACGTCACCCAGTTTTGGATACAACGCTTCCAGCTCTTCCAGCTCGCCCATGCGTTCGCCATACGGCAAATTAGCCACCAGCACGCCGTGCGCGGCGGGTGCGGAAATTTCCAAGACGTTAGCTTGGTTCAGCGACACCGCTGCCAACAAACCCGCGTTGGTTAAATTCAGTCGCGCCGCCTTCAATTCATCGCCATATAAATCGCTGCCAAATATGGGTAATGCGGTCACAGGTTTTTGCGCGGCTTGTGCTTGTGTGCGTAATTTTTTCCAAGCGGCCTCATTAAAATTATGCAGCTTTTCAAAAGCAAAATGGCGGTTTATGCCAGGCGCGATATTCAATGTCATCAACGCCGCTTCCAACAAAAATGTGCCGCTTCCGCACATTGGGTCGAGCAAGGGCACGCCGGGTTTCCAGCCTGCCAACAGCAAAATGCCTGCCGCTAAATTTTCACGCAAGGGCGCGAGGTTGGTGTATTGCCGCACGCCACGTTTGAACAGCGCGTCGCCTGAGGTATCAATGTACAACGTCATGTGGCTGTATTCGAGAAAGGCGTGAATGCGTAAATCGGGCGCGTGGGTGTCCACGCTGGGACGTTCGCCAGTGAGCTTGCGAAATTTATCGCATACCGCGTCTTTGATTTTGAGCGTGGCAAAATTCAGGCTTTTGAGCGGACATTTAATCGCCGTGACGTTGACGCGTATGGTGCGATGCACATCAAAAAAATCATTCCACGGCAGGGCAAACACCGTGTCGTAAATATCTTGCTCGTGCCGATAATCGGCTACCGCCACTTGCCACAACACGCGGCTGGCAAGGCGACTGTGCAGGTTGACAGCGTAGCTTAAAAGAAAGTCGCCCGTGAAATGCACGCCACCATCGGTGGTGCGAATTTCTTCTGCGCCCAAGCTGTGTAGCTCGTCGCTCAATAAATCTTCTAACCCACGCGGGCAGGGTGAGAAAAATTTTTCGAGTGTTGTAGTGGATTTTTTTGCGGACATTTTTTTGTTTACTTAAAAAGGTTTAACGATGACTAAAATAATAATTGCGATCATGAGTACCACCGGAAATTCATTAAACCAGCGATAAAAAATATGGCTGCGGGTGTTGCGGTCATGCTTGAAGTCGGACAACAATTTGCCGCAATAAATATGGTAGGCAACCAGCACCAACACTAGTGTTAGCTTGGCATGCAGCCACGCGCCAGAAAATCCGTAACCCAGCCACAGCCACATGCCAAAAATGATAGTAAGCACGCCGCCGGGAGTCATGATGCCGTAAAATAATTTACGTTCCATAATTTTAAAACGATCAATGCTGGGCTGATCGGTGCTCATGGCGTGGTAGACAAATAAGCGCGGCAAATAAAATAATCCGGCAAACCAAGTCACCATAAAAATGACGTGTAGCGATTTAATCCAAAGCATTGATGTTCCTTTTAATTAAGTACTCTACAAAACGTCGCGAGCGACGGCAGAACAAGGCGTGATAGGGCGAAAAAGCGGAACTTACTTATTGTAAGTAAGCATTTTTGAGCCCTTGAGCAACGCAGTAATGCTGAGCGCATAACCAATGACTTGGCTGACGTATTTTGGCAGCCTAGTCAGATGGCTAGTTGTTTCATCAGCAGTTTTGTTACTGTGATAAACGACGGCGAAACAACACCAGCGACACATAAAAGCCAAACAGCGCGTAACCCGCCAACACGCTAATATGCAGCCCCATGTTGGCTGGCTGCAAGCCGATTAACAGTGGCCGCGCCAGATCAATCGCGTGCGACAACGGCAAGATCGCTGCGATTATTTGCAGCATTGCGGGCAGTTGATCGACCGGAAAAAAAACGCCAGATAGTAGCATCATCGGCGTAATCACCAGCGTGAAGTAGTACATGAAAAAATAATAACTGGGAGCAAGCGCGGTCATAATTAAGCCCAGTGCGGCGAAGCATAAACCGACCAGCAACGACAATGGAATAAGCCACAGAGATAGCGCGGAATCGGATAAGCCGAGCAGCCAGATAACCACAAGCACAGCCAGCCCAGACAGCAAACTTTTGCTGGCCGCCCACAAAATTTCGGACAAAACAATGTCGTCCAAGGTGATTGGCGTATTTAGAATTGCCTCCCAAGTACGCTGCTCGTGCATACGCGCAAAACCGGAATAGAGTGCCTCAAAAGTCGCGCTGTTCATGGTGCTATAACAAATTGTGCCCGCTGCCAAAAACATCAAATACGACGTGCCTCCCATTTGCGGCAGCATACTGCCCAAGCCGTATCCCAGCCCCAGCATGTAAATAATGGGGTCGGCCAGATGGCCTAAAATGGAAGTCACCGCCATGGTTTTCCATACCAAAAAATGCCTGCGCCAGATGGGAACAAAGCCTAGACTTAAACGGGGCAGCGCGAAATATTTAGTTTTCATCACAAAAAATAATATGTCGATAAATTTGGATGATTCACTTGCTGCGCCGCCTCTCCTACCTCGCGGAAGCAGAAGTGATACTGCACGATTGCTGTAGAAATGGTTTTAAAAATCTTACTGCTCTGTAATTTGCTGCGGCTCTGTAATTTTCTGCGGCTCTGACATTTGCTGCGGCTCGGAAATTTTTTTCCGCTCCAGCACAGCGGCAAAAAATCCATCGGTGTTGTGTTGCTGCGGATTCAGTTGCAAGTACGCGCCCGCCTCTAACAGTATTTTTTGCTGCGCTAAAATTTCTCCCGCAGGGCGCAAAATAAAATCCGGATGTTGCGCTAAAAACGTTTCCACGATGGCTTGGTTTTCTTGAGGCAAAAAGCTACAGGTCGCATAAACCAAGCGACCACCGGGTTTAAGCAGTTTGGCTCCAGCAGCTAGAATGGCGGCCTGCTTGTGTGTCAGCTCTTCCACACTCTGTGGTGATTGGCGAAATTTAATGTCGGGATTGCGGCGCAGTGTCCCCAGACCACTACACGGTGAGTCGATTAACACGCGATCAATCTTTCCTGCCAGACGTTTTACTTTGCTGTCATTTTCATGCGCGATGAGTTGCGGATGTAGATTAGAAAGCCCCGATCTTTTCAAACGTGGCTTGAGGTTGGCCAAACGTTTTTCAGAGGTATCCCACGCATAAATGCGCCCCTGCGAATTCATCATCGCGCCTAACATCAGCGTTTTGCCACCTGAGCCCGCACAAAAATCTACCACCATGTCATTGCGTTTGGGCGCGAGTAAAAATCCCAGAAGCTGGCTGCCTTCGTCTTGCACTTCAATTTTCCCGCTAAGAAAAAGCGGGTGGCGTGTAAGTGAAGGCTTATCTTTCAAGCGTATGCCGATGGGCGAATAAGGCGTAGCCTGTGCGTTCATACCCTCCGCTAACATCAGTTGCAAAACTTCATCGCGGTTGGCGAGATGGGTGTTGACCCGTATATCTAGCGCGGCGGGTTGCTGCATGGAGCGGCCTAATTCGAGTATGGTCTGGTCGGACATCTCTCCCGCGATAGAGGCGGTGCCCTCGCGCAAATGATCTATCACCCATTGCGGCAATTCCGCTTGTATCGACAAAGATAATTCAGCAATGTTGATACCTTTAACTTGCTTTAACCAGTCTGCTTCGTCGCGTTTTAAAAGTGGCGTAATTTCGCGCAAATTGTAGCCGCTGAATTTTGTCCAGTAGGCTAACACCACGCGACGCGGTGTCGCACCCGCAGAAGATTGCTGAGTAGCAGTGTCATGGGCAGGGTTATTCAGCATGCACGCGTGTTCCAAAAACAAGAGATGGCGCAACACGCCAAACATGGTTTCAGCAACCAGTGCGCGCTCGTTTGAACCGATGCGTTCTTGCTGAAAAAAATAGCGCAGTGTGCTGTCGGCGGGGTGTTCGAGTGGCAGCACCAGCCGCATTGCATGAATAACTAGGTCAAGCCGATATTCGGTAAGCAGCATAATTAAAGTCGTTACGGGGTAATTTTTAAGTGCGTTAATACTTGAGAAAACTCTCGGCCATCGGCTTCGATAATATTCATCTTGTACGGAAAGTTTGCGTTCTCAGGCACCAGCCAGATTTCTGTACGCGTCGCATTTTCTTTGGGTGGATTATGCAAATACAGAGCCTTGAATGTACCCAGCGGCGTGGTGACATTTTGGTTTGGTGTAATGTTATAAACATAATCACCGACGCGGCTGCCATTGGTCATGCTAAAAGAAAGCGTGGAGGCTTTGAGCGATGAGGCGTATAAAAATTGATACATCGCGCTCAGCCTGTCCTGCGTGCCAGCGGGTAGCGGCACGGCTCGCACACCGTTTTTGTCACTCAACGTAATAGTCTTATCCGCCCAATTAAAATCCGCGCGCGAGTTGCGCTTAGTGTCTAATTTCCGGGTCTGGACAAAAGTGTGTGGCCGCAATCCTTGTGCGGTAATCGTACCCGTGCTGATGGCATGAATTTTTTCTGGCTTGAACATTGCCAAAAAGCCGACTGCCTGAGTGATGCTCTCGGCGTGATAGGAATCTTGGCTGCGCGTAAAAAATTCTTTCATAGTGGCGACTTTGACACTACCCATGTACACATCGTAGTGCGCTTTAACGGTACGAACGCTGGACAGATGCGCTGTAGCGGTGACTGCTGAAGCGGCAGGTTCAACAACAATTACAGAGGTTGCCGAAATGGCTGGCGCAGCGAGTAAGGTTGTTGGGAGGCTAATAAAAAAAAGTCCCGCAGCGAAATGTCCAATGACCAATTTATTAAAAGGAGCGCGCATAAGTTAGTACAGCCCCGGCGAAACAAGCGCGCAGCTGGGTTGCTTAACGCGATGCAAGATTACTTTGCCATCATCGGTCAGGCTCAAATAGCCTTTGCAAAACCAGCGTATAGCTTGCACGTAAATACGATGCTCTTGTTGCAACACGCGTGTAGCAAGGGTTGTGGCGGTGTCGTTCGGCAGCACCGTCACCGCTGCTTGAATAATAATCGGGCCATGATCCACATCACGGGTTACAAAATGCACCGTGCAACCATGGATTTTTACACCATCTTTTAGCGCGCGCGCATGAGTATCAAGGCCACCATAAGACGGCAGCAGCGAGGGATGAATGTTGATTAAGCGGCCACGATAACGCGTGACAAAGGCAGCGGTGAGAATCCGCATAAATCCCGCCAACACAATAAGATCAGGTTGATATTGATCGATGCAATGAGCCAACGCCGCATCAAAACTTTCACGCTCAGCAAAATCGCGATGTGCGATGACCATCGTCGGAATGCCATGTTTTTGTGCAACCGCAATCCCCGCCGCATCAGCGCGATTGCTGATTACCGCTGCAATGCGACAAGGTAATTTCGCTCGCAGCAACGCTTGCATGTTACTGCCGCGACCTGAAATTAAAATGACGATGGATTTCATAGTGAGGATAATTTATGCGGTGTTTGTCTAATCGACTGAGGTTTGTGCTTCATCCCCCACCCGCGCTTGAATGTTGCCAATAACCCATACCGTCTCGCCCGCTTGCGTCAGTTGACGCAGCGCAGCATCGGCATCTTGCGCGCTGACCACCACTACCATGCCGATACCGCAATTAAACGTGCGCGCCATTTCTTGCGCGTCGATATTACCCTGCGCTTGCAGCCAGGAAAATAATTTAGTCATCGGCCATGATTTTGCATCCAGCACCGCCTTCACATTTTGCGGCAAAACACGCGGCACATTCTCTAATAATCCGCCGCCCGTAATATGCGCCATGCCTTTAATGGTGAGCGTTTGCATTAGTGCCAACAAGGGTTTCACGTAAATGCGCGTGGGAGCCATAAGGCAATCGGCCAGCGTTTTGTTACCATCAAATTGCATGTTGAGATCAACGCCGCTGCGGCTGATAATTTTTCTAACCAGCGAAAATCCATTCGAATGCACACCGTTAGAAGCCAGCCCCAACACCACATCGCCTGCACGAATATCTGCGCCCGTAATAATATTTTCTTTCTCCACCACACCGACGGCGAAGCCCGCTAAATCGTATTCGCCCAGCGGATACATGTCCGGCATCTCGGCTGTTTCACCACCAATTAACGCGCAGCCGGCTTGCTCGCATCCGGCGGCAATGCCTTTAATTACCTCGGTTGCGGTCGCCACATCTAATTTGCCACAGGCGAAATAATCCAGAAAAAATAGCGGCTCCGCGCCCTGCACTAAAATATCATTCACGCTCATGCCGACTAGATCAATGCCTACCGTGTCGTGTCGATTAAGCGCGAAAGCTAATTTTAATTTAGTGCCCACACCATCCGTGCCCGACACCAAAACAGGGTTGCGAAATTTTTTAGAAATCTCAACTAATCCCCCAAAGCCACCGATGCCACTGAGCACTTCTGGGCGCATGGTGCGCTTGGCAAAAGGCTTTATATTTTCTACAAGACGATCACCCGCGACAATGTCTACACCCGCATCGCGGTAGGATAATGCTTCCGTAGTCGTGGGTGAGGGGCTAGAGGGAGTGGTGAGGTGGTTCAAGTTGAATTCTCGCTTTCTTCAAGATACAGTGCAGGCCATTCTGGCTGAAAATTTTACGAGTGGATTTTACCTGAAATGACCCCTCAACGCTTCGTTGCCCTGCAATGTTTGATATTTGTACTCGCCATCGCGTGGCTGCTGTACCTGCTCGGCCCAATTTTAATGCCCTTCGCCGCCGCCGCCATACTTGCCTATATTTGCGACCCGTGGGTCAGCAAAATTAGTGCGTGGAAAATATCCACCAAGCGCAGCATTCCGCGAGTAGTCGCGACACTCTTCGTGATGCTAGCCCTGCTCGGCATCGCGATATTATTAGTGCTTATCATGCTGCCGCTGCTGGCAAAAGAGACCAGTCATTTCGTCACACGGTTGCCGCATATTGTCGCTGCCATTCAATCAAAATTACTGCCGTATTTGCAGCAATATTTTGGTGACACCTTGCAGCTCGATAAAGATGGCTTACAAAGTTTAATCAAAGAGCACTGGCAAATGGCCGGGGGCATCGCCGCCAAACTGTTGCCTTGGTTGAGCGGCAGCGGCGCTCTATTAGTCGAGGTGCTGCTCAATCTGGTATTAATCCCCGTCGTATTATTTTATTTGCTGTGCGAATGGCCGCATTTACGGGCGCGTATCGACCATCTCATTCCCCGCCGTTGGCATGGTAAGGTGTCAGAAATTGCAAGCGAAATTGATGTTGTGCTAGCAGAATTTTTACGCGGCCAAATGACCGTCATGCTCATCATGAGCGGTGTTTACGTGTTCGGACTGTGGGCAGTGGGGCTGGAATTCGCGCTACCTATCGGCATCATCGCGGGCATATTAGTTTTTGTGCCCTACGTCGGCATGATCGCGGGTTTGGCCTTTGCCACGCTGGTCGCCTCCACTCAGTTTGCAGAATTTTCTGGCGTGCTGTGGGTGTGGGGCGTATTTGCTGCGGGGCAAGTATTAGAAGGATTTATCATCACACCAAGGTTCGTCGGCGAGCGCATCGGCTTGCATCCGCTGGCAGTTATTTTTTCGCTGTTAGCGTTCGGGCAGCTATTTGGATTTTTTGGCGTGCTGCTCGCGCTGCCTTTATCAGCCGCGCTATTGGTGGGATTGCGTCATGTGAAGGAATGGTATCTGTCTAGCTCCATCTATAAAAAACAATCGCATTACTCATGAAACAACTCGCACTCAACATCACGCCCACTTGGCAGCCCACGCTGGATAATTTTGTCGTAGGCCGCAATGTGGAAATTATTTCTACTCTGCGTCACGCCCTTGCTGGTCAGTCAGCCACTAGCCGAGCTCACGCTTCTGGACAATGCTTCACGCTGTGGGGCGAGTCAGGCAGCGGCAAAAGCCATGTGCTGCAGGCCATTTTTCAACACGCGCAAACGATGGGACTAGCGGCCAGCTACACTTGCGCTGTCGTGCCGGAGTATGCCAACAATAATTTATCTGTTGTCGCAATAGATGACGTGGAAAAACTAGACGGCGAGGCGCAAATAAAATTATTCGCCCTCTATAATTATTTGCGTGAAAACGGGGGGTTGTTGCTGGTGAGTAGCCATGCCGCGCCCGTCCATTTAACTTTGCGTGATGATCTGCGAACGAGGCTAGGATGGGGTTTGGTCTATCAGCTACACGGTCTGAACGATGAAGAAAAAGCACAAGCACTTGACCAACATGCACAGGTGCGCGGGCTAAATTTATCGTCCGAAGTCACGCAATATTTACTGCGCCACGGGCGGCGTAACTTGCCCGCGCTGCTTGCGGTGCTAGACGAATTGGACACACACTGTATGAGGTTGAAGCGCACGCCTTCCGTACCTTTGTTAAAAGAAGTGATGCAAAATTTTAATTTGGAGATGCAATGAATCAAGATGTAACGAACCGGGGCGGAATGAATCTAGCCTTATTTGATCTGGACAATACTTTATTAAGTGGCGATAGCGACTTTGAATGGTCGCAATTTTTAATCGAACAAGGCGTGTTAGAGCGCGAATTATTTGAAATAAAAAACCTCACTTTTTATGAGCAATACAAAGCGGGTACGTTAGATATACACGAATTTTTAGAATACCAATTACGCCCTCTATCACGCCATTCGCGGCATGTGTTAGATGGTTGGTTAAAAGAATTTGTGCAACAAAAAATGCTCGCTCTCATCGGCACGCCCGCCAAAACATTGGTCGCGCAACATCAAGCCGCAGGCGACATTTGCGTCATCATCACCGCCACCAACAGCTTCGTCACCAGACCCATCGCACGGCAATTTGGTGTAGAACATTTAATCGCCACCGAGCCGGAACACAAGGACGGCGAATTCACCGGACAACTCGCCGACATCCCGTGCTTCCGCGAAGGAAAAATTACCCGCCTAGAAAACTGGATGGCACAACGCGGATGGAATTGGGGCAGCTTTAACAACAGTTGGTTTTATAGCGATTCATTAAACGACCTGCCGCTGTTGGGTAAAGTAAAAGTGCCGATTGCCGTGGACCCCGACCCCACCCTGCGCGCCCATGCCACGCAACATGGCTGGCAAATAATCAGCTTGCGTGGCGTATAACTAGCGCGTTTTTTGCTTTCTGATATTGAGGGCGAGTTATGGGGAAAATATTCAGGCCACAAAAACAACTTAGCTGGTTTGCTTTAATATTTCAAATGTTATAACATAGTTTCAACATTACATTTGGAGAATATCATGCGGGTAAGCTTGAGAAAAGTGGGTAACTCTCGCGGGGTTATCATCCCCGCAACGCTATTGGCTGCCTGTGAGATGGGCGATGAAGTTGACATACGCCAAGAGGGAAAAAGCCTAGTGATTGCGCCCGTTCATGCGCCGCGCACAGGGTGGTTTGATGGTTACAAACCCGCAATAGATGCCGAACCGCTCGCCGCATTACCCCAAGACGAAAGTAGCGAGGAGTGGGTATGGTAGCGGGCGGCGCAATCAAGCGCGGCGAAGTCTATTGGGTCAACCTCGACCCAACCATCGGCACAGAAATTAAAAAAACACGCCCAGCATTAATTGTCTCCCCAGACGACCTCAACGCGGCCTTACCGCGTGTCATCATCGCCCCGCTCACCAGCCAAGGGCAGCCGCTCGGTTGCCGCCCCAAAATAAAATTCGCGGGTAAAACAGCGTACATTTTATTGGATCAAATACGCTCGGTTGATAAGCGTCGCTTGGCTGGGAAAATGGGGAAAATTGCCCCCGCGAAATGGCATCCTGTTTTATTAGAAATGCTGGCGTAGCGCGTTAAACCTATACAGGGCTGGGGATAAATACCGTGAAAGCTGACCAATTAACGCGCCTCCAAGCTGCTGGCTGGAAAGTTGGCAGCACAGTAAATTTTATGGAATTAAGCGATGACGAAGCGCGGTTTGTCGCGCTTAAATTTTCACTAACCAGCGCGGTAAAAAAATCGTGCATCAAATGTAAACTTTTGCAGTGATCTCTGACGGAGTAAAAAAATGAGCGCGCATGGGAAATTAACGTTACGAAACTATCGTTGCTTCGGTTGGGATAATCCTGCGGTCTTGGAATTTGGCGACGGCTTCACTGCTTTTGTCGGCTCCAATAATTCAGGTAAATCGGCTGCGCTAAAGGCTGTTTATGAGTTAAGGGACATGTTCCCATATTTCTTTAATACACTCCTTCCCCAAAATCAATTTCAAGTTGTTGTCCAGCCTAAAGGAATCGCAGACCGAGCCGAGCTGGCTAACGATAATGACCCAACCAGATTTCAATTTACAATTGAAATCCTTGGTGAAAATGCGGCAACGCACCCTGCCCATTCATCAGCGCGTGAAATTTGCTTAGAGTACAACATAGATGCTCAATCATTACGCGCAATAAGTTTTCAGTCTGAGTTGAATGGGAATATCATTTCATTTGACGAGGAGAAAATAAGAGCTGCTCAAAAAACCGTAGATGGCGGTGGAATTCGTTACTCAGACAGTGTGATGGTTGATTTTTCTAACTTACGTGCCTTTATAACTGATTTGCAACAATCAAAATATTTTCCTGCTTTTCGAAATGCGATTAATGAGGGCGCGGGGCAATATTACGACCTGCCTATAGGTACGGCACTAGTAAATATTTGGGATCAGTGGAAGGCCGGCGATATCCGTGCCCATAAACTTGCTATTAGTCGTGTAGAACGGGAAATTGCAACCCTGCTTGGTTTCACATCACTACAAATTAATGCGGATAAATCTGGTAAAACTTTAGATGTGATTATTGATGATCGTCCTCAAAAACTGTACGAGGTTGGGGCTGGCGTAGCCCAACTTATCATCGTTCTTGCGGCTGCTTTAATAAACAAACCGCCCTATATTTTAATTGATGAGCCAGAGTTAAGTTTGCACCCTGCGCTGCAATTAAGTTTCCTTGCAACACTTGCTTCGTATACTCAAAAAGGTTTGTTGTTTTCAACGCATTCAATCAGCCTAGCTAGGAGCACTACATCGCGAATATATGCGGTTAAGAAAATTAAAAATGGCTCCTCTGAAATGCATCCATTTGGCGATAACAGAATTAACTTCGGTGGATGGCTGGGGGAGCTGAGCTACTCCAACAGGGTAGAGCTAGGCTGTGAGGGGTTGTTGCTAGTCGAAGGTCCATCAGAAGTTCTCTGCTTCCAAGAGTTCCTGAGAAAGCTAGGCAAAGATCATAAATATGTATTAATCCAACTTGGCGGTTCTTCACTCATTAGGGGTGGTATAACGCAGCACCTTTCTGAGCTTTGCAGAATCATTGACCCTTCAAAAATTCGTGTATTTATTGATAGCGAAAAAGATACTGCCGATGCTCAGCTTGCAGGTGACCGCGTCACTTTCGTCGAAGATTGCAAGAGTATAGGGATCAGCGTTCAAGTTTCGGAAAGGAAGGCAACTGAAAATTATTTCGAGCGCAATGGCATACACAGGGCATTGGGGAAAGAATATGAACCATTGGAGTTTTACCAAAAACTAAAAGCCAGCCATAAACCCTGGCGTAAATCGGACAATTGGCGGATCGCCAGAGAGACTGAATTTGCGGATATTAAAGATACAGATTTGGGTAAATTTTTAACTTCGCTATAGACAAGAGGCACTGCCCGCGTAGATGTGCCGAAGTTTTTTGAAGCGCATCGTTCGAGTGAAATATTGATGCTCAATCCACAGGGTGACTTGCACAAGATGCTTGTGCTGACAAACGCGACCGATGCACCAAAGGTAAGCAATTCTCTAAGCTTTACGAGCTTTAGAAATTGACACCGCCTCCTTCGTCGATAGCATCCTACAGAAATCGCGTAATGCGTAATGTAAGGTGTCAATAAGCGCAGCGCATTGCACCAGAATTTTCTGCCCTGTTCGCAGCCTGTGCTGTAGCGTAAATACCTTATTGTCTCCATGCGGCATTATTTCTTGTGCTCCCTATAAATCCGCAGAAGGCGTAAAAAATTACGCCCAATTCTTATAGTGCGATTCGCCCCCCATGTGGAACGATTGGGTATCGTTAATTTTGCCCGCTGTCTGGATATAGACAGCGGGCATTTTTACAATGTAAGCCGTTATCGGATCGCTAATTTAAATTGTCCAATGACGCGAAATAATTCCTGTGCATTCTTTTTCAATGAGTCCGCAGTGTTGTCTACAGAATGGAAGGTGCGCATGTGTTCTTCCATATTGCTGGCCAGTTCATCCATATTTCGTGCAACATTTTTGACCGCCTTAGATTGTTCTTTGGTGGCCGTAGCGATGTCCAATGATTGCTCGGTGACGCTGTTGGTAGACAAGATAATTGCCTCTAATGTTTCGTGCGTTTTTTGTACATAGGTCAGGCCAGAAGCGGCCTCGGTTGCCACGCGCCCCATGGATGTCACAGAGGCATTTGTCGCATCTTTAATTAGCGCAATCATCTGTGAAATGTCCGCCGTGCTGGCTGCCGTACGGGTCGCTAGGGTTCGGACATCATCCGCCACAACGGCAAAACCGCGTCCTTGCTCGCCTGCTCTGGCGGCTTCGATTGCAGCGTTGAGCGCGAGTAAATTCGTTTGATCGGCAATGCTTTTGATAACATTAGCGACCTCGCCAATTCTTTGTACCAGCTTGCTTAGTTCATCAATTTGTATGGCGGATGAATGCACCGTGGTCATCATTTTCTGGGTGATTTCGATGCTTTTTTTAATGTTCTCCCGACCCACTTGCACGATAGCTGAGGTCTTGGTTGCCGCATCAACGGTGGCTTGTCCGTTAGCAGCAACCGACGTGACCGACGTGCTCATTTGACCCATCACTGAGCTGGTTTGTATAACATGGTCGCTCTGCGAGGAGGCATTGAGCTTAGCTTGTGTGGCCTGAGTAGATAGCGTGTTGGATGAAGTCACCATAGTTTGTGCGGCCTGGTTAAATTGCAACATAGTGTCACGTAGTTTGGCCGTGAAATGATTAAATGTACGCACTACCTGCGTTATTTCATCATGGCCAGTCGCAGGAATAACTGCAGCTAGATTGCCTTGTTGGGCGATTTCATTAACGTGCCGTGAAAATTCATTCAGTCGCGTGATAATGCCTTTACTTAAAAAATAAGAGATGATGAGCAACGCCGCGCACGAAATAATCGTAGATACAGTTAACAGCTTTTGAGAATCTGTGGCGACCATTTCCCCACCTTGCTGCGATCTGTCGGTGTTGGTTTTAATAAGCTCGCTCAAGGCCGCCATATC
>Ga0209824_10000936_pt1 | contig 17451 bp, 24 predicted proteins | sample VDWuncwatermetaG_FD_184124 | JGI IMG/M metagenome (GOLD analysis project Ga0209824, IMG submission 184124) | Wastewater microbial communities from Netherlands to study Microbial Dark Matter (Phase II) - VDW unchlorinated drinking water (SPAdes)... ... | reverse complement strand
ATCGCCACCCCAGTTGTGTCAGACCCACCACGCCCAAGCGTTGTGATATCGCCAGCAGAAGTCACACCCTGAAACCCCGCAACGACAACGACTTCGCCAGCCTTGAGAGCACCAAAAATATTATCGGCATCGATACTTTGAATACGCGCCTTGCTAAAAGAATTATCAGTTAAAATTTTAACTTGTGAGCCCAAGAAAGAACGTGCCGGCTGCCCCAGCTCTTGCAAAGCCAAACTGAGCAGTGCAATCGTGACCTGTTCGCCAGTCGCCACGAGCTGATCGAGTTCTCGGCGATTGGGAGTTTGGGAAACTTGTCCGGCCAAATCAAGCAGGCGATTGGTTTCCCCAGACATGGCCGAAAGTACCACGACGACATCGTGTCCATTTTTCTTGGCCGCAATAACTCGCTTGGCCACATTTTGGATGCGCTCAATTGAACCAACCGAGGTGCCACCGTATTTTTGGACGATCAACATGACCCGATCACCATAGTGGGAAGCTTCCAAAAAACGCAAGAGTTGCTAGTCTTTACGCCTATACAAATTCAAAGTGGATTATGTGCCCAAGGCCGGACTTGAACCGGCACGCCCCTTTCGAGGCTCAGGATTTTAAGTCCTAAAATAACTAATGATGACAATAGCTTACAACACGAGGCGACAATCATTTCAAAGACTTAGGTACAAATGATTACTGTGATGTGCGGTCATTTCTTGTGGTGATTTTTCTCTGAGTGCCCCGTGAGTGCCCCGCAAACATTATTGTGTATGGTTGCATATGACCCCCGTGGGGTGCCCCCCCATTAGCCTCTATTATTTAAGGGAGCTAGATAAAATTTTTGATATTTTCACTGCAGATGATACTGAATAATAGACCGATAAAACACAAAGTGGTCAACGAATTATTTTTCAGACAATCACCTATCAAAAATGATCAATGACAGTGATAAACACCTGTTTTGTGATTTTTATGACATCCATTCGCATCAGTGCCACCTGAGTGCTGAACAGCGCCAATTGTTGTAAGCGCAAAGATTACTAAAATTAAAATCTTCTTCATATCATTCTACCTTTTTTATAATTAAATATTGCCACACATAACTTAACTGCACCGTCACTGAACGGCCCCGACCAACACAACCATTCTTTCAGCAGCCAAACCTCTATTGAGCAGATGGAGCTCATCAGCACCAGTAAAAGTCAAAGTCCATTTCTGGTTGTTATCAGTTATTCCCACCAATACGTAACGAATGCCAATCTTGGTAAAGGTTGCCCGATTTAGCTTTGGTGTATCATAAGATTTGCACGACAGATCTTCTTTATTATCAAGTAATCTAAAGTCAGTATAAGGAGCACCGACAAGTGCTTGTGCAATTGATGGGAACTCAGTTCTATTAATCGTATAAAGTTCCCTTCCGCCCATGTGGACATGAATAAACTTGTCATATTCTGTCACAATATATTTATTCTGAAGCCAGTAATTTATTAGCTGATTGTCTTTTCCAGCATTCGCAGTCTTCGCAAAATCCAAAGCCATTCCCGGCACATGAAGATCGACAGATCCCTCAGCTGGCAGGCTCACTCCTAAGGAAACACCTTCTAGTATTCTTTTCCAAATTTTATTCTCAGAATTAAATCGATAAACAAGAACATTTGGGAACTCTCGATATGGCACATTGATGATAGCGACACTGTATTCACCCACTGGACCTAATATTTCAATTTGAGGAGTGTATGAAAAAACAGGCCCAAGATAATTACTGTCTATATGTGGGAACTCTTGGGGAATTAAAAAATCAAGATCATCAGAAACCTGATTTAGTGTCAATCCATGCGGTAAAGGGTAGATAACGCTTAAGGCACAGAAAAAAAAGAACGCGTATAAAACCGCACCCAATATCTTTTGTTGTATTATCAGCAGGGAAAAAAGTGCGATAACGATAAACGTGATGCTCATTGGACTGAGCAGATGTTCAATAATCAATAAAAAACTGGAGGTAACCGATTCGCCTGATTCTCTTGATTGAAAGAGAGTGTACCCAGCAAGCAAACTGATTGTTATGCTCAGAAGCAGTTTTATCTTCACAATTTTATTAATTGAAGTCTTATCAATAAATTCTATACGCTCTCTATTGCCAATATTATTTGAATTTTCCATACTTACTTATTTTTCTTAGATTCCCAAACCATCTGAGCTTCAAAACTAGCATTTGGGTCCCATCTGGAATGATACCAATGATCTCCCATTTGCAGCATGTTTAGTATACCAGTTTTTTTATCGAAAATAGTTACCGCATTTCGAAAGTCCATCGAATGATATTCATAGCGATAAATTCCGGCTGTAGCATAAATTGGGAAATCAGTTTTCATCCAGTCAAACACAAAATATCCAAACAAGGCAACCAGCCCAATCCAAAGACAGTGGACAATAAATTTCAAATAGTCAGACTTCACGTTACTTTTTCCATTTTACCGCTGTGCCTTCACAACTAGATGACTGCCCAAGCATCCTGATTTGAAGTAACCCAGTCCTAATTTTCTCCCCTGCTTTGCAGTGCAGGTCAATGATGGCATCAGCGCCCATCTTCTCGGCCTTTTTCTTGAGGTCCGCAAAAGCCTTTTCATTGTTGGTCTTATCCGAAGATACAGGAGAAACAATTTCATACTTGCGGCCTGGTTTGCCCTCAATGACTTCAAGAGCAAAAGCGCTCTGACTAATAAATACGGTCAAAATTGCTATGTGTATAGTTTTGAAACTAGTGGACATTGACTTCATAAGCAGATCCCCTCCGATGAATATTTAGTCTTTTTTTACCGTGGTATAATTTGACGCATAAACCATGCTGGGCACTTAATGCCAGCAAAAAAGACAACCTCACGGTCAGCCAGCATTGACGCTATTTTTCGTCAAATAGGGGGTAGGTTGCGTAAGCTTCGCCTGTCAAAAAATATGGTTCAAGAAGATTTTATGGAGTTTGGCTTTACCACAAGGCATTATCAGCGCATTGAGGCCGGTGCGCCGATTACAATCAAAACAGCCCTAAGACTCTGTAAGGTGTTCAAAATCTCATTGGCAGAGCTCTTCAAAGGGTTTTGAGCCATCTCTCACTCTACCGATTTAATCAGCTTATATGCCTGCCTAATAATCTCGAATGTAACTCGCCTTTCCCTAATGGCTTCCCTCGAATAAAGCCCATGCTTCAAGTTCCCACACTGTGAATTGCGCAAACCTTCAGCGGTCTTAGGTCCTGTGCTGCCCCCTCCGTGCATCCGGCAACGTCCATTTTTCATTGCTGGAGATTGGCAAGGGGTCTTTTGCCTAGTTGTAGCCATACAGCGTGGTGCTTTGGAGAAATCACCTGGTGGGTTACCATTTTTCAGCCAGCCTCTCCGCTTCGCATGGAGTTGATTCTCGGTTTTCATTTTTTATCCCCCCTCCCCGTCAGCGTGACTTACATTCCCAACAATGGCTTGCCCGCCCTCATGAACATGAACATGTTCGACCGTCATCTTTTGCTGACTGTTACCCCTGTAGCGGTTGATTGCCTCCATTTGGGCCGTAAAGGCACGAAGGAGCTTCGTTGCGCGGTTCACATTGGCGTCAATGCCTAACGGTGTCTGGTCTTTGACAGTGGCCAACCCTATGTACTTCATTGCCAAGTTATGGACCCCAATCATTTGGATAGCCAACATCGACTCAAGCTCATCTTTTGGCTTAATCCCATAGAGAATAGATAGCGCATTATTGTTTTTACCTTCCATTGTGTCGGTATTGAATGAGCTAGTTACCTGATTCATCAAATGTGAAATTACGCCTACATCTGCGGTCCCAAGAGCCTCGCTGACTTTTGCCAATGTATCTGTCTCAAGGGCCGTCTTATTATCAGCACCAATTACCAACTTCGGATACGGGTCAACAATGAGCTTAGTACAATAGGCTTTAGTGCGCTGCTTGTCCTTGTCTGCTTTGACCTTCTGCAAGGGATCATTTTGCTGAATGTCAGCTTTACTTTTTGTCATAGTTTTATTCCTTGGTTATCGGGACAAAAGCCACAAAAGCCCTGAATCAAATTTGGGCTTACATCAAAAAACCGACTTCTCCGATGTGACACCTTTGTCTGCGTGACTTCGCGAATAAAGTTCCGCTCAATCAATACACCTATCGGGTCTTCTAGTTCTGCCGCGCGTTTGAAAATATTTTTGTGAGCATAATGGCAATCTCGAAATGTAAACTTCTGAAGTTTCTCGCGCTGAATCCATTTCAACACGATGCGCGCCTGTTCCAGTGAATTGTCAGCCCCCATGAAATCAAAAACTGCTAGAGCATGACAGCTTAGAAACTTGGCAATTGAAATGGCCGCGTCGATATTAACCTCGTGGATATTAACTTTCCAGGGATCGTCATGTGCGAGGCTGGCAATATGCAGTAGCGCCGCAATCCTTATGACTGCACCCGGCAATTTGCCCGCCCAATCTGTGATGTGGGCCAATCGACCGCCTTCGCGCAATTCGACCTCCAGCATACGCTGATATTCTTTCCATAGTCGCTGTGACTCTGGAGTCAGCCGTAGCGTGTGAGGCACCTTTCCCTCTGGGGCCATTTGCCAACTGTGGTTCAAAACTGCTGCAACAACACTTTCATAACCATTGCGCGCCGCCTGTGGGATAGGCTTGTTTTCCAGTACTCGGTAACCCAAATTTGATTGAGGCATTGCGTAAAGGAAGCGCGCCAAAAGGCCACGCCCACGAAACCCTGGTTTATTGGCTATGCTCCGTAAAACATCGGGTTGTGTTGTTAGCCCGAATGTCAGAACGGGTTTTTTCAAATAAATCGAATCGCGACTGGCCCGATTCACCCTCACAGAACTCCCCGCATGAGCCTGAAGGAAAACATCAAAGTTAGGCGTGCCGTTTGAATATCGACCAGCGATATTTTCAAATATCCCGCCTTCGTCTGCCAAGACTGCCATTCGCTCGTCATTCTCCGCCATGAGCATGGCCAAGTTTTCGGGCGTGATGTCGTTTGTCCAAAGCTGCGGGAATTTGATTGGTGCTTTTAACGAAGCCTCGATGTCGTGTATTTCTTGCATCAAGTCTTCGTGCATTTCTTTACTGCTGCTTGCTGCCTCTCTGCGTTTCTTCAAAATCCTTTCCTGGAGTGTCTCGTAATCACTTTTCGACTCACGAACTTGAGCTTCCAAGTTTTTTCGCTGTTCACATTCCCATGCCATGAGAGGCTTGGTGACAGCTGTCAAAACGGCTGTCTTCCTACTTGCTGGTGGAAGTGAAATACAAGTCCAGAGGCAAACAGGCTCTACATAATCGCCTTCAACATTCACTTCATATTTGCCTGCACCTGCTGCTGATAAAACAGACAGACATAATAGCCCCGCTAATTCTGACGGCGTTTCCGTTGACGCTGACAACGCCTGGGCAAAGGCATTTATTGAATCTGGCAAACAATAACGCGGCCATTCGGGCAAAGCTTGAGCTTCAAGATTGATTGGCATGGGCCATTCATTTTCATCGCGGCTTAGCCAGTCTGCTGGCACAGGTTTTTGATTGTCTTCAATGACTTTTAAGAGTTCGTCCCTGAGCGATTCTTTGAATGAATCTGCTATTGGCCCGTAGCCATCCCAGTTTGGCAAGTGCGCTTGAACCCAATCAACAACATCACCTGCATCTGGGAGGTTTGGTATAATTGAAATTGCTATTTCGGGTGGCTGCGGAAGCACAGATAACAGCTTAGCTACCGCTTGGCAGTATTTCAGGCCTGGCGCGTCGTTGTCAGGCAAAAGGACAACCTGACGAAGACCATTCAAGCTCGACCAATTAGCGGTCATTGGCTGTGCACTGCCTCCACACGAAGTGGCCGCAGCAAATCCAAGTTCATGCATACATGCCGCTGTTTTTTCGCCCTCAACGACATAAACCGCGCTTCGCTCGTCGGCTTTGATAGTGTCTAAACCGAAAAGCGGTCGAGGCAGCGGAGCCCCGCCCATCTCAAACTTATCACCGTTTGTTTTAAAGAATGGGACAACATCCTTTGAGCCGCCATTGCCATCATATCGCGCAACGGCACCAAAGACTTTCCCACTCTGATCTTTGTAATGCCAAGCATGCTTTAACGGATTATTTTTAAACGAATTTGGAAGGCTCAACATTGCACCCTCCAATCATGCGTCAACTTTCGCAGTGCTTCTGCAAAACTCAGTCCATAACGCTGCTTGGTGAATTCGACGATGTCTCCACCTTTTGCCCCACACGAAAAGCAAGTGAAGGCTCCGCTTTCCTGATTGGCACGAAAACTCCCCTCTTTCCGGTCAGAGTGAAAAGGACAAAGGCCGCCGACATACCAAGCGATGTCTGAGGATTTCGGAATCACTCCTAGTTCGACATTGTAAAAATCGACAGGGTGAATCTGTTCTTTTATTTGAGATAAGGAGGCTTTCATTGATTGCCCCCATCTTTTTTGATAGTATCACTTGCAGTAAAGTTCGATTCTGATTCGCGCTCGGGGTTGGTTGCCGCCTTCCCCGAGTTTTCTTCCGCTCCAATCAATTCAATCGCCTTAGCTCGACTTGCTGGTGCCAATTTATAAATAGCTGGCCGACATATCTTGCCATCACGGTCTGCCATCTTAAATCTTTCGGTGATGATGTGAAACCCGTTGCGCCTTAAGCGGTAGATGATGTCTGGAGAATTGAGCTGGCCTGACTTATTCCTAAGGGCAAGGCTGGAAATTGGCCCATTCAATAAGGCTTCAACAGCGCGTCTTTGGCGGGGTGAAAGATGTCTCATTTTGCACCGCCTTTTTTTTGAGCCTCAAGCCAGCTAAAAAAAGCCTGCTCATTAATCAATACCCGCCGTCCTGCGCGGACAATACATTCATCAAAGCCATTTTCCTTTTCATGAAAAATTAGATGCCTAAGCCCACCCAAGGGTGGCCATGAATGAAATTGGGACCAATTTGCTACCGGGATAAAACGCTTATTGATGGCGTTATTGTTGTTATTTGCGTCCATGAGTCTCTCCTTTTTTTAAGAAACTGTGCGACATTGCACAATTTAGGAGTTTCTCTCATGGCTAGTTGGGTTGGGTCAGTGACTAGAATGGATTATTTTATCCGTTTTGGTCACACATAGAATATCTGACTTTATGAACATTGGGACCCGATGCTGGTTTATCAGAAACGCCAACTGCATACATCAAATCGCCTGCTTCGTGTTCTGCATCTGTGACTGATTGTTGCCCAAGATATGTCAAGAAGCTAACAAGACTTTTAACAGAATCGCGATACCGAGTTTTAATTTCATTCTTATGCAAAGCCTTACCCTTCACATTCGTTTTTAAAGGCGGGGTAAGCTGCACCGCTCCTTTAACATTGCTTACTGTCACATGCGCATATGTTCCTTCGAAAAAAGCTTCTTGTAGTTTTGAGAATGCTATCAGGTTATTCAAAGTCTCTTGAATTTGAGCGGTGTTTATATCCATTTCGCGTGCCCAGCTTAACGCCTCCTCACCTTGTTGTATTTTTTTTAACAACTGATTCAGCTTCTTTTTCGACACACCTGCTTTGTCGTTATAATTTGATTGGACCTGCATGAGTAAATTGCGCAAATTTGTAACATCAGCATAGCCTGTAAGATGAGCCCCTGTGTTCTCTTTACGTGAAAAAACACCAACACCATCACGATATTTTTTTGTAATGCTTTCAATTCTTTTTTTCTCATTTTCGGGAAAATTTTGAGCATAACGAATACGGTATTTTTCACGATACGACTCAAAAATTGAGTCTAATAACTCTAAGCGCGATTTGATTTTGTTCTTTTTTTTGTTCTGTAAATCATCTTCTACATATCTTCGAAATGAAATATACCCATCCGGTTGATCCCAATCACGCACAAGGTTTGGTGTGTACAAATAAACTCTATTTTCTCGGTCCATTTTATCTCCAGGTTATCACCCAAAAATCTTAGAGTTCATATTGGCCACGATCCGGGCAGTGTGAGCCTCCGAAAGGTGCGCGTACCGTTTAACCATCTGTAAAGTCTTATGACCCAAGACCTCGGCAATTTCGGCGAGGCTTGCGCCGTTCATGGCAAGATAGCTGGCCGCTGAGTGCCGCAAATCATGGAAGCGGAAATTGTTTATCTTGGCATGCGCTAAGGCAGTTACCCAGGCTGAGCGAATATCAACGGGCTTTTGTGGCTTTTGTCCCGGAAATAGGAAGTGTGTATCTATTCTGCGAATCTTCGAGTGAGCCAAAAGCAAATCATGCGCCAAGCCCGCCAAAGGTAATAAGCGCGTCTCGCCATTTTTGGTTTCCTGCAAAGTGACAACCTTGCGTTTAAAATCTACACGGTCCCAGGTCAGGGTAAGAATTTCATTCTTTCTAGCACCCGTGGAGAGGGCTAAGACCACAATCAGATAGAGCGCCTTGTTCTCGCTGCTTTGACAGGCCTCCAATAAGCTCTTTCTTTCATCGTCGGAAAGAAAACGAACGATACCTTTCGACTCAGAAAACTTTGATACGCGCCGAAACGGATTTTCCTCAACCCAGCCCCACTCTTTCATGGCAACGGTAAAGGCGCGGCTCAGCGCGGCTAGATAGCGGTTTACCGTAGCAGGAGAGCGTTCGGACTCGTATTGCGTAACTTCTTTTACCAGTTTGTTTTTGTATTCCGTAATCAGAGCTGGAGTGATGTCGGATAGCGAATAGCTGCCAATCTCATTTTTCCACCAATTGAAATGTCGTTCCTGATCTCTTTTTGTTTTGGGTTTTTTGGCGAGCACCTCAGAAACGTAGCGTGTGACTAACTCAGCAAGCGTATGCTTTTTTGATTGAGAAGTTTTAAAGTGTCGCCCTTCTCTGATTGCACTCTCTGTGTTCTGTGCCCACTTCCTAGCATCAGTTAATCGTTCAAAAGACGCGGATTGCGTAGGATAACCTTTTAGCCGCACCTTCACGCGAATCATGGTCTTACCATCTTGAGTCGTTCGCTTTTCAAAATTTGCCATAACCACCACTCATCAGAAAACGGTAGCAAAAACCACAATAAATGACAACACAGGATATATAGTCCTGAGCATACATAAACGATTAGGTTAAATTTTAACTAGTTACATACAACCACTCCCTATACGGGGCACTTGCGGGGCAATCCTCATATTTTAAAACAAAATACGAGCCTGTTACAGGGCATGAAAAATGATTATTGAAGATTTAGACTAAACTTAAGATTGGGACAAATGTTGCCATTTGTTACTTTGAAGTGCCCCGTGAGTGCCCCGCAGAGGCCTTTTGGTCAGGGAGTGAGGAACTGGGCATCTGCAAATACCCTTGATTTCAGTGTGCCCAAGGCCGGACTTGAACCGGCACGCCCCTTTCGAAGCTCAGGATTTTAAGTCCTGTGTGTCTACCAATTCCACCACTCGGGCAGTGATTTTGAGAAGCTGAAAACCTCTACAAATTCTGCGTCTTCATAGCCGCAAAGCGGCGGTGAAGGGGCGACGCAAGCCCCTGCAAATTGAGGCGCGAGTCGGAATTGAACCGACGAATAAGGCTTTTGCAGAGCCTTGCCTTACCACTTGGCTACCGCGCCAAAGGAATATCTAATTCCTTGGAACTATTCTATAAATTCCAGATCAACCCCCTGTCAACGGGATTCCCCGCAACTCAAAGACGATACAACATGCCATAGACCAAAACGCCAGTCACCGACACATACATCCACACTGGCCAAACCACCCGTGCTAATTTGGCGTGACGAGCAAATTCACCCTTGGCAGCAAGCCAGACCAGACGAAGGATGAAGGGAACCATCAAGGCCGCCAAAATGACATGCGGTATCAGAATGAAAAAGTACAAAGGCCGTGTCCAATCATGATACGGATAGGAAACCGAACCTACAAATCGGTGATAAATAAGATAAGATGTTAAAAAAATAATCGAGGAAACTAACGCAGCACTCATCAATTTTCTGTGTAGCTCACGCCGCCCACATTTAATGGCAATGTACCCACACAACAAAAGAATGGCGCTAAACGTATTCAAAAAGGCATTCAGCGTAGGAAGATCTTTAAGGTTCATGATTGACTGACTTTGAGTAGCGTAGCGATATCATCAAAAAGTTTGCTAAGAACCTCTGGATCTAAGGCATCGTAGTAACCGCGAATGCGCAGTTTATCGTCAATCAATACAAATCGATCGTTATGAAATAAAGGATTCTCACTCGTGCCAACTTTTAAGCCTTCGACTGAAACCTTGGTGAGAACAGCCACAGGCGCCGTTAAAAAACTCCACTTGGTTGTATTGATCTTGTGTCCATCAGCATAAGCTTTGAGTACAGCAGGTGTATCACGATCGGGATCGACAGTAAAAGACACAAAATGAACTTTATCATCAAGCGCGTAGGAACGGTAAAGCTTGGCCATGGCTTCTGTCATACGTGGACACTGGGACGGACAACTTGTAAAAATAAAATTGGCAACCCAAAGTTTGCCTTTAAGATCATTCGTGCCAAAGGGTTTACCATCTGTCCCCGTCATGGAGAATTCAATCGAGGTCCCATAAATGGGTAATTCCTGCTTGGAACAAGAAGACAAAATAAAGGGCATCGCCAGAAAACTAGCCACAAGAATAATAAGCCCTGCAATCAGTGTCAGTGGTTTTGGCATACTCAGAAACGGCTATCAAGAACGACCAGAACTAACAAGAGCGGCAAATAAATAATGGAAGCCCTGAGCAAACGCCGCGCATCTGCATGTTCGCGGCTTTTGGCTAAAAGCAAAGCGGCTGCTAAAAACAAAAAACCAATTAATAACGTTCCAATCAGATAAAAGTGCCCAGCCATTTGCATGACATAAATGGAAACAGAACTGGCCAGCAACAAAACTGAATAACCAATTATTTGCGTAATTGTCCGTTTGCCCGATTCATCGACAACAGGAAGCATTTTAAAACCCCCTTTGCGATAGTCATCTTTATACATCCAGGCAATGGCGTAAAAATGTGGGTGCTGCCAAGTGAACAAAACAGCAAATAAAAGCAGCGCACCCAAACCAACCTGCCCTGTCGCCGCGCTCCAGCCCGCTACCGGCGGAATGGCTCCAGGAATAGCGCCCACAAAAGTATTCCACCAACTGATGCGCTTAAGTGGTGTGTAGACAATCACGTACAAGAAGGCCGCGAGTAAATTCAAATAAGCTGTCAGTAGATTGACGAACGAAAACAAGATAACAGCCCCAATTAAAACCAAAGAAACACCATAAACAAAAGCTGTCACAGGCAAAATACGCCCCGCTGGCAACGCCCGATTGCAGGTACGATCCATGCGGGTGTCGATATCCCGTTCAATGTAATTATTAAGAACGGCTGCCCCGCCACTCGAAAAAGCCGTTCCCATGAGAGTCATGACAAATAATTCCCAAGAGCCAATCCCTTTTCCTCCCATAAAAAAACCAATTGCCGTAGTCACAAGAACCATACTCACAATGCGCGGCTTGGCCATATCCAAAAAATCTTTTAACATTTTTTTATTCACAATTCCCCCAAAGTCACATCAAGAGGACTTCTGCCAAGTCGTCGGATAAACTCTCAATACAGCCAAAACCGTCAACCCTAAACAAATAGCGCCATTAACAACATGAAAACTCGTCACAATCGGCGCTTTGCCAGTCCAGATAGTCAAGATGCCTAAAGTCACTTGCAAACCAATAGCCGCATTGATCAACCATAGAGATTGCTTGCGCTTGCTACTCTTATTTTTCCACCATTCAACATTAAACCAAGTCAAAGCCGAAAGAACAGCCACAGCCCCCAAGCGATGGGCCACATGAAAATAGATTTGTCCAATCGTCACCGCCGTCAAACCGTGTTCAAAACGCCAATAATTGATTTTGACTAACATCGACTCACTCACAATTGGCGTCCAGCCCCAACCCATTGTCGGAAAATCTGGCACAGCCAAACCCGAATGCGTGTGCCTCATGATGGCCCCGAGCAAAAGCTGTAGGTAAATCACCGTGGCCAAAACTAAGGCTGCTTTTTTCTGGGAGTGCGTCACGTCAGCGTTAGGCATTGAGTCTCTCGCCGCCCTCTCTACAGATTGAGAATAAGCATAAAAAATGACTAGGCAAAAAAATGTCTGCGCCAAAACAGCATGTGAAATCGAAATCGATTTAGGCAAAAAATATAAAACTGTTAAACCGCCAAGTAGGCCTTGAGCGATAACAACCACCAAAGACAAAAAAGCTAACTTACGCACCCACGCACGCGCTTCTGTCAGAGCCGTCCAGATAGCGAGGATGAGAGTAAAAAGACCTACCACAGAGGCAATCATGCGGTGTCCGTGTTCATAAAAGACACCACCGACCATTGGGGGGAAAAGCATGCCATAAGACAATGGCCAATCAGGCACAGCCAAGCCAGAGCCCGTACTCGTGACCATACCACCAGCAAAAATAAGCAACACAACAGAGATAACCAGAATTTTACTGAATCGGCGGCGCCAGGGACAATCTGATATTGGAGTCAAAGACATAAGGATTAGACATAAAAATCAATTCCAGAAACTATCGCCCTGGCCCTGGCTTTGTTTAGCCGCCACCTGCTCAGCCAGCCACTTGTCAAAAGCCTCCTGAGACTGCACGTTAACAAAACCTTGCATGCGATAATGCCCAATGCCGCACAGCTGCGAACAGGCAATGTCGAATTTACCTTCTTTGATTGGTTTGAACCAAAGTCGAACATTCTCACCCGGAATCGCATCCTGCTTGACGCGAAAGTTGGGTAAACCAAAACTGTGTAAAACATCCTTAGCTGTCAAATCGACAATGACTGCTTTGTTATTTGGCACATACATTTGATTAATCGTCACGACATCGTCTTTACCAGCTTCATCTTTGGGATCAAGACCGATGGGATTCGTCGACACATCGATCAGCTTTCTATCGATACGCCCAAATTTCCCATCTGGACCTGTATAGTGAAAATTCCAAGCAAACTGCTCAGCGATGACTTGCACTTGTACCGACTCTTCTGCCTTTGGGAAATTAGTCCGTAAATTAATCCAGAAAGGAATATCCGTACTAAACATAAGGAAAAATTCTATGGCGGCCACACTAAAAACCATCAAGTAGGGAACAAATTTAAAAGGAAAAGCTTTACGTGAGCTTGGATCTTTTGGTTTCCCTCGAAAAGCGATCAAACTGTAAACATAGAAAAAGCCCCAAGCGACCATCATCGCCAGCATCAACCAGTGAACAGCGACAAGCATGTGATCGATTTCAGCTCCAAAACTCGACGCATTTTCTGGAAGGTTTAGCCATTTTAACATCATAAAATCTCTCCGCGATTTTCCATTGCCTTGATTCGTCTAGAAAGCTTCCAAAGACAGCCGGCAATAATTAAAAAAACTCCCGCGATCAGTGCCAACAAGAGAAGAATAGCCCCATTCAACGCTGAGGCCGTGTTTGAATTAGGATCTGCCATGCACGTCGAGCAAGCCATGGCTCCCTGATTTATCGAGAGTCCCAAAAACAAAAAAATAATTAATTTTAGCAAAAGCTTCATCACAGCTTGCCCATCCACTTGCGTCTAAGTCCGGTTAAGTAAATAGACAGAAAAATAGCCCCAAAAACAGCTAATCCACTGTAGACAATATAGGCATTATCAGCCGTCGCCTGAAAACGCGTGATCCCCCATCCAGCAAACAACGCTGAGAGCATTAATGAAGCAATAATGAAAATTGTATGGAAGTTTTTTAGGGACATCAGCAATACCTCAATACAGGGTCAGAATAGGAAATTCCGCACACATCGTCGGCCAAGCTAGAAGAGCCAGCGAAATCAACAACGTGAACACCAACAAGTACACAATCGAACGAACTTCTGTACTCAGATGCATAAAGAAGGCCGCCACGAGCCCGCCCTTAATAGTCGCGACAAACAGGGCCAGAATAATCGCTTCTCTGACTGGCAAATGCAGATAGCTGATCACCACAGTGACAGCTGTCAAGCAAAGCAAAGCCACAAACACCACTAAATATTTTTTCACGTCCTTTTGGACCTGTGCAGCCGAATGAGACACAAAACCTCCTACTAAACGATTGATCAAAGCAGGTACAAAACAGGGAACAAGAAAATCCAGACAAGATCGACAAAATGCCAGTACAAACCTGCCACTTCAATTCTATTTAAAAAACGATCAGGGTCTGATTTCCACATTTTGCTGCCAGGCCCGAGGAAGTAGAGATTGACAACAAGGCCGCCGATGATGTGCAAAACGTGGAGCCCTGTCATGGTAAAATAAATACCCATGAAAACACTCGTACTCGGGTACAAACCATGATGAAATTTTTGGTTATATTCGTAGGCTTTAACACCTAGAAACACAAAACCGAGCAGAATAGTCAGGAACATGAATTTGCGGAACTGATTAAAGTTCTTCATGGCCAAACCAGCCCATGCCAACACAACAGTGATACTTGAACTGATCAAGACCACTGTATTGAAGGTCGCAATCGGAACGTTTAAAATACTGGAACCGTGCGGCCAAACGTCGGCTCCCATGCGCAAAAATATGTAAGATGAAAAGAGCCCACCAAAGAGCATAATTTCTGAGGCCAAAAACAACCAAATACCAAGTTTTGCGTTGTAAAGGCCCGTATCTGGACGGGCATGTACGGTGTACGGAATATCCATAATTTATCCTTAAGCTTGATTTTGTGGCACGTAGTCTTTGGCTCCAGGCGCCCCATACTCATAGGCCCCGCGGTACACCACAGGCGCCTGAGCAAAGTTCCCATGACCAATCGGCGGTGATGACGCCGCTACCCATTCCAGAGTCGTCGACTCCCAATGATTAGCTTGTGCCACTCGCCCTTTTTTAAGACTCATGAAAAAATTGATGATAAATGGAATCTGGCTCAACCCCAGTAGCCAGGCAAAAATGGAAATGACTTCATTCAAATAAAGAATATCAGCATTATGCGCATAAGCCACACCACCATCGTACATGCGGCGATTCAAGCCCTGTAAGCCTTGGAAGAACATCGGCATGAAAATTCCATTCATGCAAATGAGTGTTGGCCAAAAATGTAACTTCCCAAGAAACTCATTCATCGCTCGCCCTGTTGCTTTGGGATACCAATAATAAACACCCGCGAAGAGAGCAAAAATAGAACCCGGAGCCACAACATAATGAAAGTGCGCAATGACATAATAGGTATCATGCAACGGAATATCGGTTGGAGCCAACCCAAGAGGCAGCCCCGTCACCCCGCCAATGCCAAACATCGGCAAAAAAGCCAGAGCAAAAAGCATGGGCGTATTGATGCGGATTGAACCACCCCACAGCGTAAAGACCATGACTGTCAGCAAAATAACCGACGGAATCGAAATGATCATGGTCGTCACCAAGAAAAACGAGGTCATCTTGGTTCCCATGTCTGTCATAAACATGTGGTGAGCCCACACAACCATGGACATCACTCCCAAAAATACAGTGGCACTCACAATGCCCTTGTAACTGAACAGCGGCTTACGCACATTATTTGTAATAACTTCAGCAATAACACCAAAGCCTGGAAGAATAAGTACATAAACTTCTGGATGGGCCAAAAACCAAAACAAATGCTGATAGAGAATAGGAGAGCCTCCGCCCGTATAAGGTGCGGGCTGCCCACCAATAACCAGGCCTGTCGGCATGAAAAAACTCGTCCCTGTCAAGCGATCCATTAATTGTAAAATGGCTGCGGCTTCAAGTGGCGGGAAAGCCAAAACCAACAAAAAGGCTGTCACGAGCTGTGCCCAAACCATGAATGGCAGGCGCATAAAGGTTAAGCCCTTCGCCCGCAGTTGAATGGCTGTCACAATCGTATTCACGGAGCCCAAAAGCGACGACGTAATGATGAAGACCATGGCCACAAGCCAAACTGTTTGACCAGGATTAATAACAGAAAGTGGCGGATACGATGTCCAACCCGATTGCGCAGCTCCGCCAGGAAGAAAAAAGGACGACATCATGATGACGGCGCCGGCAAAGTAACTCCAGTAACTGGCCATGTTAAGCTTTGGGAAAGCCATGTCGGGAGCCCCGACTTGCAAAGGCACAACAAAGTTACCAAAAGCGCCAACGCCTAAGGGAACCACACCCAAGAAAATCATGATCGTCCCGTGCATGGCGCCCAGAGCATTATAAAACTCGGGAAGCATGACACCGCCTGGCATCAGATTTTCGGAAAATAACCCGCCAATGAGCGGCATTGGTTCACCTGGATAGGCTAGCTGCCAACGCATCATCATCATCATGCAAAAACCAACTAACAAAAAGAAAAGCGAAGTGACGCCGTACTGAATACCAATCACTTTGTGATCAACAGAAAAAATATACTTGCGCCAAAAACTTTCCTCGTGATGCGTATGGGAATCGTGAGCCATGAATCTGTCCCCGTTTTAGATAATGGAATCTTTATTGCTAACGTTAAGTGTGTGTGAGTTAAAAAAGTTGCAAATACTTACTTAATGTCAGTTTAAACAGCAATATTTTTTTGAAAAAAACTGATCAATCTCATTCAATTGCCCAAAACAACCAAATAAAAAAAGGCGCTCGCGACTGGCGAACGCCTTCATCAATTTAATATCACTTTCGGATCACTGAGCTGCGGGTGCCTTCAAAGTGAAGTTCTGCGTGACCGTATCACCAGCAGCAGCCACTGTAACTTTAGCGGTCTGCACACCTAACTTCTCTTGCCAAATTTCAATCTCGTAAGTTCCTGGATCAACATTGGCCAAAGTAAATTTACCATCGTCTGCTGTGACTGCAAAGAAAGGGTTATCCTGAACAAAGATATAACCATTCATCCAAGGATGGACGTCACACTTAACAGGAATCCCATCTTCGATAATGGCAAATTTTTGTTCCATTTCTTTACGAAAAGCCGGCATTGCAACATTGAACTCTGGATTCTTAGTCGGCTTACCGTGAATGTTGTGTAGCGTGCCATCTGAATTAAGAACTTTAACAGGCTGATCTTTCATCACACCAACAACATGCGGATGATAGGTACAACCTTTTTGATCAATAATAACTGGTGTTGTTGGCGCTGGATAAGCCTTTCCAGCCGGCAGACCACTTTTGATACGAACAAAAACGTTAGCAACCGTATTCCCTGTACCCAAAACTAACATAGCGGGTTTCACAGGACCTGTGTTATTGGCGACACATTTTGGATCGGCATCCATCTTGATATCTGGCAAATTTGGGGGCGTTCCTTCAAAATTAATAACCCCAGTGATGGTGGCTGCATGAGCCTGAGTGACAAACAACACGCCAAATGCTGCTGTGGTGCTTATTTTTAGAAATCTGCGAATCATATTTTACTCCTTTAAAGCATTTCAGCTTTTAATGAGTACACTTGTGCTCATTAAAAGTTAGAAATACTTATGGTTT
>Ga0209824_10000935_pt1 | contig 17451 bp, 10 predicted proteins | sample VDWuncwatermetaG_FD_184124 | JGI IMG/M metagenome (GOLD analysis project Ga0209824, IMG submission 184124) | Wastewater microbial communities from Netherlands to study Microbial Dark Matter (Phase II) - VDW unchlorinated drinking water (SPAdes)... ... | reverse complement strand
ATTCCATCAGGAACAGAAGCATTGCGCTTCAATCAAAGTTCGGATGTATGGCTGCAATCTTTACCTATTCTCAAAATTGTTGATTGAGGGCTTGGCAAAAAAGTGGGCGTCCATGTATAAAGTAGACGGCAAAAACGCCGCATAAGCCAACAGTTTGTGCCAGATCATCTTGAGCATATTTCACACCCCGCTATTTTTAACTCCGCAAATATCTTGGCAACCCAATCAATCCACCGCAGTTGAGATGGCAAACTGAATGAGTTCGGTTGGGTTCTCGGCATAGGTCAGCCCTAGGCTGACTTGCCCCGCGCCGTGCAGCACCAGCGTTTCCGATTTGATGCTAACCATGCGGCCATCCATGAAGCGCATGTGCGTGCCGTTGATGCTCTGGTCGGTAATGGTAAATTTGCCAAAATTTAATTCGATGCGCGCATGTTGGCGCGAAGAAAAATCGCTGTGTACACAAATGGAACCTTTTTTGTCTCGACCCAGCATGGCCATTTTTTGCTTGGTATCGACGGTAAAAGTTTGTTCGCGATAACGTAGGGTGAGCACCCGGTTCCCTTCCTGTGGCTTGCGAAACGCGGGTATGCCGATGCGTGTGCGCGAGGTATCGTCTTCGTTCCAATTGATCTGGTAAATATCAATTTGTTCTTGCCGCCCTTTGATGCTGGTGCGATGAATTTGTTGTGTGCGGGCGCGCAGGGGTTCGGGCAGCGCGTCGACGACCGCTTGCGTCGTGCCAATTTTGCTGGCGCGGGTAATGGTTGTAATGTGTGCCGCCACGTTGACCGTGTCGCCATGCACGTCGCCGGCCTCGCGGATAACATCACCAATATGCAAGCCAACACGGATATGCATCGAATCATAGTCTTCTAGCTTGTCGGCCTCTACGGCGATTTGTAGCCCGCACGCCGCATAAAAAGCCGCCTCCGCACTGGGGAAGCCGCACATGATTTCATCGCCTATGGTTTTGATTAACTCACCCTGATGTTGGCGTATGGTGCTGGACATGATGTCGATGCAGCGGGCGACTAACTGCCGCGCCAGCATGTCGCCGTATTTATCATAAAGTGCGGAGCTGCCGCAGATGTCCGCGAATAAAATGACGACTTTGGTTGGTTGTGGTGACATGTTGAGCTTAACCTTAAGTGTTGATAGAACAGGTGGGGAGATAATTTTGCTAAGGAAACGCTGATTTAATGCCTATGCGGGCGAATTGCTACGTTGCGCGGTGCTCGGAATCCTCGTGTATACCGCATACACTGCGGTTCCTGCGCTCCGTGCGCCTTGCACTTCATCCCGCTCGCCGATTAAATCAGCGTTTCCCTAATTATTTTTTATGGGTGCGCTAAAGACTCGCACCATCGGCGCACAAGTTACACCGTATAATCCGCAAAATCAATATATTGCTACGTTTAACTTTTGAATATTCCACGCCTTAAAAAAATGGTTCTGGCCTTGGCTGCGGGCGCGTTTGCCGTGCCTACATTTTCTACCCAAGCATTTTTCCCGATTGAAATTTTCCCGTTGAGCATTTTTGCCTTGGTTATTTTATTTGGACTGTGGCTACCTGCAAGCCCCACGCCCGACAAGCGCGAAGCGGCGCGATTGGGGTTTTATTTGGGGTTTTATTTTGGTCTCGGATTATTCGGCGCAGGCATCGGCTGGATATATATTGCGCTGCATGATTATGGCGGTATGTCGCCCGTCTTGGCATTGTTAGCGACGGCATTTTTTGCAGCTTTTCTTTCTGTATTTCCCGCGCTGGTAGGCTACGCACAAGCGAGATTTTCTACTCCGCTGTGGGCGCGTTTAACCCTCATCATGCCCGCTCTATGGGTATTGTTAGAGTGGTTGCGCGGCATGATTTTTACCGGCTTTCCGTGGTTGACGATGGGCTATTCGCAGGTCTCCGCATATAGCCCACTGGCCGGATATGCGCCGGTGCTGGGCGTATACGGCGTGTCATTGATTGTGGCGGCGAGCGCGGGTTTGCTGGTTTTATGGTGGCAAATGCGCTGGCGCACTCAAGGGAAGCTGTCTCTAGCGGGTCTCGTTCTGCTATGGGGTACGGGTGCGATTTTGCACACAGTGGAGTGGACGCAGGCCGAGGGTGCCCCCGTGCAAGTGGCCTTATTACAAGGCAATATTTCGCAGCATCTAAAATTTCGCGAAGAGACGTTGGTCAACACGCTAGAGACGTATCGCAAGCTGGTGCTGCAAAGTGAGGCGCGCTTAATTATTTTGCCGGAGACGGCCATCCCTTTGTTGCGCCAAAACATGCCGCAACATTATTTGGAAATTTTGCGTGAGCATGCCCAGAAAAATAAGGGTGATATTTTGATCGGCGGATTTGAAAAAGAACAAGGGCAATATTTCAACAGCGTGTTTTCGCTGGGTACAGCAGAGTCGCAAAGCTATCGGAAAAATCACCTTGTGCCATTTGGTGAATTTATTCCGCTGCGTCCCGCCCTCGGCTGGCTGATCAATGGTGTGTTAAATATCCCCATGTCTGATTTGGCGCGCGGCGGAGCGCGGCAGCCAGTGTTGCAAGTGGCAGGGCAGCGGGTGGCGATCGATATTTGTTATGAAGATGTATTCGGCGAAGAAATTATTCGGTATCTGCCCGAAGCGACGCTGTTGGTGAACGTGACCAACGATGCTTGGTACGGCAAATCAAATGCGGCCATGCAGCATAATCAAATCGCCCAAATGCGCACATTAGAAAGTGGCCGTATGATGCTGCGCGCCACCAACACGGGGGTCACCTCTATTATTCGGCGCGATGGTACGGTGCAAGCCATGCTGCCGCAACACGAAGAAGGTGTGCTTATAGGCCAGGTGCAAGGCTATTCTGGCAGCACGCCGTATGTGCGCTGGGGCAATGTGGCGGTGTTGTTGTTAATCGCGGTGATGCTGGCTGTGGCGTGGCGGCGGCATTACTCCTCCCCTGACAAGGGGAGGCTGGGAGGGGTTTAGGGGATGACCTGGGTCTGTTATCTATTGCGTTGTGCCGACGACACACTTTATTGCGGCATCACCAACGACCTAGAGAAACGCATCGCCGCACATAACGAGGGCATTGCTGCAAAATACACGCGCGGTCGCACCCCAGTAAAACTAATTTATACCGAGCCGTGTGCAGATAAATCTGCCGCGCTTAAACGCGAAATGCAAATCAAAAAATTATCGCGTCTCAAAAAATGGGCACTGGCAAAAATTATTACTGACCACAACGTGACGAAGACAAACTAAAACCCGTAAAATGGCGGCCTTTGTGAACCCTCTGATGTTTCCAGTTTCTGATAAATAGGAGCACAAGGCGGCAAAGATGAGGCGACGATGACAGTACAGTTGAGTACGGCGAGAAGTCGAAGATGAAGCTAACACAGTGATCGTTTTTATCAGGAATTGGAATTATTATGCTGACCTTTCAACAAATCATCCTCACCCTCCAGCAATTCTGGGATAAACAAGGTTGTGCCCTGCTGCAACCCTACGATATGGAAGTGGGTGCGGGCACTTCGCACACTGCCACATTTTTACGCGCATTAGGCCCCGAACCGTGGAAAGCCGCCTACGTGCAACCTTCGCGCCGCCCCAAAGATGGTCGTTACGGCAACAATCCGAATCGCTTGCAGCATTATTATCAGTTCCAAGTCGTGCTCAAACCCGCGCCAGAAAATATTTTAGATTTGTATTTGGAGTCATTAAAAACCTTGGGCTTCGACCTCAAAAAAAATGATGTGCGCTTTGTCGAAGATGATTGGGAAAACCCGACTTTAGGCGCGTGGGGGCTGGGTTGGGAGGTGTGGCTGAACGGCATGGAAGTCACCCAGTTCACTTATTTTCAGCAGGTCGGCGGCATTAACTGCAAACCGATTATGGGCGAAATTACTTATGGCCTAGAGCGGCTGGCCATGTACCTACAAAATGTAGAAAACGTGTATGACTTGACATGGACTCCCGGAGTGACTTATCGCGATGTGTACCACCAAAATGAGGTGGAGCAATCCGCGTATAACTTTGAGCACAGCGATGTGGACTTTTTATTGAGCGCGTTCGGCAGCCACGAAAAACAAGCCCAATATTTAATGCAAAAAGAATTGGCCTTGCCCGCTTATGAACAAATTTTAAAAGCCGCGCATACGTTTAATTTACTCGATGCCCGTGGGGCAATTTCTGTCACCGAACGTGCTGCCTACATAGGCCGCATTCGCAATTTAGCGCGTAGCGTGGCGCAAAGCTATCTCGATAGTCGTGCGCGGCTGGGTTTTCCGATGTCACCTAAACAATGGGCAGATGAAGTGCTCGTGCAAATTGAAAAGAAGGTGGCAGCATGACCACCCAAAATTTGTTGGTTGAATTATTCGTCGAAGAGTTGCCGCCCAAATCGCTTAAAAAATTGGGGGAAGCATTTGCAGAAACGCTGATAAACAGCCTGCAAACGCAAGGTTTTCTTGAGGGGGTACAGCCCACTTTTACCGTATTGACTTCGCCTAGACGGTTGTCCGTGCTTTTGCAAAATGTTCTGGTGCGCACGTCCGATCAATCTGTTGAAATGAAGTTGATGCCAGCCAGTGTCGGTCTAGATGCAGGCGGAAAGATAACGCCTGCACTGCTAAAAAAAGCCACCGCATTGGGCATTACGTTGGATGCAGATGCGCTGAGCGCGGCACTGATAAAACGCATGGAAGGCAAAGCAGAAACGCTGTTTATTAAAACCACAGTGGCGGGCTCAATGCTGAGCGACGGTTTGCAAAAAGCATTATTGGAAACGCTGAGCAAATTACCGATTGCCAAAACGATGAGCTATCAGTTGGCGGACGGTTGGAATAGTGTGAGTTTTGTGCGCCCCGCGCATTCTCTAATTGCATTGCATGGCGCAGACATTGTGCCGATCAATGTGTTGGGTTTGCAGGCTGGGCGCATTACGCAAGGCCATCGCTTCGAGGCCAGCCAACCAACGCTGGAAATTCGCGATGCTGACAGCTACGAATCGCAATTGGAAAACGAAGGCGCGGTGATCGCCAGCTTTGAAAAACGTCGTGCCGAAATTGCGCGTCAGCTTGCCGCCGTGGCGGCAAAGGAAGGCTTGCAGCCCATACAAGATGAAGCCCTGCTGGATGAGGTGACTGGTTTGGTTGAAAGACCGAACGTCTTGCTGGGACAATTTGAAACAGAATTTTTGGACGTGCCGCCAGAGTGTTTGATTCTTACTATGAAGGCCAACCAGAAATATTTTCCGCTGATTGATGCACAAGGAAAACTCACAAATAAATTTTTAATTGTTTCCAATATACGTCCGGCAGATAGCAGTCATGTCATCAAAGGCAATGAGCGCGTGGTGCGCGCGCGGCTGGCGGATGCAAAATTCTTTTTTGAGCAAGATAGAAAAAAGACGCTGGCTTCACGGGTGGCAGAATCTTATAGAGTGACGTATCACAATGAACTTGGTTCGCAAAGTGATCGAATTCAGCGTGTTCGCGCCATAGCTAAAATAATTGCCCAGCAATTGGGTAACGAGATTTTTGTCACTCAAGTTGACCAAGCCACTGATCTGGCGAAGGCGGATTTAACCACCGACATGGTGGGCGAGTTCCCAGAGCTGCAAGGTGTTATGGGACGGTACTACGCTCAAGCTGAAGGCATTTCTGATGACATCGCCTATGCGATTGAAGACCATTACAAGCCACGTTTTGCGGGCGACGAGTTACCGCGCAACAGGGTGGGCGTTTGTGTTGCGCTGGCAGATAAATTAGAAACTTTGGTCGGGATATTTAGTATCGGAGGGGCACCGACAGGTGACAAAGACCCATTTGCCCTCCGCCGTCAAGCGTTGGGGGTGGTACGCCTTTTGATAGAAAAAGAATTGCCCCTAGAGCTTCCTAGTCTTATTGAGAAAATAAGTTATATTTTTTTAGATAATTCGATATATGCCGAATCAGACAAGCGCATGACCAAAATGGAGATTGAAAGAATGCGGCGCCAAAATCCTGGCGGACAGGTGACGTTTGGGCATGGTCGACTAACACGCATAATTCCAGTTGAGGTCGTGTCGAGTATTCAGGATTTTATCTATGAGCGACTTGTAGGCAATCTACGTGAGCAAGGTTATAGCGCGAATGAAGTAGCTGCAATTTTTTCTTTGTCGCCCAGCCGCCTCAATGATGTTACAAAACGACTTGCCGCCGTGCGCGCGTTTGCCGCATTGCCCGAAGCGGGAAGTCTAGCCGCCGCGAATAAGCGTGTGGGTAATATTCTAAAAAAAGTGGAGGGTGATTTTGCCCTCCGACAAGCTCAGGGCGAACGGATTGCAGTGAACGCTACGCTGCTGCAAGAGACTGCCGAAATAGCTTTGTTTGATTCTTTAACTAAGGTTGCGCCAGCAGCCAACGCCGCTTTTGAAAATCAGGACTACACTGCCTCGCTGCAAATGCTGGCCGTGCTCAAAAAACCGATTGATGATTTTTTTGATAATGTGATGGTGAACACCGAAGATGTTGCGTTACGTGAAAATCGTCTGGCTTTGCTGTCGCAATTACATCAAGCGATGAACCGCGTGGCCGATCTTTCCAAGTTGGCAGCATGAACATTCCACATATTTTTATTTATAGGCAGCAAGCATGGTCTTTTTGCGTTCTCTGATTTTCTTTTTATTGCAGGTTATTATCACGCCGATTTTTACGTTGATTGCGATACTCAGCTTTCCTTTGCATCCCATCACGCGCTATAAACTTATTTCAGGTTGGGCGCTGACGATGTTGTGGTTGTTACGCGTGGTGTGCGGCATCACCATGCAGGTGCGCGGCGTAGAAAATATCCCCAAGCAGCCGCGCATCGTGTTGTGCAAGCACCAATCGGCATGGGAGACCATCGCCTTGCAAAAAGTGTTTCCGCCGCAGGTGTGGGTGTTGAAACGCGAGTTATTGCTCGTCCCTTTTTTCGGCTGGGGTCTTGCGATGACCAGCCCGATTGCGATTAAGCGCAGTGATGGAAAAGGCGCGGTCAAACAATTGTTGCAGCAGGGTAAGCAACGCATGGCACTGGGGTTTTGCGTGGTGATTTTTCCGGAAGGCACGCGCATTCCATACGGTCAGCGCGGCAAGTATAAAATCGGCGGCGCGCTGCTCAGCGCGTCCAGCGGCGTGCCTATCGTGCCGGTGGCGCACAATGCGGGCAAGCTGTGGCCGCGCAATTCTTTTCTGAAACATCCCGGCGTGATTACCATGAGCGTCGGCGCAGAGATTGATCCGACTGGGTTGAAGGCCGAAGAAATCAATCAACGCGCAGAGGAGTGGATTGAAACGGAAGTGACGCGACTGGATTCTTCTGTGAGGCTTAATGTTTTAGAGGGCTGATTTCAATGCTGCAAAAATTGCGCCAATTGATTGCCCCGCAAGAGGCTGCCGAACACGCTGCGGTAGAGCTGCGGACGATCTCGCTGGCTGGGCAATCAATCGCTTATAAACTTAAACGCACGCGCCGTCGTAGCATCGGTTTACGTATTGATGAGCGTGGCTTGTCGGTTAATATTCCGCTACGCGCTTCGGAAAAATGGTTGTCCAGTGTGCTGCAAGATAAGGCGCACTGGGTGGTTGAAAAACTGGCCAAGTGGCAAGTAGAAAATCGCACCATCGAAACGGGGCAGGCTGAGAAATTATGGGATGGACAAAGCATTCCTTTCATGGGCGAGACGCTCACGGTACGCTTATTGCCAAATTTACAGGTGGGCAGCTTGTTTGACACGCCGCCGCAACAGCTCGCCACAGAATTATGGGTGTATGTCGCCGATGCTAGTGCGCATGGTTTGAATGCTGATGCAGCAAATAATACGCAGGCCGCAGAGTTAATAGCGCAATGGTACAAGGCTAATGCTGAAAATATTTTCAGGGAGCGGGTTGCGCTATATGCCGCGCGGATGAATGTTACGCCGCATTCGATCAAGCTTTCTACAGCGCGCACACAATGGGGTAGTTGCACCACGCGAGGCACGCTGCGATTTAATTGGCAACTGATTAAAATGCCATTGCCATTGATTGATTATGTGGTGGTGCATGAGTTGGCGCACCTTATTCAGATGAATCATTCGCCAGCTTTTTGGCGCGAAGTGGAAAAAATATGCCCCGATTATTTGGCTTTACGAAAAGAGCTACGCTTACATCAGGGTAGCTTGCGATAAGCCGTGCATAATCTTTGCCTTTATACTTTAGGCTCACCATTGACTGGACGAAAACTTTAATGATGCGACTCACTTGCAATTTATTTTCGGCAAATCTCACTTCGGCAAACTTATTTTTGCTGAGTATTTTATTTTTGACCGCATTGCTGCAAGGCTGCGGCAGCAAGTCGGCCTTATATCTGCCTAAAGTAAAGCCTGCCACTCCCGCGCAGTCACAAACGCAGCCTCAATCAGATCAACCTGTACCGACCCCATAATATGTCCGAATATTTTAGCTACAAAAACCATCAACTCCATATTGAAAATGCGTCGTTGACCGACATCGCGCAGCAGTTTGGCACGCCGTGTTACGTGTATTCGCATACCGCATTGAGCGATGCTTATCGCCAGTTTGAAGCTGCATTGCAGAGCCGCGAACATTTGATTTGCTATGCGGTAAAGGCTAATTCAAATTTGGCCATTCTGAATTTATTAGCCAAGCTTGGCGCGGGTTTCGACATTGTTTCCGCAGGCGAATTGCAGCGCGTTTTAGTGGCGGGGGGAGTGGCCAATAAAATCGTTTTTTCTGGTGTAGGTAAAACAGCAGAGGGGATGCGGCTGGCCTTGCAGGCAAATATTTTATGCTTCAATGTTGAATCCAGCGCAGAGCTTATGCGGCTGAATGAAGTTGCACGAGAGATGGGGAAAATTGCACCAGTGAGTCTGCGCGTGAACCCCGATGTGGATGCAAAAACGCACCCGTATATTTCTACGGGGCTCAAGCAAAATAAATTTGGCGTGGCCTACACAGAGGCACTGGCGCTGTATTGCCAGGCACAGGCATCGCCCCATTTGCGCGTCACCGGCATGGATTGCCATATTGGTTCGCAATTAACAGACCTTGCGCCTTTTATCGCCGCCACCGAAAAAATGTTGGCCTTGGTTGATGCTGTCGCGCAGGAAGGGATTCATTTGGAGCATTTAGATTTGGGGGGGGGGCTCGGTATTCGCTATCAAGATGAAACGCCACCCAGCATTGCGGATTATGCGCAAGCCTTGATTGGCGCAATGCGTGGGCGCAGTGAAAAAATAATTGTCGAGCCGGGCAGGGTGTTGGTCGGTAATGCAGGCGTACTACTCACTAAAGTTGAATACCTTAAGCATGGTGAGGAAAAACATTTCGCCATTGTTGATGCGGCGATGAATGATTTGATGCGGCCCGCTTTGTATGACGCGTATCACCACATTCAAGTGGTGCAAAAAAATGAGCGCAACACGCAGCAATATGAGGTGGTAGGGCCAGTGTGCGAAACTGGTGACTTCCTTGGAAAGGCTCGTGCATTGGGCATTGCACAAGGAGATCTGTTAGCCATCATGTCGGTTGGCGCGTATGGCATGAGCATGAGCTCTAACTATAATTCGCGTCCACGCGCAGCGGAAGTAATGGTGAAAAATGACTGCGTGCAATTAATTCGAGCGCGTGAAACGGTGGCTGAATTGTTTGCGGGTGAAAAAGTATTTGTGTGATTTGTGATAAAAAATGCATAAACCTATTGCACTTTATTTTTAATCGCGCATAGAATGCGCCACCAAGCGTGTTCCGAGTAATTTTTAGGCATAAGGGTTGGACGTTTGGAATGTTGTTGAGTAACTCAAAAATGTAACATCTGGTTCGAGTCTAATAATTTTTATAAGGAACAAAAATGGCTACAACAGTCAGCAAGACCACCGCTAAAAAAACGGTAACCAAAAAACCTGCCGCTACCAAAGTGGCAGTTAAACCCGCTGCCAAAAAAGTGGCGGCTAAACCCGTTGTAAAAAAGGCTGCTGCTAAGCCGGTAGCAAAAAAAGCGGTTGCTAAAAAAACGGTTGCTAAAGTTGCAGCCAAGCCGGCAGCCAAGCCTGCAGCTAAAAAGCCTGTGGTTAAAAAAGCAGCTGCTAAACCTGCAGCCAAAAAAGTGGTTGCTAAAAAAACGGTCGCTAAAGTTGCAGTCAAGCCTGCAGCTAAAAAGCCTGTGGTTAAAAAGGCAGCCGCTAAACCCGCAGTTAAAACAGTTGCTGCAAAAAAGCCAGCTGTTAAAAAGGCAGTTGCTAAACCCGCAGCTAAAATAGTTGCTGCAAAAAAGCCAGCCGTTAAAAAAGCAGTTGCTGCTCCGATAATGGGCAAAGGCATACTGGGCGCATAAGCTAGCACTCGTTAGTTAAAGCCACAACCTGTTTAATAATTAAGCAGGCTGTGGCTTTAAGGCATTATGGTCAGCTTTGTCACGTAAATTGCTGTCAAGTAAATTACTAAGGAGTGTGAGTTATGTCGCTACGCATAAACGATGAAGCACCCAATTTTACTGCTGCAACTACGCATGGGAAAATCAATTTCCATGAATGGTTAGATGATAGCTGGGCAATTATTTTTTCCCACCCCAAAGACTTCACCCCTGTGTGCACAACCGAGCTGGGCTATGTGGCTAAGCTGGTTCCAGAATTTTCTAAAAGAAATTGTAAGGTCATCGGGCTGAGTATTGATCCGGTGGATAATCACGCCGAATGGGCAAAAGATATTGAAGAAACCCAAGGCTATGGTGTGACTTTTCCCATGATCGGGGACACCGACTTGGCTGTGGCCAAGCTATACAACATGCTGCCCGCTGATGAGTCAGGTGCATCCGAAGGTCGCACCGCTGCAACCAATGCGACTGTACGTTCAGTTTTTATTATTGGGCCGGATAAAAAAATCAAGTTGATGATGACTTACCCGATGACCACGGGGCGCAATTTTGATGAGATTTTGCGCGTGTTAGATTCCATGCAACTTACCTCCAAGCATAAAGTCGCCACGCCTGTTAATTGGAAAAATGGCGAAGATGTCATTATCGTTCCATCGGTTTCTGATGCCGATGCCAAGGGACTGTTTCCACAAGGCTGGAAAGCACTCAAGCCTTATCTGCGTATTATCCGGCAGCCCAAATAATCCAGTAAAAATAAACATATTTCTGTCCTGCAATATGGGTGTAGTACAAACCGCCTAGGTGCTCTTCAATATCTGTAGTGCAAAGCGATGGGGAACAAAGTTTTTCTATCCCATGCATTGTGCCATCATCAAGCGTAACTTACCTTTCAGCGATATTCCCTAGATGCACCCTTTTCACGTAAACGGATGTCCGGCAATGCTTGAGTTAATACTTCGGGTAAATCTGTAAAAATTTTTGTTTTTAGCGACGTACTTTATTAAGTAAACGAGGTGATTTAAATGGCGACTTCTAACATTGTGTTTGGTAAACCGCCCGTATTGCCCACGCAAACAAAGGCCATTAACAAGGCTGCGGTTGTGCAGGGGCAGGTCAAAGTCATTCCTGACAACAAAAAGATCGCCGTTAAACGCAAACCCCAAGTACAGGTTAAACGCAAAAAAGTCGACGAAGATTTTGATCGTAATGCGGACACGAGTTCTTCCGGCGGCGCGGCTGCTGGGGCAGAATCAGGGTTATCTGCGGTATTGGGCAATATTGGCACCATCGCCGCAGGTGCATCGGGCGTGGTGGTTGGAAGTGTCGTTGCAGCTGCAGGCGGTGGTGACACCCCTGCCTCCTCTCCCCCTCCCTCCAATACAGGCAATGCCCCCAATACCGGTGCGATTGTCGAAGGCACGCCCACAACAATGGGCAAATTAGTAGTTGCTGATGCAGACAGCGCGACCACCTTTAAGGTGGTGACGAATGGGGTGAGCGCGCACGGCACGTACACCATTGCCGCAAACGGCGACTGGACCTACACGTTGGACAATGGCAGTGCTGCCGTACAGGCACTGGGCGAGGGTCAAACACTGCAAGACACGTTCACTGGAGAAACCGCCGATGGCACGCAGCAAAGTGTGATCATTACCATTGCGGGTGCCAATGACCTAGCCGTAGTTGATGGTACTAAAGCAGGGGAGGTGACCGAGGCAGGCGATGGCGGAACAGGCAATCAAACCCCCAGTGCTGGCACAGCAACCGTTTCTGGGACGTTAACCAGCACCGAAGTAGATAACTTTGTTGTGGATGTGAATGGAAACCTTGTTCTTGATGGTCATTTCCAGCCAGTCAGCGGTACAGACGCATTACCAAACGGTACGGCAACTTCTGACGGGCGCGGTTGGTACACTATAACCGCAGCGGGCAACTGGACTTTCACGCTCAATAATAGTCATGGTGATGTGCAAAGTGCTAACGTTGGTGACACGCTTTCCACCTCTTTTGACGTGTTCACAATAGATGGCACAAAACAAACGGTAACGATTAAAATTAACGGTGCCAATGATGCAGCGGTAATCAGCGGTGATGCAGCGAAAACGGTAATAGAAGCAGCGGGTGCAAACAACACGGGTGGGACTCCCACCGCCAGTGGTGATCTCAACGCAACCGATGTGGATGGTTCAGACGAGAACCGAGCCAACCCAACCCCCTTCGTGGCGCAGGGCACGGTAGACCAACCGATAAACACGACCTACGGCAAATTTACCATTGATGCGAATGGCGTTTGGAGCTACACGCTTGACAATACCAACACTGCTTTCAAGTCGCTCGACGCTGGACAAACTGCATTCGATACCATCACCGTCTCTACGATTGACGGCACGACAAAAAATATTGTCATCACCATTCAGGGCGGTACCGATGGTCAGATACTGTCTGTTTCGGATGGCTATGTGAGCGGCGCGCAGATTTACATTGATGTCAATAATGATGGTGTAGCAGATACAAGTGCAACCTCTAATGAAGTATTGACAGGCGTATTTACCGATGCAAACGGAGATTTTCTGTTGCCCGCTTCCGCACCCGCCGGCACGATCATCGCCTTGGGTGGTTTCAACATAGATACGGGTCTGCCCAATGGTATGCCGTTGAAAGCCCCTGCGGGCTCGACCATCATCACACCGCTGACCACGCTGGTGCAAGAATATATTGAGGTGAATGGGGGCACATCAACTGCTGCCAACACCGCAATTTTGACCGCATTGGGTTTGCCGACAGATGCGAACATCGACCTCACCACTTACGATGCACTTGCTGCGTTGGTCACGCACCCAAATGACGCAAATGCGTTAGAGGTACAAAAGTCCGCCGTGCAAGTGGCAACTATCGTCAACTTGGCCGTTGAGGCGGGTGGCAGTGCAGCAAGCGTGATTGATAACCTCGTTACCGAAATTGCACAGACTCCAACAATAGTAATTGATTTAACTGATACCGCCACGCTAGATGCAATTTTGCCCGCCGAAGTTTCCGCCGAAGTTTTAGTTGCAATACAAAATGCAACGACTAGCATCGATGCTGCCACCTCTTTGACGGAGGTCACCGAAGCGCAGTCTCAAGCGCACGCTGCCTATATCAATGTTGCCGAAAACAGCACCGCAGTCACCACCATCACTGCCCTTGCTGGTTTTGGAGCCACGCCAATCTACAGCATCGTAGGCGGTGCGGATGAAGCGCAATTTAATCTCAGCAACACAGGCGCGTTGACTTTTAAGGTCGCGCCTGATTTTGAATCCCCTACCGATGTGGGCGGTGATCGCACGTACGATGTCACCGTGCGAGTATCGGACGGCACCAATACCGACATACAAGCGCTCGCCATTACCATCACCAATCTGAATGACAACGTGGCGAGTATTGTCGTCAACGGTACAGCAGATACGTCGGTCACAGAAGCGGGTGGAGTGAGTAACGGGACAGCAAACGATCCCAACGCCAGCGGCGACTTAAACGCGACCGACGCGGACGAAAATACTGCAAGTAACGCGACCCTCTTTCAAGTGCAAACGGGCGCAGCTAAAACGTATGGCACATTTACCATCAACGAAGCTGGCGAGTGGAGCTACATGCTGGATAGCAATGCTGCGCAGGCACTTAATGCTACCAGTACGCCACTGACTGAAACAGTGAACGTGTTTACCGCTGATGGGACAAAGCACACCATCAACATCGCCATCAATGGCGCGAATGATGTTGCCACTATCACCGGCACGAGCAGCGATACAGTTGTTGAAGCGGGCGGCGTGGCGAACGCTATAGTTAACAGCCCCACCGCCACGGGCGACTTGCTCTCTACCGACCCTGATAACATCGCCGATGCCTTCCAAGCGGTGAACGCTGGCGCGACCACTGCCAATGGCTACGGCACATATGGGATGACTGCGGCGGGCGTATGGACATACAGTCTTAGCAATGGCCATGTGGCAGTGCAGGCACTGAATACTGGCAGTCCCCCACTCACCGACAGCTTTATCGTACGTAGTGCGGATGGCACCACCCAGGTGGTGAATATCATCATCAACGGCTCGAACGATGCCGCCACCATCACAGGTACAAGCAGCGGCACAGTTGTTGAAGCGGGCGGCGTGGCGAACGCTATAGTGAACACCCCTACCGCCACGGGCGACTTGCACTCTGCCGACTCTGACAACATTGCTGATGCATTTCAACAGGTGAATGCTGGCGCGGCCACAGTCAACGGCTACGGTACATATGAGCTGACTGCCGCAGGTGTATGGACCTACACCCTCAGCAATAGTAACGCGACAGTGCAGGCACTGAATACTGACAGCCTTCCACTCACCGACAGTTTTACTGTACTCAGCGCGGATGGCACCACCCAGGTGGTGAATATCATCATCAACGGCGCGAACGATGCTGCATCAACGGGCACGGGCAGCAACCTAAACGGTGCGGTGACCGAAGCAGGCACTACCCCTGATGCTACGCCAAGTGCTGGGAATTTTTCTGTTGGGCTCATCACTGACACTAACACCAGCCCGAACAGCGTTACAGAAAACCTACCTGCAGGCGCAGCTGTGGGCATTACCGCTTTTGCCACCGATGCGGATACGACCAATAACACCATCACTTACTCGCTCACCAACAACGCGGCTTATGCCAGCAATAGCAGCTTTAATATTGATAGTGTGACGGGTATTGTTACCACCCAAGGCTTGCTTAATTACGAAGCTGTCACCAGTCATGATATTCAAGTGCAAGCCACCAGCAGTGATGGCAGCTTTTCCACCAAAGTGTTCACCATCGCTGTAGCTAATGCCAACGACGCGCCCACGGGCGGAGTTACGATCAGCGATACCACCCCCACCGAAGATCAAACACTCACCGCCAGCCACACACTCGTTGACGAAGATGGCATGGGCACAATCAGCTATGTATGGCAGCGCGCAGAAGATGCAGCGTTTACGACGGGTGTAACCAACGTGGGAACAGCGGAAACCTTTACTTCTGGCGATGCCGAGGTGGGTAAATTTCTACGCGTCACCGTCAATTACACTGACGGCCTCGATAATTTTACGAGCGTGAGCTCTGCTGTTACCGCTGCGGTTATTAACATCAATGATGCCCCTGTTGCTGTTGCCGACACATTGAGTACATCTGAAAACACACCGATCACATTTTCAACAACGGGGGGGCTAGGGCATCCACTACTTGGCAACGATACCGATGCCGATGGCAACGCGCTGATGATAAACGCTGTGCGTAATGTTACAGGTGGCAACGGCACTGTGGCCTTGGATTTAGCGACTGGTGTTGTGACCTTCACTCCAACCGCAGGCTTCAGCGGCAATGCCTCCTTCCAGTACAAGGTAACGGACGAAACGGGGAGCGTAAACCAAGACTCAACCTATGCAACAGTGACGGTGAGTGTGTCCAACACCAACGATGCGCCCACGGTCGCCACGCCTATCGCCGACCAGCCTGCCACCGAAGACAGCGCATTTAGTTTCACTGTTCCTACAAACACCTTTAATGATGTGGATGCGGGCGACACCTTGAGTTATACCGCAACGCTTGCCAACGGCGCAGCATTGCCAACTTGGCTGAGCTTCGATGCCGCCACCCGCACTTTTAGCGGCACGCCAACCAATGGAGATGTCGGCTCAATCAGCGTGCGCGTCACCGCCACCGATGGCAGTTTAACCAGCGTCAGCGATGATTTCACCATTACGGTTGCCAACACCAATGACTTACCAACGGGCGCACCCATTATTAGCGGCTCCACCACCGAAGGCCAAACACTCACCGCCAATACGGGCAGCATCGCCGATGACGATGGCCTAAGCGCATTCAGCTATCAGTGGCTACGGGGCAATACAAACATTAGTGGTGCGAGTAACGCCACCTACACCTTGGTGGCTGCCGATGTCGGCCAATCCATTAGCGTAAAAATTTCCTACACCGATGCTAGGGGCGCAGCGGAAAGCGTTACCAGCACAGCAACCGCAGTCATCACTGCGGCCAACAATAATCCCGTCACCATTACAGATAGCAACAATGCGATTGACACCGTAGTCGAAAACGCAAGTATCGGTACAGTGGTTGGTATCACCGCACTCGGCAGCGATGCAGACACCAACGCGACGATTGCTGGATACGCGCTCACCAACAATGCGGGTGGACGTTTTACCATTGGTAGCACATCCGGCATCGTCACCGTCGCCAATGGCGCGCTGTTGAATTTTGAGGCCGCGAGCGGCCAAAGCCACACCATTACCGTGCAAGCCACCAGCAGCGATGGCAGCCAAGCGACGAAGGATTTCACTATCGCGGTGACAGATGTAAACGAAGTACCCACTGTTGTAGTGCTATCGAACACTGTCACCTCTACACCTGAAAACGGCGGTAACATCAAAGTCGCTGATATCACCATCACCGATGATGCCTTAGGCACGGAAATATTGACCCTCAGCGGCACAGATGTTGCGGCTTTCGAGATTGTCGGTACTGAATTGCGCTTTATCGGCGGCGCAAATTTTGAAAGTAAAGCCAGCTACAGCGTCACCGTGAATGCTGATGACACCTCGCTTGGCGCAGCAGGCTCGACTGAAGCGTCAACCAACTTCACCCTCACCGTCACCAACGTCAATGAAGCACCCACGGACATCACACTGTCTGCCGCTACCGTAGCTGAGAATGCTGCTGGTGCAACCATCGGCACACTGACCGCGTTGGGCGATCCAGATGCGCTCGCTAGCCATACCTTCACCGTCAATGACACCCGCTTTGAAGTCGTAAGTGGAGTACTCAAATTAAAAGCAGGTAACAGCCTAAATTTCGAGAACGAGCCATCGGTTACGGTTCAAGTGACAGCTAATGACGGCTTGGGTGGCACATTCCCCAAAAGCTTCACCCTCACCGTCACCAACGTCAATGAAGCACCCACGGACATCACACTGTCTGCCGCTACCGTAGCTGAGAATGCTGCTGGTGCAACCATCGGCACACTGACCGCGTTGGGCGATCCAGATGCGCTCG
>Ga0209824_10000933_pt1 | contig 17467 bp, 20 predicted proteins | sample VDWuncwatermetaG_FD_184124 | JGI IMG/M metagenome (GOLD analysis project Ga0209824, IMG submission 184124) | Wastewater microbial communities from Netherlands to study Microbial Dark Matter (Phase II) - VDW unchlorinated drinking water (SPAdes)... ... | reverse complement strand
GGGTACCGGCGGGCTGTTGGGGGTGGCTCACGACGACAGCTTACTTTTTACGGTCTCCGCGTGTCGAGGCCTCTTCCTTCTCGAGCTTCACCAGCGCGGCCCGCGCGTCGGCCTCGACCCCGGACCCCGCGGGCGCCATGGAGAGCGCGCGCTTCCACTCCACGCGCGCCCTCTCGAGGTCCCCCTTCTGAAAATGGACGAGGCCGGTGAAGTAGGTCTGCAGGGCCTCGTGCTCGTCCTTCCTCTCGGGCGCGGTCTTCAGGCTCTGCGGCGCGGCGGCCGGGGCGTCGGGCGTCGTGCCGTAGAGCAGGCTGATCTTGTCGAGCCCCGCCTGCGCGTCCGTCGCGGAGTCCGAGCCGGCCGGCGCGAGCTCCTTGGCCTTGCGCCAGGACCCGCGCGCCTTCTCGTAGTCCCCTTTCTGGAAGTAGATCACGCCCTCGAGATACGCTTGCTGGGCCGCGCGATCGGCGGGAGCGGGCGCCGGCCAATCGGCGGGAGGAGCGGCGGTGACCGGCGCGTCGGCCGCGTCCGCGGCCCGAGGCGACTTCGCGTCGAGCACCGACAGGCCGAACTCGCAGAAATCGTGAGTCTCGTCGAGTTCGTGGCAGGCGGTCCACTCCCGCCGCGCGTCCTCGGCGCGGCCGGATTTAAAATGGTCGTAGCCGGCGACGAAATGGGCGTCGGCACGGGCTCGTTCGGGAGGCGCGGGAGCGTCCGAGGCCCGGGCGATGGGCAGAAGGGCGGCGGCGGCGAAGGCGGCGAGCACGACGAGAGCGGAGCGGATCATGCCGTCAGGGTAGCCTGCGCCCCGTTACGAAATCAAGGCGCTCAGTTCAGGAGCTTGTCGATCGCGCCGACGAGGTCGTTGAGCTCGAAGGGCTTCTGGATGAACTTGTCGCAGTTCTTGCTCAGGAAGTCCTGCTGCGACGAGCTCAGCTTCTTGCCCGAGATCGCGACGATCTTCATCTCTTTCGTCGCGGGATTGGACTTGAGGATCTGGCAGACCTGGAAGCCGTCCATCACGGGCATCAGGAGGTCCACGACGAGCAGATGCGGAAGCTTCTTGCCCACGATCACGAGCGCGTCCACCGGGTTGTTGGCGACCTGCACGGTGTAGCGATCCTTGTGCTTGCCGAAGCCCTTCTCGAGCAGGCGCGTCATCATCGGCTCGTCGTCGAGGATCAGGATCTGCTTGTGCGCGTCCTCGATGTTCGAGGGAATCGGCATCTCGTACTTCTTCATGAACACGACCAGCTCGGAGAGAGGGATGCGGCGGTGGCCGCCGGGGGTCACGCGGGCCTTCAGCTTTCCTTTATTAACCCAATTGATGACGGTCGTGTGAAACACGCCGCACAGGCGCGCGACTTCGAACGTCGTGAAGGTCTTCTCGCCGAATTCTCCTGGTGCCATGCTTGAATCTTATTATTTTAAACCGGCACGCTCAACAGTTCTTTTCGCGGCCGATAAGGTAAAATGGTCCTGACGGTGCGATACCCAAGTGGTCTAAGGGGATGGTCTGCAAAACCATTATTCGCGGGTTCGAATCCCGCTCGCACCTCCACTTTATCCGTTCCACGACGAGAGCCCTTCAGCCACTGTTGCTAATAGTTGCCGGTGGCTGAGGGCTTTTTGCTCCAAAGTCGACGCCGAAGTCGTCCGGCGCCGAGAAGAAGTTCATTGTGATTAGCTGCGTACTACGCCGGATAAAATAGAGGCTTGTGAACGAGCAAAACCGCCTGCGAGATCTCCAAGCTCGCCTCACCGGCTCAGTGGAGAGTTTGGTCGAGGAATTCACCTCTCCGCTTATGGCTGCCGCGCGCTCATGGGGCTTGTCCGAGCGCGACGCAGAGGAGGCGGTCCAGGACAGCTTAACCGACTTCCTCACCGCCATCGACCGGTTCGAGGGACGCTCGACGCTCAAAACCTTCCTGTTCGGCGTGCTTTATCACAAATGCTCGGAACGCCGCCGCAAGAACAAGCGGGAGGAGGCCACCGAGGACATGGAGGCGGCCTTCGCGGGCCGCTTCGGCTCTCTGGGCGTCTGGAACAGCCTGCCTCGCGGGCCAGAGGAAGAGGCCGTCAACGGCGAGCTCAAGGCTTGGCTTGAAGAATGCGCCAAAGGTCTTTCTGACGAACAAAGGTCCGCTTTTCAGTTGAAGACCGTGGAATCCATGTCCACGGAAGAAGCCTGTAAGATTATCGGGGTCTCAGCCACGAATCTTGGGGTGCTCATGTTCCGGGCTCGCAATAAGCTCCGGGAGTGCCTCGAGAAAAAATGGACGAAACGATGAGCTGGATCCCGTCATGCTCGGATGTGGCGCGCGCGGTCAGCGACGACTCTTATAATGAGTCCTCGCTGTCCCGCCGCGTCATGCTTCGCCTGCACATGGCCGTCTGCTGGTTCTGTCGGCGTTACGCCGCCCAGATCCGGTGGATCGACCGTGCGGCCCGAGAAACCTGGGGCGTACCCGCCCCGGGCGATGCGGATCTCAAGCGGCGGCTCATCGCTCGCTTGAGATCGTGACCCCAGAAAAAATACTCCTCGACGGCTGGCTCGTCCTCTCCGCCTTCTTCGCGGCGTTATGGACCATTCAGCGCCGGACCAAGGACGCGAGCCTCGTGGATGTGGGCTGGGCGGCGAGCCTGGGGTTTCTGGCGCTTCTATGCGCGGCCGTATTGCCGGGAGACCCGGGACGCCGTGCGCTCGTCGGCGCGATGGGCGCGCTGTGGTCCGCGCGTCTAGCCTGGCACCTTTATAGCGACCGCGTCCGAGGCAAAAGCGAGGACGGCCGTTACGCGGCCCTGCGCGCTTCATGGGGCGGCAACGCGAATCGAAACTTCTTCTGGTTCTTCCAGGCACAGGGCGTCCTGGCGGCGCTGCTGGCGCTCCCATTCGCCGCGCTGGCGGCCCGTTCCGGGGCGCTCGGGCTCCTCGACGCCGCCGGCGCGGCCCTCTGGCTTATCGCTGTCGCGGGCGAACGCGCGGCCGATGCGACCTTGGCCCGGTTCCGCGCGAACCCGGCCAACAAAGGGACGGCCTGCCGCGACGGATTGTGGCGCTACTCCCGTCATCCCAATTATTTCTTCGAGTGGACGCACTGGCTCTCCTACGCCATGATGGCTCCCGCCGACTGGCAGGTCTGGGTCTCCCCCGCCCTGATGCTTTATTTCCTTCTGCGCGTGACCGGCATCCCCGCAACCGAGGAGCAGGCGCTGCGCACCCGCGGCGAGGATTACCGCCGCTATCAGCGAGAGACGTCGATGTTCATTCCTTGGTTCCCCCGGAGGGCCGCATGAAAACCGCAATTTCTTTGCTCGAGACGGGCTTAGTCCCGGACGCGTTGACGCGCGTGGGCATCCGCCACCTGTGCGGCGTGCGCCTCGCCGAGGAAAATCGGGATATCCCCGGCCGCGCGGCGGCGCTGCGCGCCTCGATCATGACCGGGCCCATAGCGCCCGTCCCGCAGATGGCCAACGAACAGCATTACGAGGTGCCGGCCGAGTTCATGCGGCTAGCACTCGGGCCGCGCATGAAGTACTCCTCTTGCCTGTACGAAACTGGACATGAGACCTTGGCCCAGGCCGAGGACGCGATGCTCGCGTTGACGGCGGAGCGCGCGCAGCTCGCCGACGGCCAGGACATACTCGAGCTCGGCTGCGGCTGGGGATCGCTGACGTTGTGGATGGCGGAACGCTTCCCCAAGTCCCGCGTCACCGCGGCATCCAACTCCGCCCCTCAGCGCGAGCACATATTGGCCGAGGCCGCCCGCCGCGGCCTGACCAACGTGACGGTGCTCACGCGCGACATGAACGTCTTTTCGATCGACCGGACCTTCGACCGCGTCGTGTCGGTCGAGATGTTCGAGCACATGCGCAACTATCCCGAGCTGATGCGCCGCGTCGCCGGCTGGCTTAAGCCGGGAGGCAAGCTGTTCATACACATCTTCTGCCACAAGTCGCTCGCCTATCCCTTCGCCGACGAGGGCGAGGACGATTGGATGGCCCGGCATTTCTTCTCGGGCGGGATCATGCCGTCTGAAGGCCTCCTGCTCGAGTTCCAGGATCACCTTAAGCAGGAGAAGATGTGGATCGTCGACGGCCGCCACTACGAGCGGACCTCCAATCACTGGCTCGCCAACCTGGACCGCAACCGCGCCCGGGCCCTGGACCTGCTACGCGCGACCTACGGCGCCGACGCCGCCCTGCGGCTGACGCGCTGGCGCATCTTCTACATGGCCTGCGCCGAGCTGTTCGGCTACGAGGGCGGAAGCCAGTGGCGCGTGGCGCATTATCTGTTCCGGAGGCGCGATGCATAGCGCGCTGTACGAAGGGAAAGTCCGCCACCGGCGCCTGAGCCCGGTCCCCCACGAGTTCGACTACACCATGTTCATGGTGTACCTCGATCTCGCGGAGGTCGATACGGTGTTCGCCGGGCGCTGGCTGTGGAGCGCGTCGCGGCGCGCGGTCGCGCGTTACCGCCGCGAGGACCACCTGGGCGATCCCGCGCTGCCTCTCGATCGATGCGTGCGCGACCTGGTCGAGGAGAAGACCGGACGCCGCCCCGAAGGCGCGATCCGGCTGCTCACCCACCTCGCCTACTACGGCTGGTGCTTCAACCCGGTCAGCTTCTACTACTGCTTCGACCGCGCCGGCGCGCTCGAGGCCGTCGTGGCCGAGGTCAGCAACACCCCCTGGCACGAGCGGCATTGCTACGTCCTCGACCGGCGCGCGAGCCTCACCCCGGGCGAGGCCTTGAGCTGGCGCGCCCCCAAGCTCATGCATGTCTCGCCGTTCATGAAGATGGATCAGGAGTATATTTGGGCGTTGCGCGCGCCCGACGCGCGCCTCACCGTGCACATGGAGAACCTCGAGCGCGGCCAAAAGATATTCGACGCGACCATGACGATGTCTCGCGTCGAGATCAGCGGCCGCTCGCTCGCCTCGGCGCTGCTGCGCTGGCCGTTCATGACTTTGTTCGTCGTCGGCGGCATCCACTGGCAGGCGTTCAAGCTGTGGATCAAGGGAGTGCCCGTCATCGACCACCCCAAAAAGCGCGCCGCGGAGGCTTCTTGAAGGGGGTGTTGAATTACATCGGCTTTCAGGTCGGGTGGCTTGCCTGCGTCATGGGCGCGGGGCGCGACCTGTTCTGGCTCGGTCCGCTGGCCGTCGCGGCGCTGTGCGCGGCTCATCTCTACTTCAGCGCCGACCCCAAGCGCGAAGCCCGACGCCTCGCCGCCGTCGGCCTGTTCGGCCTCATCCTCGAAAGTGCCGCGCAAGGCGCGGGCCTCTACGCCTACCGCGGCGCGCCGGCTGCGTGGCTGGCCCCCGCCTGGATCGTGGCGCTGTGGATATTGCTCGCGGCGACCTTCGACGCCTCGCTCGGCTGGCTCGAGCGCCGCCCCTGGCTGTGCGCCGTCCTTGGCGCAGCCGCGAGCCCCTTCAGCTTCACCGCGGGCGTGCGCCTGGGTGCGGCCGAGCTGACCGTGCCCGCGCCTCTAAGCTTCATCGTGTTGGCGGCGCTGTGGTTCGTGGCGCTTCCGTTGTCGTTTGCCGTCGCAAAATTGGCCGAAGGGAGAAAATCATGAAAGGCACGGTGGCGGTGATCGGAAGCGGTGTCGCGGGCATCGTCTCCGCCTGGGAGCTGTCCAAGGCGGGTTGGACGGTCACGCTGTTTGAAAAAGACACGCGCGTCGGCGGCCACACTCATACCGTCGTCGTTGAAGACGGCCCCGACGCGGGCACCCCGGTCGACACCGGTTTCATCGTCCTTAATGAAAAGACTTATCCGGGCCTCCATAAGTTCCTGGCCGAGCTCGGCGTGAAATGGCGCTGGAGCGAGATGTCCTTCGGCTATCACGACGCGGGCTCCGGCCTGCAGTACGCGGGCACGACCCTGTCGGGCTTGTTCGCCCAACGCATGAATCTGCTGTCCCCCTCCTTCTGGTCCATAGTCACCGGCATCATCCGCTTCGGCCGCATCGCGGCGGACGAGCTTGAGACGGGGGCGCTCGACAATTTAACGCTCGGTGAGTATCTGCGCGCGCGCGGCTTCTCGCGCGCGTTCATCGACCACTACGCGGCCCCGATGGGCGGTGCCATCTGGTCCACGGGCCTCGGCGAGATGATGGATTTTCCGGCACGGACATTCGCGAGATTCTTCAAAAACCACGGATTGCTTTCGCTCGTCGACCGGCCGCGCTGGCAGACCGTCGTCGGCGGCAGCCACTCCTATGTCAAAGCCTTCCTCGCGCGCTTCCCGGGACGCGTGGAGCGAGGCGCGGGCGTGGAGTCCTTGCGGCGTCTTCCGGGCGGAGGCGTAGAGGTCCGCGCCCACGGCCGCGAGCCCGAGCGCTTCGACCGCGCTGTCGTCGCCTGCCACGCCGACGAGGCATTAGCCCTGCTCGCCGACCCGAGCGACGCCGAGAAGCGCGTGCTCGGCGCCTGGCATTACCTCAATAACCGCACCGTTCTTCACACCGACGAGTCGTTCATGCCCCCCAACCGCCGAGCCTGGGCCGCGTGGAACTACAAGCGCGAGATCGGCGAGGACGGAACCTCGGGCGTGTCGGTGACCTACGACATGAACCGTCTCCAGGGCCTTGAGTCTTCACGCCGCTACCTCGTCACGCTCAATCCCCGCCACGAACCGCGTCAGGGCACGGTCCTGCGAGACATCAACTACAAGCACCCGGGCTACGGATTCGCCGCGATCCGCTCCCAGGCCGAGCTGCCGTCCCTGAGCGGCGTGCGCGACACCTGGTTTGCCGGCTCATATCACGGCTACGGCTTTCATGAAGATGCCGTGCAGTCCGCTCTCACCGTCGCCCGCAATTTTGAACCCAATACCGTGGAGGCTTGATTATGGAACTTACTGCCGACGCTCCCGCCGAAACCGGTCTGCTTGAAAGGACTGGCTCCGCCGCCGTCATGGCCTCGCTCGACCGCATCAAGCACGGCCGCCTGACGATGACCATGCCCGACGGCTCGACGCGCGTCTTCGGCGACGCCGCGTCTCCGGTCCGCGCCAGCCTGCGCGTCAAGCGCGCCTCGTTCTTCCGCCGCGTCCTGCTCTGGGGCGACGTGGGCTTTGGCGAAGCCTATCAGCACGGCGATTTCGAGACCGACGACCTGACAGCACTCATCCGCCTCTTCATCGAGAACGGAGAAGCGATGGCCGTCGAGAACGGCCGCTGGGCCGCCTGGGGCAAGATCCGCAACCGCATGCGCCACCTCATGAACCGCAACACCGAGTCGGGCAGCCGGCGCAACATCTACGCGCACTACGACCTCGGCAACGAGTTCTTCAAGCTCTTCCTCGACCCGACCTTGATGTACTCATGCGCCAAATTTGAGACTGGTGATACCCTCGAGACCGCTCAGCGCCGCAAGGTCGGCATGATCCTCGACAAGGCCGGCGTGCGCCCCGGAGATCATGTTCTCGAGATCGGCTCCGGCTGGGGCACCTGTGCTATCGAAGCGGCCAAGCGCTGCGCCAAGGTCACGACGATGACGATTTCACAGCGTCAGTTTGAGTTTGTAAAAGCGCGCATCGAACGCGAGGGCTTCTCCGACCGGATCGAGGTCGTCCTGCGCGACTACCGCAAGGCCGAAGGCTCCTACGACAGCATCGTGTCGATCGAAATGATCGAGGCCGTCGGCCACGAGTTCCTGGGCACCTTCTTCGCCACCTGCGACCGCCTGCTCAAGCCCCACGGCGTCGCCGTGATCCAGGGCATCACCATCCCCGACCAGCGCTACGACGCCTATCGCGGCGGCTGCGATTGGATCCAGAAGCACATCTTTCCCGGGGCCCTCCTCCCCTCACTGACCGCGATGTGCTCGGCGCTGACGGCGAACACGAGCCTGATGGTCGAGAGCGTCGAGAACATCGGCGCGCATTACGCGCCGACCTTGCGGATATGGCGAGAGGCGCTGCTCGCCCAGAAGGACAAGGTCAAGGCGCTGGGCTTCGACGACGTCTTTTTGCGCACCTGGGACTACTACTTTTCATATTGTGAAGCGGGCTTTTCGACCCGCACATTGGGCGACCTGCAACTGGTGCTGACCCGCCCCAACAACCGCCGTCTGCCTGTCCCGGAGGCCAAATGAAGCATGCATCTTTGATGTTCGCGGTCCTGCTGTCGGGCTGCGCGAGCCGTCCCGTCTCCGTCGATCCCATGGTTTGGCACGCCGAGTCGCTCAAGGCGACCGAGGCGGAGGCCGCCGGTTCGCCGGCGTCCGGCTCCCCCGCCGAGAAGGCGGCGGTCGAGAAGTTCCGCGGCTTCTTCGGCGATCTGCGCGAGGACCTCATCAAGAAGGACATCCGCTCCGTGTACGCGCCCGACGTCCGCTTCAACGACACCCTCAAGTCCATCAAAGGCGTGGACACGCTCGAGCATTACCTCGTCGAGACCGCCCGCAACGTCGAATCCTGCAAGGTCGAGATCGACGAGGTCCTCACCTCCTCCTCCGGCGTCTATGTGCGCTGGCGCATGGGCATCCGCTTCAAGAAGTTCCGCAAAGGCACGACCCAGGATTCCATCGGCATGTCCCACCTGCGCTTCGACAAGGAAGGACGCGTCGTCTACCATCAGGACTACTGGGACTCGGGCGCGAACCTTTTTGAAAAAATTCCCGTCCTCGGATCCGGCATCCGCGCGGTCAAGCGCCGGCTTTAATGTAAGAACGACGCGGTCTCCGCCACCTATTATCAAGGAGAACAACATGGACACCAAATTGAACCTCGGGCAGACCAAAAAGAACCTCGAAGCGGCGTTCGCCGGCGAATCAATGGCTAACCGGAAGTACCTCTACTTCGCCAAGATCGCGCGCCAACTGGGCGACGAGGAGGTCGCCAAGCTGTTCGAGGATACGGCCGAATCGGAGACGGGCCACGCCCACGCCCATCTCGCTCTGCTTTACCCCGCCAAGGACATGACGGTGGAGAAGGTCCTCGAGGCGGCGATCGCCGGAGAGCGCTACGAGCACACCGTCATGTACCCGGGCTTTGAGAAAGAGGCGAAAGCTGAGGCCGACGCGTCTGCCGCGGCCGAGTTCCGAGAGCAGGCGGCTGAATCCGCTGAACACGACGCGACCTTCACGGCCATGCTCGAGCAGGCACGCCGCCGCTTCGCGCACCTGACGACGGTCGAGAAGGAGCACGCGGACCGCTATCAGGCCGCGCTGGACAAGCGCCGCTCTTGATCAAGATGAACTTATCCACCTTGAGCCTGGCGTGCCTGCTGGGCCTGGCCCTCAGCTCCTGCGCCGGAGCGCCCGTCCACGCGCCTCTTCCCCGGGCGCGCGAGGTCAACCTCGCGCGCTTCATGGGGCCGTGGCGCGTGATCGCCGCGATCCCGGTCTCGATCGAGAAGAACGCCTATGACGCCGTCGAGTCGTACTCGCTCAACCCCGACGGCACGATCGCGACGACCTACACGTTCCGCGAGGGCGCCTTCGACGGCAAGGCGAAGCGCTACACCCCCAAAGGCTTCGTCGTCGACCGGACGGACAATTCGACCTGGGGCATGCGCTTCGTCTGGCCGTTCAAGGCGGAGTACTTGATCTCCTATGTCGACGAGTCATACTCGACGACCATCATCGCGCGCACCAAGCGCGACTATGTGTGGATCATGGCGCGCGCGCCGGTGATCGCGGACGCGGACTATGACCGCCTGGTGGGGATGGTCAAGGAGTGGGGGTACGACGTCTCGCGCCTGCGCAAGTTTCCCCAGCCCGCGCGATGATACTCCTCACGGGCGCCACGGGGTATGTCGGAGGACGCCTGCTTGCGTTGCTCGAGAAACGCGGAGAACGCGTGCGCTGCCTGGCGCGACGTCCGGAGAGGCTCAAGCCGCGCGTGGGTCCGAACACCGAGGTGTTCGAGGGCGACCTGCTGACCCCGGCTTCGCTCGCGGCGGCGATGACCGGCGTGAAGACGGCCTACTACCTCGTCCACTCGATGGGCTCGCAGCAGGATTTCATGGAGGAGGACCGCGCCGCGGCCTACAACTTCGCCACGGCGGCGAAAGCCGCGGGCGTCACCCGCATCATCTACCTCGGAGGGCTCGGGGAGGGCGAGCTGTCCCCGCACCTGGCGAGCCGGCAGGAGGTCGGACGGATTCTGTCCGAATCAGGAGCGGCTGTGATCGAGTTTAGGGCATCGATCGTGATCGGCTCCGGAAGCATCTCCTACGAGATGGTGCGGGCCTTAGTCGAGAGGCTTCCGGTCATGACGACACCGTCCTGGGTGCGCGTTCTGGCTCAGCCTATCGCCATCGAAGATTTGCTCGCCTACCTGATCGCCGCGCTCGACAAGTCGCCGCAGGAGAGCGCCGTGTATGAAATCGGTGGAAAAAACAAGGTTTCCTACGAGCAGATCATGCGCGAGTACGCGCGCCAGCGCGGGCTGAAACGGGTGATGATTCCGGTCGCCCTGCTGACTCCGTGGCTCTCGAGCCTGTGGCTCGCGCTCGTCACGCCCATTTACGCGCGGATCGGCCGGCGCCTTTTTACGAGCCTGCGCCACGAAACCGTCGTACGCGACGCCAAGGCGCTCAGGGATTTCCCCGTACGTCCGCGCGGCCTATCCGAGGCGATCACGCGCGCGATGATCAACGAGGATCGCGAATACGCGCAGAGCCGGTGGTTCGACGCCCTTTCCTCGAAGGGCCCTCTTCGCAAATTTTCCGGCGCGTCGGCGCGATTGGTGGACGCGCGCTCGGCGGATTCGAGCGCGACGCCCGCCCGCTTGTTCGAGGAGGTCGCCTCACTCGGCGGCGCGAAAGGCTGGCCTTATCACTGGCTCTGGGTTCTGCGCGGCATCGTGGACCAGCTTGCCGGGGGCGTGGGGATGAGACGAGGCCGCCCGGTCGGCCGGGCCTTGCGCGTGGGCGACGCTCTCGATTTCTGGCGGGTGACGGTGCTCGAACCGGGACGCCGGCTGCGCCTGCAGGCGGAGATGCGCCTGCCGGGCAGGGCGTGGCTCGAATTCGAAGTCGTGGAAAACAACGGCGGCTCTCGCCTGACGCAGACTGCGGTCTTCGAGCCGCACGGGCTGGCCGGCTTGTTGTACTGGTACTCCTTGGTGCCGGCACACGCGGTGATTTTCACGGGTATGGTGCGCAGGTTGGCTCGCCGCGCGGAGAGGTAGAATAGTCCCCATGAAGATCTTCCCCCTTCTAGTCCTGTTTCTGGCCTCCTGCTCTCACGTCCCGCTCGACTCCCAGCCCATGCCGTCCGTGGAGACGGCGAAGTACATGGGCAAGTGGTACGAGATCGCGCGCCTGCCCAATCGCTTTGAAAAAGGCTGCGACGGCGTCACCGCCGAGTACGAGCTGCAGAAGGACGGGACGGTGAGCGTGCTCAACACCTGCCGCAAGGGCGGCCCCGAGGGGCCGGCGCGCACGGCGAAAGCCAAGGCGTGGACGGTGGACCCGTCAGGCTCGCGCTACAAGGTTTCCTTCTTCAGGCCTTTCAAGGCGCCTTATTGGATCATCGAGCTCGACCCGCAATACCGCTGGGCGGCGGTGGGCCACCCGGACCGGAAGTATCTTTGGATCCTATCGCGCGAGAAGACCTTGCCGCTCGAGGTCGAGACGGCGCTGCTGGCGAAGCTGCAGGCTCTCGGCTACGACACCGCGCGCCTGGAACGGCCCAAGCAGTAGCCGCCACCCCGCCGATGTAAGAATTCGTGCCCGTCCGCCACATATCAATGATGGAAACAACGCTGATATGGCTTGGACGAGATTTGCGCCTGGCGGACAATCCCGCCTTAATCGAGGCGGCCGCCAAGGGCCCGGTCGTACCGGTCTATGTCTGGTCACCAGAAGAGGACGGCGACTGGGCGCCGGGCGCCGCCTCGCGATGGTGGCTCCACCATTCGCTTGAAAGCCTGGGGCGTGACCTGCGCAAGCGCGGCTCACGCCTGATCATCAGGAAGGGGCCCGCCGCGTCAGCGCTCGTTGCGGCCGCGCGCGAATGCGGCGCCAGCGCCGTTACCTGGAATCAACGCTACGAGCCCAGCGCTCTGTGCCAGGAGCAAGCCGTACGGCTCACCCTCGAAGCGGCAGGGCTGCGCGCCCAGACCCACAAGGGCAACGTCCTCTTCGCGCCCGACGCGATCAAAACCCTGAATGGAGGGCCCTACCGCGTCTTCACCCCATATTGGAACCGCTGCGGCGCCGAGGCCGAGCCGGCCGCTCCGCGCGGCGAGGCCGGTCCGTTGAGGCTTCCCGCGAAGCTCCCCAAGTCCCTGCCGCTGGGCGAGCTCGGCCTTCTTCCCAAGGTCGCCTGGGCCACGGGGCTCGAAAGCTCTTTCACCCCCGGCGAAGCGGGCGCGCGGCGCGACTTCGAGAATTTCCTGGCCGGCCCGATCCGCGGCTACGCGGCCGACCGAAACTTCCCCGCCAGTGGCGGCGGCTCGCGCCTATCACCGCGGCTTCACTTCGGAGAGCTGTCGGTCCGCCGCGTCTGGCGCGAGGCCCTCGGCGGCGATCCCGCGGCCAAGGGCGGCTTCCTGGGCGAACTCGGCTGGCGAGACTTCGGACGCCACGTCCTCTTCCATAATCCATCGACGCCTGACTCTCCACTCGACGCGCGCTTCGCGTCCTTCCGCTGGCGCCGCGACGCCGCGGGGCTCGCGGCCTGGAAGAAGGGGCGCACCGGCTACCCGCTCGTGGACGCGGGCATGCGCGAGCTGTGGGCCACCGGCTTCATGCACAACCGCGTGCGCATGGTCGTCGCGTCCTTCCTCACCAAGGACCTGCTCATCGACTGGCGCGAGGGCGCGCGCTGGTTCTGGGACGCCCTCGTGGACGCCGACCTCGCCAGCAACACGCTCAACTGGCAGTGGGCCGCGGGCTGCGGCGCCGACGCCGCGCCGTTCTTCCGCATCTTCAACCCGGTCGAGCAGGGCAAGCGCTTCGACGCGACGGGCGCGTACACCTGCCGCTGGGTGCCGGAGCTCGCGGCCTTGCCCGACCGCTGGCTGCATCAGCCCTGGGAGGCGCCCGCCGAGGTCCTCCTCAAGGCCAAGGTGACCATCGGCAAGAATTATCCCGCCCGTATCGTGGACCACAAGATCGCCCGCGTCCGCGCGCTCGAGGTTTTCGGGGCCTCGGGGAAGGCACGATGAAAGCATGGACCTTCGCGCTCCTCTTTTTGGCCCTGCTCGCCGCAGCTCCGGCCGCCGCGGTCAAATTGGATCTGCCGCGCTACATGGGCGCCTGGTATGAGATCGCGCACATCCCCAACTTCGCTCAGAAGGGCTGCACGGACACAATCGTGCATTACCGCCTCAATGACCGCGGCGGCTTTGATCTCGCCAACACCTGCTGGAAAGGCGATACCTACAAGCCGTACTTCGGCAAGGCGACGCCGGTCACCGGTCCGGAACCGCTCTTCAAGGTTAAGTTCTTCCTCTTTTTTAAGGCGGATTACTGGATCATCGATCTGGATCCCGACTATCAATGGGCCTTGGTCGGCACCCCGAAGCGGGATCAGCTATGGGTGATCAGCCGTGGGCCGACCTTGGATCCCGAGATCTACGAGCAGATGTTAAAGGGCGCTCGCTCGAAGGGTTTTAATACGGATAAGCTCGTACGCACGACCATCACAGGACGCCAGTCAAGAGGATTCGACAAATGAAAAACAAAGAAGCCGTAGTACTTATCGGTCATGGCGGCACGGCGAGGGACACCCCCCGCCCGCTGATAGGGGAGCTCAAGCGGCTCGAAGCTGAGCGCCAGGCCCGGCGAGAGATCAAGATGACCCCGCGCGAAGCCGAGCTCGACAAGCAGGTGCGCGAATGGCCGCGCACGCCCGACAACGACGCCTACAAGGTCGGCATCGACGAGATCGCCGCGGCCCTGGCCCCCAAGCTCGGCGGGCGCAAGCTGGTCGCGGCTTACAACGAATTCTGTGCGCCGTCGGTCGAGGATGCCATCGAATCCCTGGTCAAGGAAGGCTTCACGCGCATCAGCCTGATCTCCACGATGTATACGCGCGGCGGCCTGCATGCCGAGTGCGAGATCCCCGGCATCGTCACGGAAGCCCGCAAGAACCACCCGGGCGTCATCATCGAGTACGCCTGGCCGTTCGACGCCGGATATCTCGCCGATTTCCTATCCGGCCAGCTCGCACGGGCACTTTCACCCATCGGTTGATGTAATGAATATCCACACATTGCGACGGACCCAATGGCTTCCCCGCCCCAGAGCCGAGGTGTTCGCATTTTTTCAGAACCCGGCGAACCTCGCCAAGCTGACCCCGCCATGGCTCGGCTTCCACGTCCTGACGCCGCAGCCGCTCGAGATGCGCGCGGGCGCGATCTTCGACTACCGCGTCAATCCGCTCGGCTTCCCGCAATACTGGCGGACCTTGATCGAATCCTACGACGCGCCCAACGGCTTCGTCGATACCCAGCTCAAAGGTCCGTACAAGCTCTGGCATCACACGCACCGCTTCGAAGACAAAGACGGCGGCACTTTCATCACCGACGAGGTCCGCTACGAGCTACCCTTTCAGCCCTTCGGCGAACTCGCCGCGGGCGAGATCGAGCGCCGTCTCGACGCGATCTTCGCTTACCGTGAAACCGCGGTCGCCGCGCTGTTCAAACCGAAGGAGGGCTCCATGAAAATCGTGATCGCCGGCGGAAACGGATGGATCGGACGGGATCTCTCGCGCGCGCTAATTAACGCCGGACATGACGTCGTCGTGCTCAGCCGCACGGGCGCCCCAAGCCGCATCCCCGGGGTGCGCACGCGCTCCTGGCTAGTCGAGGGTGCCGGCGGCTGGGAAAGCGAGCTCGACGGCGCCGACGCGCTCGTCAATCTGTGCGGCGAAGGCGTGGCTGACAGACCCTGGACCGCCGCGCGCCGGAGGCGGCTGTTGCACAGCCGCCTGGCGCCCACGCGGGCGCTCGTCGAAGCCCTCGGCCGCGTCGAAAAGAAGCCCCGGGTGCTAATAAACGCCTCCGCCGTCGGCTGGTACGCTCAAGCCGGCGAGCGCCTTCAAGCTGAAACCGATGCCGCAGGCCCTGGCTTCCTCTCCGACCTCTGTGTGCGCTGGGAAAATGAGGCGCGCCCAGCCGAGAAACTCGGTATGCGCGTGGTGCTGCTGCGCATCGGCGTGGTGCTCGGTCGCGACGGCGGGGCGCTCGCGCGCATGCTCCTCCCCTTCAAACTGGGGCTCGGCGGGCATCTCGGAGACGGCCGTCAGAATTTCCCGTGGGTGCACCTCGACGATGTGACCGGCCTGATCCTAGACTCCATCACGAATACGCGCCTGCGCGGTCCCGTGAACGCCGTCGGGCCCGAGCCTGTGACGAACGCGGAGTTCACGGCCTCGCTCGGCAAGGTCCTGCGGCGCCCCACGCCCTTCCCAGTCCCCGCTGTCGTCCTAAAGCTAGCGCTGGGCGAGATGTCGTCCTTGCTCCTCGGCAGCCTGAAGATCGCGCCAGCCGCCGCCGTGGGGGCCGGCTATCGCTTCAAGCATCCGTTCCTGGAAGATGCCCTCGCCACGACGGTGGGGGTGTCGCAACGCGCAGAGTCTCTTATTTTACCCTCGCAGAGCGGATAAAAAAGGTGCAGCCGCGCGGCAGAAACGCGCGAAAAAACCATCCAAACCCGCCTCCAAAGTCGACAGAAAATCCGTTCGAGTAGGCACGTGCTGCAACTACTCGATCTGAATATTTGCAGAAAGAATCAGCAGTATTTGAGATATGGTGCGACGTCCAAGTGGTGCGAAACGACTGTCTGCAAAACCATTATTCGCGGGTTCGAATCCCGCTCGCACCTCCAGTTTGAACGAATGAGGAAGGCCCCGGCGTGATTCGCCTTCGGCGAATCGTCCGGGGCCTTCCCTTTTTGCGAAGATCGCCTCCTAGTAGACGATCCCCTTTTTCGCGGCCTGAACCTTCAGCGCGTCCACCAAGCGCGCGTCGAAGGAGTCGGCTCGCTTCGTCCCCGGCTGATTCTTCAGCCAAGAGGCGCGCTGCGCGACCAACCCGTCCATTTCTTCCTTAAGCTTACGGCGCTCCGCCGAGATCTCCTTGAGGCGCGCCTCGCGCTTCTCTAAAGGAAGTCCGCGCAGATCGTCGGGCAGCTCGTCGGCCTTCACATCCTTGAGCGCGATCCGGTTCTCCGCGACGGCCTCGACCAGGTCGCCCCCGCCGAAGCCGGCGCGCGCCTTGTACTCCGCGCGCTCCGCCGCCGCCGGCGCCGAGGCCATGCCCCGCACGGCCGCGGCCAGCATCCCCGACTTGCGCGCCTCGGCCCTCCCGGAGCCGAACGCGAGCCCCGTGCCCTCGAGCTTCATCGACAGCGACGCCATCCTCCCGTCGAACGGCGTCGCGACCGCGATCATCCCGCCGTCTTGAGGGACCGGCAGCAGGCGCCCTTCCCCCATGCGGGCGATATGATTGAAGGCGACCGTCGCCTGGCCGTCCGTCCCGCACTGCACGGAGTTCACGATCACGCCGCGACGCACCGCCTTCTGCAGCACCGCGGCGAGCGTCGGCGCGTCGGCGTAGTCCTCATGCGGCGGCGCGTCGCCGACGAGATAGACGATCTTGAGCGTCTTCGAGTCCTTGCTCCAGGACATCTTCTCCACCGCGTCGTCGAGGCCCGCGATGACGTGCTCAGGCCCGTCGCCGCCCCCGCCCACATTAAGGGACAGCAAGTCCTTGTAGATGTTGTCCAAATTCTCCGAGAGATCGAAGGTCTTGGTCACGTACTCGTCGCCCTTGTCGCGGAAGGCGACCAGGCCCATCTTCACCTTCGGCCCGGGCCGGCCCTTGGCGACCTCGTTGGCGATGGCCCAGATGCGCTGCTTGGCGCCCTCGATGAGCCCGCCCATGCTGGAGGTCGTGTCGAGCACGAACACGACCTCGACCGTGGGCCGGGCGGCGTCCGCCGCCTGTCCGAACGAAACGAACGTCAGAAGGGCCGCCGCGACGAGCGCCATTTGAGTCTTCATCTTTTCCTCCTCCCCGGCCTCAGCCGTTAAAGCTCTGACCCGGCTCCCGCCAAAAAGTTCCGTCGACTCTTTTCCGGGAAGAGCGCCGGGGGCCCCCTCCCCGGAGCTGTTTCAATATCCCCCTCCGGGGTATCGAGCACCCGGCTGATCAATACCCTCGTCGAGAGAATCAAAATCAAAAAAAGAGCCGGCTGTGGGCTAGGTCTTCTTCCGCCCCCTCTCTGGGCCATCGGTCCCAAGGAGATTAGCGATTAGGCAGTTAAAATCTTCCTAATGAAGAAGATGAACGCCGCCCTCGCGCTGATTCTGACTTTGCAGCCCCTCGCTCAGGCTCAAACCATTTCTGGCCGCGCCGCTTCGGTGTCGTTGGTCCCCTCCATCAATCTTCCCACGCTGAATTCCGGTCTCTCCTTGGGTTCTCCATCCCTTGCCGTTCAAAATCCGTTGTCGTCGCTGTCGTTAACTCCGTCTCTCACGCCCGCCCCCACCC
>Ga0209824_10000932_pt1 | contig 17477 bp, 17 predicted proteins | sample VDWuncwatermetaG_FD_184124 | JGI IMG/M metagenome (GOLD analysis project Ga0209824, IMG submission 184124) | Wastewater microbial communities from Netherlands to study Microbial Dark Matter (Phase II) - VDW unchlorinated drinking water (SPAdes)... ... | reverse complement strand
CTCCCATCAAGGGAGGGGGAATATCAGGAGGGAGCAAATTTATGAAATACGAAATAGCCTGCAACTGGGACCCTGCGCTGATTGACGGTGTTGCTGGGAGCCTTGCTGATGAACTTTTTGGCGGTATGCCGAACAGCCCTGTTTCAGGGGGTCGGGCGTCCTTTGTTGCTGTGGAGACAACGCCGGAGTTTGTAGAAAAATATGTTGCAGAGGCGCACAAGAAGAGCCTAATATTTAATTTTCTGTTGAATGCCTCATGCCTTGACAATATGGAGTATCAGCGTGAAGGAAACAAAAAGATAGTTGAGCATATTGCATGGATAGACAGCATTGGCGTTGACGCTGTTACTGTTACAATTCCATTTTTGCTTCAGATTATTAAAAAGCAGTTTCCGCGTTTAAAGGTCAAGATTTCAAGCTTTGCGAGGGTGAATACCCCAAGAACCGCAAAATACTGGGAGGATTGGGGCGCTGATTCTATTGTTCTTGATGAGGATATAACAAGGGACTTTAAGATGCTTGAGGCAATAAGAAAGGCATATAAGGGAGAGCTTGTTTTGATTGCAAACCCCGGATGCCTCTTTGACTGCCATCAGACTTTGAATCATTCAAATACCATGTCGCACGGCTCGCAGGCAGGCCATGTGAGCGAGGGTTTTATGATTGATAGCTGCTATTTCTCCTGCACAAAGCAGAAGATGGCAGACCCAAAGGAATTGATTAAGACAAGGTGGATAAGGCCGGAGGATGTAAGGCACTACAGTGATATTGGCATTGATAAGATGAAAATAATTGACAGGTACAAGACAACTGAGATGCTACTTTCTTATTTAAAGGCGTATACAGAGGAGAGATACGATGGAAATCTTGTTGACCTTCTGAATCTTCCAAAGCGCGGCGCATTTCTGCCTGTTAATCTGAAATATCTCATGCGTGAGGAGTTTGTCAATACAGATAAGCTTATGGCATTTGCAGACTGCTGCGACATGACTGTGAGTGAATTGATTGAGATAGACAATAAAAAGATACCATCTGACTTTATAGAATTTTTTAAGACAATGGATTGTGCAAGGACAGACTGCGATGACTGCCGCTATTGTTACAATATTGCAGATAAGGCAGTAAGGATAAAGAAAGAGGAATTAAAGGCACAGCTTAAAAAATACGATGCCTTTTTAGATGACCTTGTGAGCGGAAAGGTTTTTGCGAAAGAGGAGGAGTATCGCGAAGACAAAGAGCTTGCATGGGATAAGGATGCGAGAAAGCTGCATGAAGATATATTAGAGGCAGTCCCCTCTCTCTTAAAAAAGATTGCTCAGAGAAAGACACAGGCAGGCGCTGAAAAGAATGCGAGGGGAAGAAGGTCAAATACTATTATTAGAGATGATGTTTTAAAAGGCTGGCTTACAGAGACCCCGGCTATATTTCTGTCAAAGGTAAAGGAGAGGCTGAAGGAGCTGGGGATTGAAGAATGTAAGGTCTGATAATGATTAACAGCCATGCGATTATTATTAATTCAGATATAGAAAAGGTTTTTCAACAGGCGCTCTTATGGGGTGAAGCAGAATGGTGGCCAAAGGACTGTTTGATGAGGTATACGAGGTTATCAAATTTCCCCTCTCCCCTTTGGGGAGAGGGTCAGGGTGAGGGGGTTGTTCAGGTTGGCACAAGGTACCACCAGAAGGTATTGCTTCCTTTTGCCCCTGAATGGGATGTGGAGATAGTTTCTATTACAACAAATAAAGAGGTTACAAGAAAATTTTTAAACGGTATTTTTTCAGGCACAGATTCTGTAATTCTTAAACCTCTTAAAGATGGTATAGAAGTGAAGGCAGTGATGGACTTTGATGTCAACGGATATTTTAATAAACTTGCCTGGAGATTTATTTTTAAAAGGATGCATGATGAGAATTTGGAGAAGATATTAAAGGCAATGAAGGGATATTTTTTATAAGGAGGAATTCTATGGACTGGCACAATGAGACCCAGCAGAAATTCAAGACCATGCTAAGCATTATTCCTTTCTTTCACAGAAAGATGGCAGAAAAGCTTGTAAGCAGAAAGGCAGAGAATCTGGCAAAGGAGCGCGGCGCATTGCAGATTGAGGAGTCTGATGTTGTAAAGGGATTTTTGTCAGAGACACCCGGTGTCTTCAAGGCAGATATGCTCTCTGCCATGGAGAAAGCAGGGTTTGATTGGAAGAAGTACGAATAAAAAATGTAATTCTCTTTCTTGTCATTCCAGCAAAGTTCTTGAGTGGGAATCTAAAAAAGACTGGATTCCTGCTAAATACATGCAGGAATGACAAGAAAACAGGTGTTATAAAAACCGATGTTCAGACCAAAGATTGCACATATTGATTTAACAAAGAGGGCTGTTAGCTATGACTATATCCCTTCTGAGATTGTCGCCATGTTTCTTGGCGCAAGGGGTGTGAACAGCTATCTGCTCTATACAAATACAGATAAGGGAACAGAGCCTTTTGGACCAGAGAACCCATTAATTATTGGTAATGGACTTTTAACAGGGCTTTCAGGCCCTACAACAAGCCGCGCGACTATCTCTGCAAAGTCGCCTGAATCAGGCCTGCTTGGTGATGCAAATATCGGCGGCCATTTTGGCGCTGGGATGAAGAGGACAGGCATTGATTATCTGATGATAAAAGGGAAGGCTGATGCGCCTGTTTATCTTGAGGTTGCTGATAATAAGGTTGCTATAAAAGATGCTGAACATCTTTGGGGTAAGGACAGCCATGAGACAAGGGATGCATTAGAAAAGGAATATGGCAAAGATGCGCAGATGCTCTGCATAGGACAGGCAGGTGAAAATCTTGTCCGCTTTGCTGCTGTGATGCACGGTAAAAAGGGCGCTGCTGCAAGGACAGGCATGGGCGCTGTTATGGGCTCTAAGAAACTAAAGGCTGTTGTTGTGAACGGGACGCAGAAGATTGATGCCCATGACCCAGCAGGATTTAAGGAGTATACTAAAAATATAAATGAGAAGATGAAAAAGGAGTTTCTCATAGAGGCATTAAGCAAATACGGCACAAGCCATCTCTATGATGTGATAAACAATAATATTGAGATGGGAAGGACATACAATGGCCTTTCATCCCGATTTACAGAGAATATTGATATATCGCCAGAGACATTGAGGACAAAATATTATGACGGCAGACACGGATGTTTTTCCTGCACAGTTGCGTGCAGACACAAATATCTGATAAAAGATGGGCCGAATAAAGGGCTCTCAGGTGAAGGGCCTGAATACAGTGTTATCGGAAATCTTGGGCCTTTATGCGGCATCAAAGAAATGGAGTCTGTTTTATTGCTAAATGATCTTTTAAACAGGTACGGCCTTGATGCATGCTCATCAGGCAATATGATTGCATGGTCAATAGAGCTTTATAAAAACAGGATAATCACAAAGTCTGATACAGGCGGCATAGAACTTGACTGGGGCAGGGCAGATATTGTTATGGAATTAGTAAGACAGATTGGGGATAGAAAGGATTTTGGAAATATACTTGCTGACGGCGCAAAGGAATGTGTAAAGAGGTTTGGCAAGGAGTCTGCAAGATATATTTCATGGATAAAGAATATGCCGCAGTCGTGTCCGGTTGATTTGAGATTTCTGACTGCGTACGCAATCGGCATGGCAGTATCAACAAGGGGCGCTGACCATCTAAGGAGCAGATGCCCATGGGAGGCATTTGAGCTAAAGGCAGAACAGCTTGAAGAGATTTATGGCGGGCCAGTTGACCCGAATCCGCACGGATACAAAGGAAAGGGAAGGGTTGTCTGGTGGTGGGAGGCGTATCTTGGATTATTTGATGCAATGGGCATGTGCAAGCTGATACTGTTCCACTGTATGCCGGGTGTGTGGAATTTTAATGTCTATTCTGAATTGATAAGACTCGGTACAGGCATGGAGCTTACAGCAGATGAGGTCTTTGATGCAGGAGAGAGGATTACAACTATTGAGAGGATGTTTCTTGTGAGGGAAGGCATCACAAGAAAGGATGATACCTTGCCTGAGAGATATTTTAATCCGCTTGTAATGAATGAGGGGCTTGATGAGTATACAAAGAACCTCAAAATAGACAGGAAAAAGTTTAATGAGGCGCTTGATGAATATTATGATCTGCATGGATGGGAGAGGGAAACAGGGATGCCAAAGGATGAGACTCTGGAGAGGCTTGGGCTGGGTTCGTTGATAGGTGTAAAGATATGAAAATAGCTATAATGGGCGCTGGCGCAATTGGATGTGTGCTTGGAGGCTATCTTTGTGAGGCAGGAGAGGATGTTGTTCTTATTGGCAGGAAAGGAAATATTGATGCTATAAATAAAAATGGCCTTCAGATAGAGGGAGTGCGGGGCAGGAAAAATATAAGGATAAAGGCTGATACAGGACTGTCTGAAAGGCCTGATATGCTTTTTCTTTGTGTAAAGACGCAGGATATTCCTGAGGCATGCAAGGCCATTGCGCCAATGATTAATGGTTCAATAATTGTAACAATGCAGAATGGCGTTAAGGCAGATGTGCTTGCAGCAGAAAATCTTGACAGAAGGGATATTGTAAGCTCTGTTGTAATGTTTGGCGCAACATATATTGAGCATGGAAGGTTTACACATAATTTTGAGGGTGATTTTATTATTGGCAATGCCTTTTCAAAGAATGATGATGCAGTTGATAAGGCTGCCTCTGTCTTGAGCAAATTCAGCAAGACTCATATATCTGATAACATACACGGCGTCCACTGGACAAAGCTTTTGTTAAATCTGAATAACTGTATTCCTGCTATTACAGGCAGGACAATGCAGGAGTCCTTTGCTGATATGGAACAGGCAAGGTTTGGGTTTAATCTTATCAAAGAAGGTCTAACTGTTATTGACAAGGCAGGGATAAGGCTTTCTGATTTGCCGGATCTGCCGCTATCAAAACTGCGCGGACTTTTATCTGTGCCGATTGATGAGGGCGCTGTGATATTCAGCCATATAATGCAAGGATTGTCAAAAGAGCCTTTATACGGTTCAATTTTACAGAGCATAAAACGCGGCAGGGCAACAGAGATTGATTATTTAAACGGAGAGATTGTTGAACTGGGCAATAGGATTAATTTACCAACGCCTTACAACAATAAGGCAGTGGAGATGGTGCACAGGATAATTTAAATGAAAAATGAAAATATCAAAATGCATAATGATAAATTAAAATTCAAAGATAACTAAAAAAGTTATTCCCGCAGAGACTCTTCTCTCTGTCATTTCCGCAGAGCTTCTGAGCGGGAATCCAGAAAATCTGGATGCCTGACAGAAACATTCAGGCATGACATTAGAAGACTGGATTCCTGCTAAATACATGCAGGAATGACACAGAATATGGAGGATTTTTATGACAGAGCCGAGGATGAAGTTTCCAAAGTTTATCTGTGAGGTGGATAAGGTAACTGAATGCTATCATTGCTACAAGCCTGGCGATAGGTTTGAGTTCAAGGATTTTACGCATCCGCCAGAGCATTTTTGCGGCGGCGCATATCACCAGTTGTTTCCTGTGATGTATGCATGGACATTCGGAGCACAGTTTCCTTTTATGGACAAAGAGGGATGGGTAAGGACAACCTGCCCTGACGGCGGAAAGCTGGTGTTTAAGACAAAGCCAGTGTGGGAGGAGGAATAATAGATGGCAAATCCTAAGAAGATGAGGATAGAGGTTGTGGAGAGGACAGGGCCCTGCTTTTATGAATATAAGGCAGGCGACAAGTGGGATGTTACAGGATTAAAGACGCCAGAAGGAGGCTTTTGCGGCGCTGCATACCACACGCTTTTTCCTGTGCTCTTTGCACTTAATTTTGGCGCAAAATATCCCTTTATGAAGGATGTGGATTCATTGGATACTGTTGTATGTCCTGACGGCGGCTACGTTAGATTTAAGGCAAAAAGGATAGAGTAATGAAAAGAAGGGTTGTTATAACTGGCGTAGGTGTTATTTCACCGAATGGAATAGGGAAAAAGGATTTCTGGAATGCCACTGTAAATGGCAAGTCTGCTGTGGAAAAAATTACTGCCTTTGATGCAGCGCAGTTTAATTCGCAGGTCGCATCAGAGGTAAAGGGTTTTAATCCAAGGACATTCGGTTTGCGTGAAGACCAGATAAGGCGCATGGACAGGTATGTGCAGTTTGCAGTTGCAGGCGCGAAGATGGCGGTTGAAGACTCTGGCATTGATTTTTTCATTGAAGATAGGGAGCGCATCGGCGTTTGCATTGCAAATGCAATATGCGGGACAAAGTATATGGAAGAGGAGTTTATAGTTGTTACACAATGGGGCAAGGAGCCGATTAACCCTGAATATGTGAGCCCATATCTTTACGACGCCTCTGTGTTTAACACTCCTTCAAATGAGATTGCTGCTGAATATAATCTTATGGGCGGATGCTATGCCTTATCAACAGGATGCACAGCAGGCACAGATTCAATCATCCATGCATACAAGAGCATTGCACGCGGCGAGACAGATGTGATGATTGCAGGGGCTTCTGAGGCTCCGATTACGCCGATTGCGCTTGCTGCATTTGATGTTATAAATGCGCTTGCAAAGAGGAATCATGACCCTTCTGGCGCATCAAGGCCATTTGACAGGGAAAGAAACGGCTTTGTACTCGGTGAAGGATGCGGTGTGCTGATACTTGAAGATATTGAACATGCAAAAAAGCGCGGTGCAAGAATTTACACAGAGATTGCAGGCACAGGCTCAACATCAAATGCCTATCACATGACAGATTTGCCATCAGACGGGATTGCACAGGCAAGGTGCATTGATATTGCTTTAAACAATGCGCAGATTAATATAGATGATGTTAGCTACATAAATGCCCATGGAAGCTCAACAGAGCAGAATGATCTGTTTGAGACAAATTCCTTTAAGCGTGTATTTAAAGACAAGGCATATAAGATTCCGATAAGCTCAATTAAGTCTATGATAGGGCATCCGTTGTCAGCAGCAAACAGTATTGAGCTTGCTGCCAGCTGTTTGATTATGGAGAGCAACTGTATGCCGCCTACAATCAATTATCAAGAGCCTGATCCAAAGTGTGATCTGGATTATATACCGAATAAATATCGTGAAGGAAAGGCAGATGTGATTTTAAAGACGAGCAGCGGATTTTCCGGCATACATTCTGCTGTGGTGTTGAGGAGGGTTAAATAAACTAACTCATATTCCCTCTCCCCTTGCGGGAGAGGGTTAGGGTGAGGGGTTCAAAAAGATATGAAAAAGCATGTTGTCATAACAGGAATAGGTATAGTCAGCCCCGCAGGGATTGGCAAGGATGAACACTGGAGAAATATCTCCAGCGGAAATTCCTTTGTCTCTGAGATAACAAAGTTTGACGCAGGCAAATATCCATCAAGGATTGCAGGACAGATAAATGGTAATCTGGATAATTTCAATACCTTTCCAAAGAGGCTGTTAAAAAAGATAGACAGATTTTCCCATCTTGCCTTGTTGGCATCGGAGTTTGCAATTGCAGATGCAAAATTAAATCTTGATGCAGAGAGCAAGGAGAGGATTGGTGTTTTTATCGGCAATGCCATTGGAGGATGGGAATTTGCAGAGGTGGAGCTTAGGGATTTATACATTGGCGGTTTAAAAGAGGTAAGTCCTTATCAGGCAACTGCATGGTTTCCTGCTGCTCCGCAGGGGCAGATAAGCATATACTATGGCCTGCTCGGCTACAGCCAGACAATAATTGCAGACAGCGCAAGCAGCCTTCTCTCAATCGGCTCTGCATACAGGACAATTCAGGAGGGTGAGGCAGATATTATTTTGGCGGGGGGCAGTGAGGCGCCGATTAGCCCGTATGGCCTTCTCTGCTGCAATACATCAGGTGTTCTCACACAGAGGAATGAGAATCCTCAGAAGGCATACAGTCCCTTCGATAAAAACAGGGATGGCTTTGCTATTGGCGAGGGCGCTGGGATTGTGATATTAGAGTCTTTTGAACACGCAGGAAAAAGGGGCGCAAAGATATACGGTGAGGTAACAGGTTTTAGCATGACCAATGACGGCATTCATCCTACAAAGCAAGATATTGAAGGAAGGCAGTTATCAAGGGCAATGCAGATTGCTATAAAAGAGGCAGGGATTGCTGCAGGTGATATTGATTATATCTGTGCAAATGGCTCAGCAACAAAGGACGGAGATATAGCAGAGACAAAGGCAATAAAGGCTGTTTTTGGAAAAAAGGCATATAAGATGCCAATAAGCGCGCCAAAGTCTGCAATCGGGAATCTCCTCGGCGCTGCAGGCGCTGTGGATGCAGCAACAACACTGCTTGCAATGGAGAACAGCTTTGTGCCGCCAACAGTAAATTTAGAAGATAAAGATAATGTCTGCGACCTTGATTACACTGCCTTGAAAGGAAAAGGACATGGAATAAAAACTGCATTGATTAATTCGCAGGGCAGGGGCGGGGTTAATGCTGTGATGGTGATTAGGAAAGTATATTAAATAAAAGGTGGTTTGCTTTTTGCGTCATTCCCGCAGTGCTTTTGAGCGGGAATCCAAAAAGACTGGATTCCTGCTAAAAACATGCAGGAATGACAGATATAGATAAGATAGGAGGTTTCTTAAAAGAATGTCTGTTGAAGAGATTGTAAAAGATGTTTTAATAAATGATATTGGCATGGATGATGTAGAAATAAGCCTGAATTCAAGATTAAAAGAGGATTTGGAAGTGGATTCCACAGAGCTTGTGGAGGTAATTGCTGCCTTAGAGAAAAAATTTAAGATAAAGATACCAGAAGGGGTAATCGGGTTGAAGAGCAGCGTGAAAGATATAGTGGGGTATTTGAGTAGTGTATCTATTAAATGATATTTTTTACTGTGTCATTCCTGCATGTTTCCCTGATGGAGGCATTCAGGGACAAGTTTAGCAGGAATATAGTTACAATAAATCTGGATTCCCACTTTCGTGGGAATGATAAAAATGAATTATGAATAAAAAAACAAAATACAAAAAGAATATAAAAAGCCGTCAACCCCTCATCATTGACCTCAGCCTTCCTATTGAGGATGATATAGACAATACCTTTCAAACATATATTGAGAGGCTGAATCATGCTGATGGCGCTGATTATCTTGGCTGGGTAGTAGCAAAATCTAAAGACAGGCCTTTTTTTGAAAGGGTGAAAAATATAATTAAATACTACCTCGGCACAAGAAGGATAACAAGGAGCGATATGCCTGACAATATGTTTATCTCCCATGAGACAGTTACTGCCTCTGTTCACATGGGAACGCACATTGATGCGCCTTTTCACTTCGGGCCTATATGTGAAGGGAAAGAGGCTAAGGATATAGAGGATGTTCCTCTTGAATGGTGTTTTAGTGATGGCGTTGTTTTAGATATGTCTCACAAGAGAAATGGCGATGCAATAACAATAAAGGATATTGAATCCAGCCTGAAAAAAATCAAATATAAGATTAAGCCAATGGACATAGTCTTGCTCAAAACAGGCGCAGATAAATATAATGGCACAAAAAAATATCTGACAGATTTTCCCGGAGTAAGCAGAGAGGCGACAGAGTGGCTTGTCAATAAAGGGGTAAAGATAGTTGGTGTAGATTTTCTTGGCTTTGACAGGCCATATCCATATATGATTGGCGATTATTTCAGGACAAAGGATAACAGCCATCTCTGGCCTTCGCATTTGTTCGGAAGAAAAAAGGAGTATTGTCATATTGAAAGGCTTGCAAACTTAGACAAGATTCCAAAGCCGTATGGCTTTAAGGTTGCCTGTTTTCCAGTAAAAATCAAAAATGTTGGCGCAAGCTGGGCAAGGGTGGTAGCCATAATATAAAAACTGAAATTGAAGCGGAGAAAGGGAGAAGGGGAGAAACGGAGAATTAAAATTTTTCATTACCCATTCTCCGCTTCCCCGATTCACCGTTTCATAATTTTTTTAAAGGGGGTTAATCATGCCGCATACAAAAAATTCTATTATCATCAATGCAGATATTGACAAGGTCTTTGATGTTACAAATGATATTGAAAGGTGGCCTGAGTTGTTTAATGAATATACTGATGCAAAGATATTAAAGAGGGAAGAAAATAAAATCACCTTTCAGCTTACAAACAATGAAGGCAAGGGCTGGCGTTCAAGCAGGATAGTTAATAAGCAAGATTATATCTGCACTGCTGAAAGGGAGGAGCCAAAGTTTCCATTCAAGTTCATGCATCTTAAGTGGACATATAAGATGGTTGACGAAGGTGTTGAGATGACATGGGAGCAGGACTTTGAGATGGATGAAAAGGCAAAGTATAATAATGAGCAGGCAGCAGATCTGATTAATAAACATTCGCAGGAGAATATGAAGAGGATAAAGGAGATTATAGAGGCATCCAAGTAAAAAGGGATGCCTGATTACACAGATTAAAAGATTGATTACTCAGATTAAGGAATCGGTGCAATCGTTTTTTTAAATCTGTGTAATCAAGTATCTACGGAGGATACTATGAGGATACTTGGCTTTTGCGGCACACAAAAAAGGGGGAATACAAAATCAGCGAGCGAGTGGTTTTTAAAAGAATCCCTTAAGGCAGCAGAGGAAATGGGCGCTGAGACAGAGGTTGTAAGGCTAATTAACTATAGAATAGAGCCATGTACAGCGTGCAATAAATGCCTCTGCGGCATGAAGTGCCCGCTTTTAGAAAATCCAAAGGACGGGGTAAAAGAGATATTTGACAAGATGTGCGGGGCAGACGGTTTTATCTTTTCCTCGCCTGTTTATGCATATCAGCAGCCTGCCGTAGTGATGAATTTTCTTCACCGCACAAGGCCTCTGCATGAGCAGGAGAGGTCAGAGATATGGGGCACAACGGTTACTGCCTATCATACCAATCCATTCAGGGGAAAGCCTGTCGGCAATCTCTCTGTTGGCGCTGCTCTCGGCATGGAAGGCGCGCTCTATTATCTCTTTCACTATCTAAAGGCAATGGGCGCTACATCTGTTGCCTGTGCAGGCATCGCCCTTTTGGATGCAGAGATGAAGAATATCTGCATGGTGAACGGCAAGTTTGCGATTGACCATCCGGGTTTCAAAAGCCTCCTTGACAGGCCGATGCCGGGTTATGAAGAGAATCAGGCTGCAATAGAGATGGCGAGGGCTGTTGGAAAGGCAGTAGTTAATGCAGCAAAATCAGAGGTCTTCCAGACAATAAGCGAGGTGTTGAAATATTAAATAGTATTTAATAAGGGCAGGATGCCTTGTTTTAATAAGGTTTTTATGGTATCCTTATAAATGCTCTAAGAATAACCGTTTCTACAATATATTGATTGGATAAGGGAAAATCATACTATCGGTGGGGAGGGTTTGCTTAATGTTTAAGTCTTTTTTAATAAAGAGGACGCCCCTTATTATTGTCTACCTACTTGTCTTAGCCACCTTAGGTTATCCTACTGAAGAATTAGAAAGCGCAAAAAAGAAGCAGTATAAAGTCGGAATAGTTTATATGGGCGGCAAGTCCTTTAGCCAGACTGTTGAGGGGTTTAAGACAGGCATGAGGGATCTTGGCTATAAGGACGGCAAAAATATTGTATATGAAGTTGTCAATACCAGCGGTTCAAAGGATAAGATTGCTGAGGCAGTAACGAATGTAATCAAAAAAAATGTAAATGTCATATATGCAGTTACTACTCTTGTAGCAAGAGAGGCAATGCTGCAGACAGAAAATAAATCTATTCCTATCGTATTCTCTCTTGTTGCTGACCCTGTTGGCTCCAAATTGGTAAAGAGCATTAAAGAGCCCGGCGGCAACATGACAGGCATAACAAATCGTGCAATTGAGCTTACTGAAAAGAGGCTTGAGATGCTTATAAGGATTGCCCCTAATCTTAAAAAGGTAATGTGGATTTATGACCCGAATGCTGATGTTTCTGTAAAGGCAGCAGAGCATGCAAGAGATGTATGCAAGGAAATGGGGATAAGCTATATTGAGAAAAGGGCAGGCAACCATGATGAATTGTTAAATGCGATTTCGTCTATAAAAAGATCAGATGCCGACGGCATCCTTCATATTGTTAATGCCATTCTTGTTGCAAATAATAAACTCCTTATAGACAAGGCAAAAAAAGAGAAGATCCCCTATTTTACTACCGACTCAGAGATTGTCGAAGAAGGCGCCCTCGCAAACTATGGTCCGAATTTTTATGACATAGGCAGGCAGTCTGCGAGGCTTGTAAATAAGGTCTTGATGGGCGTAAAGGCCGGCACCATTCCTGTTGAGGCGCCTGATAAATACGATTTTATTATAAATCTAAAGACAGCAAATGCTATAGACATTAAGATTCCTGAAAATGTCCTTTCAATAACAACAAGGGTTATAAAATGAAGTTTTTTAATTTTAAAAATATAACCCTTCAGATTATCGCCTTTGGTATTGCTATATCTTTGATTACCTTTGTCTTTGCCCTTTTGATCTTTGCCTCTTCCATAGAATACATCAAAACAGAGATACATGAGCATAATCAATATATTGCTGAAGATGCAGCCCAGTCAGCGGATGTCTTTTTTAAGACAATAGAGGATAATCTTTATTCAGCAGCAGCAAGTTATGAGATTGGAGCTGTTCTGGAGAAAAAAGGCGGAGACCTTTTACCGTATCTGATAAAACTTCCGTCTTATGTAAGAGAAATAGCAGCGGTTAACAGGGGCGGGGTTGAGATTGCAAAGGCGTCGCGGGAGAGGTTTATCAGCAAGACTGCCGCAAATAAAAAAGAAGCTTTACTTCCATTAAAAGTATTAGTAAAAGAGAACATCCATTTTGGAAAGATACACAATACAGATTTTGGAGAGCCATTGATAACAGTTACAGTGCCTGTTAAAAGCGGGGCAAGGATTAAAGGATGGCTTTCTGAAGATATAAGCCTTAAGGGATTCTGGCATTCCATAACAGGCATACATATTGGTGACAAGGGTTATATCTTTGCTGTAGATGAAAACGGAAGGGTTATTGCGCATCCTGACTGGAGTGTTGTTATAAAAGCCGTAAATTTTAAGACAAACCCACAGGTTGTCCGCTTTATCAATAAATGGGAGGGGAATAATATTTCATCATATAAAAATGAGAGCGGCGTTGAAGTAATAGGAACATATGCAGTGAGCAAAAGCACAGGCTGGGGGATAATAGCAGAGCAGCCTGCAAAAGAGGCATATGTCCAGTTTTACAATTTAAAAAACAGGCTTTTAGCTTTAATTGCTATTTCTTTGGCCTTTGCTATTTTCCTTAGTATATATTTTGGCTGGAGGCTTACCTCTCCTTTGAAGGATCTAAAAAAGAAGGCAGAGGAATTCGGCAAGGGTTATTTAAACAGCAAGATATCTATAAACAGAAATGATGAGATCGGAGATCTTGCGATTACATTCAATAACATGGCTGACTCAATCCTTGATAAGACAAATCAGCTCAAATTAGCAAATAAGAATCTTCAGGAGATGCTTGGCTGCACCATAAAATCCCTTGCCACTGTTCTTGATGGAAAATCTTCATGGACAGCAGGGCATTCTGAAAGGGTTCTGAGCTATGCCCTTTCAATAGCGAGCCGCTTTGATAATTCCACCGATTTTCTGGAGAATGTAAAAATCTGCTCCCTTCTTCATGATATTGGCAAGATATGTATACCTGATACTGTTTTAGAAAAGGTGGATATCTTTACGGAAGAAGACCTGCGGATTATAAGAGAGCACCCCTTGCATGGCGCAAGGATTCTGAGTTCAATCAGGCAATTTGAAGATATTATTCCTGTCATTCGTCATCACCATGAACATTATAATGGCGGCGGTTATCCTGACGGGCTTTCAGGCGAGTCCATACCTTTTATTGCAAGAATCCTTTCTGTAGCAGATGCCTATGATGCTATGACAACTGGCAGACATTACAGAAAGGCAAGGGATTTGTCCGATGCCATTGAGGAGTTAAAGAGAAATGCAGGCATACAGTTTGACCCCCAGATAGTAGAGGCATTTTTGCAGATTATATTAAAAGAAAAAGGTTTTATATCTGCAATGAAAAATATGACAGTAACAGCTTTCAAATAAAAAGCGCTTAAGTTTTAACTATGACTGACAAGATTGGAAGATACGAGATTATTAAAACCATTGGACAGGGCGCAATGGGCCTTGTATACAAGGCAAAGGACCCTGCCATTGACCGAACTGTAGCTATTAAGACCATAAGGGAGGACAGCAATCTTTTTGCAAAGGATGCAGAAGAGGTAAAGAAGCGGTTCAGGCGCGAGGCGCAGGTTGCAGGAAGGCTTTCTCATCCCGGAATTGTTACAATCTATGATGTCGGCGGCGAAGGCGGCCTTTTCTATATTGTAATGGAGTATGTAGAAGGCGACACGTTGGACAAAATAGTGGACTCAAAACACCTTCCTGATGTGGACAAAACAATAGACTTGATGCTTCAGGTGTGCGATGCAATCGGATATGCGCACAAGAATGGGATTGTTCACAGGGATATTAAACCTGCAAATGTAATGATTGTAGATAAAAGATATGTGAAGGTGATGGACTTTGGAATTGCAAGGATCGCGTCATCTGATATGACTCAGGTCGGAAAGATAATGGGCACGCCGAATTATATGTCTCCTGAGCAGGTGATGGGCGCAAAGGTTGACAACAGGACAGATATATTTTCCATGGGTGTAATCTTATATGAGCTTCTCACAGGTGAAAAGGCGTTTCCAGGCGAGAGCATTACAACAGTAATCTACAGGATACTCCATGAGCATCCGACGCCGCCAAAAAAACTGAGACTGCAGCTTCCTTCATCTTTAGATTACATAGTAAATAAGGCCATGTCTAAGGAGATTGAAAAGAGATACCAGAGCATGGAGGAGTTTGCAAAGGATCTGCGAAATTATAAGACCCTTGAGCAGCCGAAGGAATTGAAGACAGCAAAGCCTGAGGCAGAGGTTGAGGATACATTAAGCATGAGCACAATGGGTAATGCGCCTGCTGCAGAAAAAAAGACAGAGCCAAAGAAGGCTGAATCGGCAAAACCTCCCAGGCAAAAGGAAATCACTAAACAGTCAAGCACAGGTTATATGATAATGGGAGCGCTTATTTTGGTTATTCTTGTTGGCGCTGGATTATTTTATGTTAAAGCAAGACCAAGACCAGCAGCAAAAGAAGAGAAGAAAGATGTCCAGCCCGCTGCCCTGCCTCTATCCAATATTACGGAGAAGGTTGAACCCCCTAAGCCTGTAGAGCCTGTTGTTGCAAAATACGGCTCAATCAGCGTAAGGTCAAGGCCAAAGGCAAGGATATTTATCAATGGAAAACCTGCAGGGACAACGCCGAATGAAATAACAAATCTGCCTGTTGGCGAATATTATGTTGCGCTTAAGCATGATGATTTCCCTGAATGGACTATACAGGTTAGTGTACAAGAAAATAAAGCTACAGAGGTAGGCCACAGTTTTATCAAGAAAGAGATCAAGAAAGAAGGGTTTGGCGCTTTGATGATAAATGCCCAGCCATGGGGTGTTGTATATCTTGATGACAAAGAGATAGGGGCTACACCAATAACTGTACCAAAAGTTCCAGAGGGTCTGCACAGGGTAATGGTTGTAAGGGACGGTTTTAAAAAACTGATGGTTGAGGTTAAGGTGGCGCCTAATAAGAAGAATAATCTCAGTCTGAAATTAGAAAAGAAATAGGAGGATTGGATGAAGAGGGTTTTTTATTTGATAATCATCGGCCTGTTTATATTTATAACCAATAATGCCTTCTCTGCTGAAAAGGGAAAGGAGCCTCTTGAGAAGGGTAAAAAATATTATGAAGACAGCGAATTCACAAAGGCCATAGAGGAGCTGAGAAGGGCAGTTGACTTGCTTGAAAAGACGAGCAGGGAGCGTTCAAGAAATAATGATCTGATTGATGCCCACATCCATCTCGGCCTTGCATATATAGGCGTTAATGAAGCAGAGAAGGCAAGAACACAATTTAAGGAGGCGTTAAAGTTTGACCCTGAAAGAAAGCTAAATGAGGATTTTTATGCGCCAAAGGTTATCAAGCTCTTTAATAAGGCAAGGGATGAAGTAAAACAGGAGATAAAAGAGGGTAAGATAAAGGCGGCAGCAAAGGAGCCAGAGCCTGAAAAACAGGCGCCGGCGCCATCGCAGCCTGTTGTGCAGACTGCGTCAGCTTCACAGCCGACATTTATCAAATCCTGGGGTAAAAAGGGAGACAAACCCGGTGAATTAAAATCGCCTCAGAGGATAGCAGTTGGTCCTGATAATCTGATATATGTTGCTGATACAAGCAATCACAGGATACAGGTCTTTGACAGTGAGGGGAATCTGATAAAAGGGTGGGGCAAAAAAGGGGATAAAGATAATGAGATGGAAAAACCCCGCGCTGTTGCTGTTGGCATTGATGGGGCTGTGTATGTATCTGATAATGAAAATAAGAGGATATTGAAGTTTGATAAGAATGGCGGTCTGCTGGCGAAATTCGGAAATAAGAATACCTTGTCATCAGATATGATGGGGATTGCAGTAGATTCAAGAGGCAATGTCTATGTTTCTGATAAGGATAAGAACAGCATAATTGTTTTTAATCAAAAGGGCGAGGTTATAAAGACTATCGGAAAAAAGGGAAAGGACAAGGGCGACTTCAAAGATCCATCTGATATCGCCATTGATGCAAGCGGTAATATATATGTAATTGACTGGGGTAATAAAAGGATACAGAAGCTTGATTCAAATGGAAATTCGCTGCTTGCTTTTGCTAAAGATAAAGAGCTTGACGAGCCTTTAGGGATAGGTCTTGCAAGGAATGGCAATATATATATTGCAGACAAAGAATTAAAGCGGATAGTTGTTTATGACTCAACAGGCAGGTTAATCGGCGGCTGGGGAAAGGAAAGGAAAAAGAAACAGGATGAGAGAGAACAGTTTGACGAGCCGACAGATGTGGCAGTGGACAACTCAGGCAATGCATATATACTTGATGTGAACGAGCACAGGATATTGAAGTTTAGGGTGGAGAGATAAAAAAGGCTATCCCATTGCCTTCCGCATCTTTGCGATTGTTTCTTTATAGTCCTTTGTTTCAAAGATGCCTGAGCCTGAGACGATTATGTCTGCGCCTGCTTTGAAGACCTCGCCAGCATTGTCAACCTTTACGCCGCCGTCTACCTCTATCTCTACCTTCAGGCCTTTTGAGTCAATAAGCCTTCTTGCATCCTTTATCTTTTGCAAGGCTGATGGGATAAACTTCTGGCCGCTGAAGCCCGGGTTTACAGACATGATCAACAGCAGGTCAATATCTTTTAATAACCCCTCATCAATGGCAGATAATGGTGTTGCAGGATTTAAGGACACGCCTGCCTTAACCCCGCTTTCCTTTATCACCTGTATTGTCCTGTGCAGGTGTCTTGCTGCCTCAACATGGACTGTAATATAA
>Ga0209824_10000930_pt1 | contig 17512 bp, 17 predicted proteins | sample VDWuncwatermetaG_FD_184124 | JGI IMG/M metagenome (GOLD analysis project Ga0209824, IMG submission 184124) | Wastewater microbial communities from Netherlands to study Microbial Dark Matter (Phase II) - VDW unchlorinated drinking water (SPAdes)... ... | reverse complement strand
AGAAGAGCTTATAGCGGATATGCAAAGGCGAGGATTACAGGTCTCACGGGGGATTATCTGGATAACGGATGGAGGCAAGGGCATCATAAAGGCATTAAGGGATCGTTTTGGCAAGAAGCTTATTCATCAGCGGTGTGCCATACATAAAGATCGGAACATCCAGAAGCATCTAACAAAGCGGTATCGGAAGGAGGCGCACCATAGGTTCAGGACAGCCTTAGAGCAAAACAGCTATGAAGATGCCCGGCAAATGCTGCTTTCTATGGAGAAATGGCTAAGGGGCATCAATGAGTCGGCAGCCGATTCGCTTATGGAGGCGATAGAGGAGATACTCACCCTTCATAGGTTGAAGGTTCCCGGCTTACTGAGGAAGACCCTTCATTCTACCAACCCTATAGAGAGCATGTTTTCCTTTGTGAGGGATTGTGAGGGCAACATCAAGAGGTATCGGGACAGCAGGATGATGCAGAGATGGCTGGCAGCGGCGCTTTTGTATTGTGAGAAAGGGTTTCATAGGATTAGAGGGTATGCCTCAATTTCTGAAGTGATGGCAACTATAGACAGAGAACAGGCAGACAATGTTACAGTGAAGGCTGCCGCCTAATGGTAAAACTAATGGGACGCCACTTTATAATTTCAACTAAAAACTTGACATGCTCGATTAAATCACACTTCCCTGATACCGTCAAGGAAATTATTGACAGCCTATTGTTAGATCTAATATAGCCTACCCACTTTTTATTGTCAATGATTTTGGAAGAAAAGCTCCCCTTTACCCCGCCCTCTCCCACAAGGGGGTGGAATTTTATGGATGCGTAACTTTTTCCCAGAAACTATCAGCCTTTTCTGTTATCATAAACAGCTTTTCCTCCAACTCTCTTCTCTTTGCCTCAAGCTGCCTTTTATCAGAATCTTTATCAACTATCACTGGTTCACCAAAGATGATGACTGCTTTTGAAAATGGATACGGTATTATAAAGCTGTCCCAAGAGCCAAGGATTTTTTTTTTGATGCGCTGTATGTAAGCGGTATAATCGGCTTTTTAGTGAGCTTTGCAAGCTCTATTATACCCATCTGAGCCTTATATTTAGGCCCTTTTGGGCCGTCAGGAGTAAAGGCAATATTATAGCCTTCATCAGTCAATTTTATGAGCTTTTTAAATGCAGAGATGCCTCCCCTTGTTGTTGATCCCCTTACTGATTTGATCCCCAAATATCCTACTGCCCTGCTTACAAACTCGCCGTCTCTGTGCCTGCTTATCATTATATAGGCGCCTTTGTGAGATTTATAGGCAAATGGCATAATAAGAAGCCTTCCGTGCCAGAAGGCAAAGATAGCATTCTCGCCTTTTTCTTGCAATTCATCCACAAATTTAGTTGTTATAACCCTCATCCTGATAGTCAATACAAGAAGCCTTAAAAGAAGGCTGACTAACAAAGGAAAGATATTCAGCATTATGAAATCAGAAAATTTCTGCATCATTATTAACCTTCTGAAGTGGCTAAATCAGGTTGAATTTCCTTTTCATCCCTAAACTGCATCTTATAGAGCTTCTGATAAAGGCCGCTGTTTTTAAGAAGCTCTTCATGCCTGCCAATCTCATTTATCCTTCCATTTTCAACAACAGCAATTCTGTCTGCATGCTGAATGGTAGAAAGCCTGTGGGCAATAACAAATGTTGTCCTGTTCTTCATTAAGTTTTCAAGCGCCTTCTGAACCATGAATTCAGATTCTGTATCAAGTGACGATGTCGCCTCATCCAGAATCAATATCGGCGAGTCCTTTAATATTGCCCTTGCTATTGCTATCCTCTGTTTCTCCCCGCCTGATAATCTTATACCCCTTTCACCTATTATAGTATCGTATCCCTCAGGCATCTTGATTATAAATTGATGCGCATAAGCTGCCTTTGCTGCATCAATCACCTTTTCAAGTGGTACATCAAGCCTGCCGTAAGCAATATTATTTCTAACAGTATCATTAAATAGCATCACATCCTGACTGACAATGCTTATCTGTCCCCTGAGTGAGTTGAGTGAAACATCGCCTATATTAACACCGTCTATAAAAATTGCGCCTGCTGTCGGCTCAAAAAATCGCGGTATAAGATTTACAAGCGTGGTCTTTCCTCCGCCGCTTGTGCCGACAAAGGCAATAACCTCTCCTTTTCTTACAGTCAGATTTACACCTGCCAATACATCATCCTCTGACGACTCGTACTTGAAAAAGACATCTTTAAACACTATTTCATGTTTTAAAAGAGCAAGTTCTATGGAATCCTTTTTCTCAAGATTCTTTTCAGTAGGTATATCCAATATTGAAAATACGCGCTCTGCTGCTGCAAGGGCCTGCTGCAATGTATTATTTGTCTTGCTCAACGCCTTTACAGGCCTGTACATAAATCCGACTGCAACTAAAAAAGAAAAGAATGTGCCAGCGGTCATCTCCTCATTTATAACCTTCATCCCGCCATAATAAACAACTACAACAGCGCCTAAGGCGCCTAAAAATTCTATTAATGGCGAGGTAATCTCAGAAACCCTTATCCCTTTAATGGTTATATTAAAATAACCTCTGTTATGCTCTCTGAATTTTTTTGCTTCAAAATCCTCCATCCCAAAACCCTTAACAATTCGTATGCCTGAAAAGGTCTCCTGCAATATTGATGTAATGTCTGCTATCCTCTCCTGCCCTTTTTTACTTATCTTTCTTAAGCGTCTGCCTAATGTAACAAGTAAAAGAAAGGCGAACGGCATTACAAGAACTGATATGGATGCGAGTCTCCAATTTTGATAAAAAGCGACGCTAACAAGGCCTATTATTGTCAGGCTGTGCTGAAGAAGGTCTTTAATAACAGAGGTTGCAGCCCCTTGCATAAGGTTTACATCATTTATAATCTTTGACATCAGCTTGCCTGTTGATTTCTTGTTATAGATATTTAAAGGAAGGCTTATAATATGCTCATACAACTCATTTCTTATATCCATCAGCACCTTTGAACCGGCATATCCCATAAAAAATGACTGGCCGTATGCAGAGAGGCTGTTTATTATATAAAGCAGTGGAAGGACTGCAACAAGGTTATACAGCATTGCAGCATCCTTTTTGATAAAGACATCGTCAAGAAATGGCTTTACAAGATATGAAAGTACAGGCGTCATAAGCGAAACAATAAGCGTGCATACAATTGCCATGAGCAGCTTCACCCAGTATGGTTTTACATATCTTAATAGTCTTAGATATAAATTCATAATGTTTTCAAAATAGAAACAGCGGCCTTTTTTGATGCGCCGCTTTTCCCAAGTTTTATCCTGACCTTCTTAAGCGCCTCTTTGGTCTTTTGATATTTATCAGGTTTGCCATAAATATTCCAGAATGACCTGAATATCATCTCAGGATTAACATCCTTCTGAAGCAATTCTGGGACTATTCTTTTTCCTGCAACGATATTTACAAGTCCAATGTCCTTTACATTAACAAGAAGCCTTCCTATCAAATAGCTGATTAATGAAACCTTATATAAAATAACCATCGGCACGCCTATGATAGCTGCCTGAAGCGTAGCTGTCCCTGATGCAACAATTATCATATCCGAAATATTCATTACATCAACTGCATTTCCTTCAACCACGTTAATAGGTATGCCGCACTTTTTCGACATCTCTTTTATTTTAGCAAAATCCAAGCCGTGTGCAACAGGCAGTATAAACTGCGCATCTGGTATTTTATCCCTGATAATCGCTGCGGTCTTTAGCATCGGCTCAAGCAGGAAATATATTTCATTTCTCCTGCTGCCTGGAAGAAGGCCGAATACAGGACTGTTTGCCTTCAAACCGAACTTCTTAACAGCATCCCTTTTGCTATACTTGGGTATGACCTCATCTAATAAAGGATGGCCTACAAATTCACATTCAACGTCTGCCTTTTTATATATTGCCTCTTCAAAAGGGAGTACAACTAAAATCTTTTTAACAAGCCCTGCAATCTTATTTACCCTGCCCGAGCGCCATGCCCATACCTGCGGACTTATGTAATATACAATAGGCACACCCGCCTTCTTTGCAACCTTGGCAAGCATGAGGTTAAAGTCAGGAAAATCTATAAGCACCAAGAGGTCCGGAGGTTCATTCTTGATAATGGATGATAATCCTTTGTATACCTTCAAGATGGAAAATAGGCGAGGTATAACCTCAGTAACGCCAACAACAGAGGTATCTCTTATATCATAAATAGTCTCTATACCTGCCTGACGCATCCTTTCGCTGCCGAGGCCGAACATCTTTAAATCAGGTTTAAGCCTGTAAAGCTCCTTTGCAAGATTGGCAGCGTGCACATCGCCTGATGCCTCGCCTGCAACAATCATTATTCTTTTACTGCTGTTTTCTATAGCGACTCCTTTATAGTCTTACAGACCTCGTCTATCTGCTCTGCTGTAAGCTCTGGATACATTGGCAGAGATATGATATCAGAGGCAATAGCCTCGCTCACAGGAAAATCGCCCTTTTTATATCCGAGGTCTTTATAAGATTCCTGAAGATGAAGAGGCACTGGATAATAAATTGCAGAGGCAATACCTGCTTCAGTCAGGCCATTCAAAATTGAATCCCTTTTTGATGTCCTTATGCTGTATTGATGAAATACATGATAATATCCATCAGGTTCAGAGGGTGTAATAACATTGATCTCTTTTAATTTCTCAGTATATAAACTGGCGTTCTCTCTCCTCTTTTTGTTGTATTCATCAATCCTTTTTAACTTTATCCTTAATATCCCTGCCTGTATCTCATCAAGCCTGCTGTTGTAGCCGATAATAGAATGGTAGTATCTTACCTTCTGTCCGTGATTACGAAGCATCCTTATCTTCTCTGCCATATTATCATCATTCGCAATAACCATGCCGCCGTCCCCGTAACAGCCGAGGTTCTTGCTCGGGAAAAAGCTGAAACACCCTGCATCGCCTATTGCCCCTGTCTTTTTGCCTTTATATTCAGCGCCAAATGACTGGGCGCAGTCTTCAATTATTTTTAGTTTATATTCTGCAGCAAGCTCTTTTATCTTCTCCATATCTGCAGAAAGGCCAAAGAGATGAACAGGCAAAATAGCCTTGGTCCTTTTTGTTATTGCCTTCCTAATCTTTTTTACATCTATATTAAATGTCTTCTCGTCAATATCCACAAATACAGGCCTTGCGCCTGTATAAGTAATTGCCTCAGCAGTCGCTATGAATGTAAACGGCGTTGTAATTACCTCGTCGCCTTTTCCAATACCGCATCCAAGGATTGCAAGATGCAGGGCATCTGTGCCAGAGGCAACCCCAACAGCGTGCACAACACTATAATATGCGGCAATCTCCTTCTCAAACTCAGTTACATTGTTACCGATTATAAAATGACTGCTATGGATTATCTCCTTTATCTTTGCATCAATCTCATCTTCTATGGCGTGATATTGCGCCTTTAGATCCACCATTTGAATCTTCATCCAAAAGTAATCTCCTTTTCCTTGTATCTTCTAACACTGCAAGGGCAACCTCTAATGCCTTCTTGCCCTCTATGCCTGACACAATCGGTTTTTTCCTTTTTCTCACTGATTCAATAAAGGATGCCAATTCTGCCTTTAATGGCTCCTCCTTAATCAGGTCAATATTTTCTGTGCTTATCTCTGGAACCATCCTGTTATTCACCCTGTTCCATATCCGCTTGTGAAGGATAATCTCCTGCTCTTTATAGTCAAGGGTGAAGTATGTCTCGGGCTGGTATATGCTTATCTTTCTCAGCTTATCTATTGACATCCTGCTTACAGTTAGATTAGCCACACAGCCGTTTTTAAACTCAATATGCGCATTGGCAATATCATTATGAGATGTCATAACAGACACGCCTGTTGCATTAATAGACCTTATATCTGAATACACCAGACTCAAAACGATATCTATATCATGGATCATGAGATCAAGGATAACATCCACATCAGAAACCCTGTCTGCAAATGGCCCGAATCTCCTTGATTCAATATACATCGGCCTGTCTATTATAGATTCTAAAGCCTTTACAGCAGAGTTATACCGCTCAATATGCCCTATCTGAAGTATAAGTTTTTTTGTCTTTGCAATCTTTAAAAGCCTTTCAGCCTCGCTTACAGTTGTTGTCATGGGCTTTTCAAGGAGTATATCCACGCCGTTTTTTAAGAAATCGCTGGCAATCCTGTAATGAAGCGGAGTAGGAACAACTATGCTGACTGCATCAACCAAATCAATCAGCTCTTTATAATCATAATAAGGCTTGGCAGCGACCTTTTTTGCGATCTCATCAGCCCTGTTTTTGTCTAAATCAACAACACCGGCAAGCTGAACCCCTTTAAGCTGTGAATATACCCTTGCATGATGCTCGCCAAGATAACCAACACCGATAACACCGACTTTAATCTTTTTCATAATCCTACATTCCGATAATACAGATTTTTTCCTTATCCGCCAGTTTTATCATATCTTCTTTTTCAAGAAGTATGGTCTTTCCTGCCTCAACACATAGCGCTGCTGCCTTTGCCTCTTTTAATGTACGAATGGTATTCAAACCGATAACAGGCGCATCAAAACGCATATCCTGCTTTGGCTTTGCCACCTTTATTACAACAATACCGCCCCTGCCGAGTTCGCCAGCCCTTCTGATTGCCGCATCTGTCCCTTCTATTGCCTCAACAGATAGCACTGCCCTCTCCTTTACAACCACTGTCTGTCCGATATCAAGCCTCCCCATCTCCTTTGCAATGGGCCAGCCGAATTCCATATCCTTTAATTCCTCTTTTTTTGGCTTTCTTTTTGTAATAACGCCTTTTTCTGCAAGCAGATGCGGAACATATCGTGTAGGCTCTTCAACCTTTATACCCTCTTTCTCCAATTCTGAAACAATTCCAAGTAGGAGTGAGTCGTCTTTTCTATCCTTCAATTTCAGATATAGTGTTATTGCCCTCAGGTCAGGCCTTATATCTTTAAACATAAAGGTCTTTGAAACCTTTCCAGCCATAACAACACTGTTTATTCCCTCTTTCTTAAATATCTTTATAAGCCTGCCGAGCTGGCCTACCTTGATCCAGTGAAGCCTTTCAACGTTATTTTCAAGAGCAGGCTCTGTTATATTCTCCAGACCGACTGCAATAACCCTTTTACCCTTTTCTCTTAAACCACTTGATAGTATTATTGGGAAATTGCCATCTCCGGCAATAAGGCCGATTCCTTCCATTACCTGCAGATTCCCCGCTCAGAGGTCTCTAAGAAATTGAGAAAGTATTCCAATTCCTTTGACATAACAACCTCACCGCGAACCTTTTTAATTGCCTCGCTAAGAAGCAGTTTTGACTTGAATATTATCTTGTACGCCTGTTTGAGATTATTTATCAGTTCATCTGAAAAACCGTGTCTCTTTAAGCCGATTACATTCAGTCCGTAAAGTGTTGCCCTCATGCCTGATGCGCTAACATAAGGCGGGATATCAAGTGGAATAGCAGACATTGCGCCAACCATTGTATAAGCGCCTATCCTTACAAATTGATGCACGCCTGTCATGCCGCCGATTATAGAATGGTCTCCTATCTCTATGTGGCCTGCAAGACCTACTGAATTGGCAATAATAATATCATTACCTATCTTACAGTCATGTGCAATATGCACATAGGCCATGAGAAAATTGTTATCGCCGATAGTTGTTTCGCCGAAACCCTGAACAGTGCCTCTGTTGAGCGTTACATACTCCCTGATAAGATTGTTATTGCCAACCTTGAGATATGTCTTTTCACCTTTATATTTTACTGACTGTGCTGCGCCGCCTAATGAGGCGAACTGGTGAATCGTGTTATTTTCGCCAATCTCAGTCCATCCCTCTATTACTACATGAGAGCAGATTTTTGTTCCCCTTGCAATCTTCACATCCTTTCCAATAACAGAATACGGACCTATGCTGACGCCTTCTGCAATCTCGGCCTCTGGATGAATTATTGCAGTTGAATGAATCTCAATCCTGTCTGCCAAACAGGCAGGCTTCTGGTTTTCAATATCTATATTACCCATTTTTCTTCTCCGCTACCATTGCTGTTAATTCTGCCTCGCAGACAAGTTTTTCATCCACAAAGGCCTTTGCGCTCACCTTCCATGTCGGAGCCCTTTCATGTATAACAGTAACTTCAAATTTAATCTGATCCCCGGGCACAACAGGCTTTCTGAATTTTGCCTTGTCAATGCCAAGGAAAAAGACGGTCTTTTCTTTGCCTTCCAGATTATCAGTTGACTTTACTGCAAGTATACCGCCTGCCTGCGCCATTGCCTCAAGGATTAAAACACCAGGCATTATGGGATTGCCCGGAAAATGCCCCTGAAAAAAAGGTTCATTGATTGTTACATTTTTTATGCCAACTATCTTTTTTTTAGGCTCTAATTCAATTATCCTGTCAATCAACAAGAATGGATAACGGTGCGGCAGAATTGATTGAATTTCTTTGATGTCAATCATTAAAAACCCTCCTCCTATTTTGTCTTCATCTCCAATTCCGCAAGTCTTTTTTCTAAATCGCTAATCTTCTTTCTCATCTCAGGCAGTTTTTGATAGACTGCCTGCGCCCTAAGCCAATCCTTATGCGGAATTGCCGGGCTTCCCAAGATAATCTGATTTGGTGCAACATCACTCATAACACCTGACTGGGCGCCTATCATAACATTATCGCCAATCTTTATATGGTCAACAAAACCAACCTGGCCTCCGATTACGCAATGTTTTCCAATCTCACTGCTTCCTGAAACGCCTGCCTGTGCAACGATTATAGAATCCTCGCCTACCATAACATTATGGGCAATCTGGACAAGGTTGTCTACCTTTGTCCCTCTTTTTATAATTGTCTTTCCCAATGTTGCCCTGTCAACTGTAACATTTGCGCCAAGCTCCACATCGTCTTCAATATTCACACCGCCTATCTGTGGAATCTTGTGATGCTTTCCCTTATCTGTTGCATAGCCAAAACCATCGCTGCCTATCACAACGCCGCTATGAAGTATAACCCTCTTTCCAATTATAACATCTTCCCTTACAGTTACATTTGGATAAATAAGAGAGTCATCGCCAATAACACTGTTGTCGCCTATATAAACACCTGAATATATTACAACCCTGTCGCCGATTTTTACATTATCGCCTATTACAGCAAGTGGATATATGCTGACATCCCTGCCAATGGCTGCATTATTTCCAATAACAGCCTTTGGGTCTACGCCATGTGATTTGTACTCTTTCTTATAAAAATAGTTTAAGACCTTGCTAAATGCAAAATACGGATTATCTACAAAGATAAAATTCTTATTTAACTCCTTAAACTCCTTTGTTGCAATAACAGCAGATGCCTTTGTATTTTCAAGCTCAGGTTTATATTTCTGATGCGAGATAAAGGCAATATCACCATCCTTTGCCTCACGGATGCCGGAGATACCTGTGATTAGAATTTCTCCGTCGCCGGACAACTCGCCTTCCAGTATCTTTGACAAGTCCTTTAATTTTATGCCTGAACTTTTTTGCATATTATTTTTGCGAATCTATTTCCTTAATAATCCTGTCCGTTAAATCAAGCGGATAAAAATCATCAGGTGAATACATCAATCCCCTCTTTTCAACAATCAATGTAAACCCTTCTTTCTTTCCAATAGCCTTCACAATATTTTCTATCTTTTCTCCAAAGGACTTGGAGACCTCTGCATTCTTCTTACGAACCTCATCTGATAATGCTGCCCTCTTTTTCTGAAATTCCTCAAACTTATTTTTTATCTGCTCTTCTTTCTGTTTTCTTGCCTCAGGGCTTAAGATAGAAATCTGTTTCTGATATTCCTCATCCATTTTTTCAAGCTCTTTTTTATCGTTTTCTAATAGCTTCTCTTTGCCCTTTGCAAATTCTTCAACAGATTTTGCAGATTCATTAGCCTTTTTGGACTCATTTAAAACACGCTGAGCATCAATTGACCCAACCTTAATTTCTGCTGTGTAAGCAGGATTTGTAAAACCTAAAACTACTGCAAATAGTGTTAATAAAAAAATTGAAAATCCTCTCATCATATAAACCCCTTTCGTTTTTAATTTTTAAAAGAATGTTCCTATTGCAAATTCAAAGGAACTCTTGCTCTCCCATGTAAATTTTCCGAGTTTATAACCCCATTCAAGCCTCAAAGGCCCAAGAGGCGATATCCAGCGGATTCCGATGCCTGTGCTGTATCTCAGCCACTGCTTCTGGCATTCACCCTCCTTGCAATACCCGTGGCTGTCAATATCTTCATCATCATTAAACGCCCTTCCTGCATCAAAGAAAGCGACACCCCTTATCTTTGCCTCTGGTATTAATGGAAATGTCAATTCAACATTAAATATAAGCTCTTTGTTACCGCCAATCCTATTTTTACTCCCGTCAAGGGGCCCCGCCTCGCCATATCTGTAGCCCCTGACTGTATTTATGCCTCCTGTATAAAATCTTTCATATGCAGGAAGTGTTTTATTGGAGTGCCCTGCTGCATAACTAATCTTTCCGCGAAACATTATTGCAGTATCAAGCACAAGGGGAAAATACCAGCTTGAGGCGCCACTGGTTTTATAAAAGGCATTATCCCCACCTAAAAAGCCGCCTGCATATTCATAATAGATGCTGTTATTTGAACCCTCCCTCGGGTCAAGATAATTATCCCTTGAATCTCTGCCAAGGCTCAGGCCAACACTGCTTGTAAACTTCTTTTTACAGCTACTATAGGGATAATTACTATCATCCAGACTTGCAAACTGTATGTCTGAATCGCAGTCTGTTTTAACAGTGTCAGGCGCAATCTTTTGTAAATCATAAATATGCACCCTTTCAAGATTATATGAAATGCTGCCGCTGGTATAATCAGTAAATGAACGGCCAAGTGTTGTATTGCCGCCTATACTTGCTTTTTTATAGCTGTCATAGGAGCGGTCATTTTTAAACAGATTCAAACCTAAAGACATGGGTTCATCAAAGAGCCATGGCTCTTTAAAACTTAAAGTATAATTGGTTTTTCTCTTACCAAATTCACCTTTTGCCTTTGCAAGCATGCCTGTGCCAAACAGATTGCCCTGTGAAACTTCTGCCATCCCAACTACATGATCAACTGAATTGTATCCAGCGCCAAAACTTATTGCGCCAGTCGGCTTTTCCTTTACCTTTATATCCAAATCAACCATGCTTTCAGGCAGTTCTCTTGGAAGCAATTCAATTGTCTCAAAGAAGTTAAGATTATTCAGCCTCTGATAACTCCTTTTCAATTCCTTTGTATTTATAATCTCCTGTTCAGTAACCCTTATCTCCCTTCTAATAACCTTATCCTTTGTAATATCATTTCCAAAGATATTAATCCTGTTGATCTTTACCTTGTCCTTTTCAGTTATATTAAGCGTTATGTCCACAAGCTTTGTATTCTTATCAGGATCAATGGCTGGTATCACATTTGCAAAGGCATATCCTTTTTCGCCATATTTCTCAATAATAGCTACGATATCCTCTCTTAGGAGATTTCTTTTAAATACAGCCTTCTCCTCGGTTTTGAGTATCTTCCTCAATTCCTTTTCAGTAAATACAGTGTTGCCTTTAATGCCAATCTTTTTTATTTTAAATCTGTCGCCTTCTATAATAGGGTATATCAAAATAATAGACCTTTTATCCTTTGAGACTTCCATTTTGGGCTCGCCTACCTGAACCTGGATATATCCGTTATTTGAATAGAACTCCTGAATCCTTTCTATATCATTCCTTGCCTCATCCTTTTTGTATTTTCCTGTTGAATCAAGCCATGAAAAAATCCACCATCTTTTCGTCTTTAGCTGTCTTCTTATTTTAAAACTGCTGTAGACCTTATTTCCCTCAAATTTTACATCATCAACTGTTACCTTCTTTCCTTCTTCTATATAAAAGATTACAGACACCCGCTCCTTAGTAGTTGTCTTTATAACAGGTATGATATTGGCATAATAATAGCCTTCATCTTCATAGTATTTTTTAATCTTCTCAACATTGTCTTTTATTATCTGCTGGTCAACTATGCTGTTTGGTTTTATGGAAATCTTTTCTTTTATCTTTTCAGTTGTTAATTCTTTATTGCCTTCAAAGACAATGCTTTCTATATACTGCTTTTCAACAACAATAAATATAATCTTTAAGCCGCCTTCAAAACCCTCTGTCTCTACCTTTACATCATCAAAAAAACCCATCTGGAAGATAGATTTTATATCCTCTCTAAGTTTTTCAGGCGAAAAAACATCACCTTCCTTTATCTTAATCTTAGACCTGATAGTAGAGGTATTTACCCTTTTGTTACCCCTTACCTCTATATATTTTATTTTAATCTCTTCTGCAAAGACTGTGCCGCTTAATTCATGAAAAACAAGGGCACAAAAAACCAACAGAAAAAGTGTATGAGCTATTTTTCTCGTCATCAATATAAAGCCTTTCCTCCATATAAGTAATTCAGAAATATAACATTTTAAAAAATTATTGTAAACAAAAAAATCAGGGCTTACTGTAAATCTCATAAAGTTTAAACTTTATCCAAAGGCTTCTGACACAAAGGGTATTTTTATTTACAACATGGGGTGTGGCATAAAAACCACAGTATTCAAATTGGTCAAGCGGAATTTAAAGAAGATAAAGAAACTTATATGTGATTTTAATATTTTTGTGGTTCAAAACTTAGTTATTTTTATTTCTGACCAAGATCTCCAATCAAATGTCCGTTTTTGTCAATTTCTATAATTTTTACTGGTACTATCTTGTTCTTTATCACATTATTATCGCTTCTTATGAATAACTTCAGGTAGTTTCCTGTAAGACCCTTGAACATGCCTGTTTTCTTGTCCTTTTCGCTTTCAATTAAGGCATCAACAGTTTTGTTAATAAAACTATTTTTGAATTGCATTGACTTGTTTTTGCCTATCTCAATCAACCTTCTGCTCCGCTCTTTTTTAACATTTTCTGGAACCTGTTCTTTAAAATTAAATGCCTCTGTGCCGCGGCGCATAGAATATGAAAATACATGTAAATAGGTGAATGGAAGCTCTTGTATCATCTTAACACTATTTTCATAGGCAGCAGCATCCTCGCCTGGCAGGCCGACGATTATATCTGTACCAAGGCCAATATCTGGCATCTTTTCCTTAATCTTTAAAACAAGCCCTTTAAAATACGTAGAGTCATACTGCCTTTTCATCCTATGTAAAATCCTGTCATCACCGCTCTGCAATGGCAGATGAAGGTGTTTGCATATTCTGTCTTCAAAGGCAGCAAGGTCAATCAATTCATCTGTAACATCCTCTGGCTCTACAGAGCTTATGCGGAGCCTTTGTATTTCTGTATGTTCAAGTATTTCTTTAACAAGCCATGAAAGAGATTTCTTAGGTAAGATGTCTTTTCCATAAGTCCCTAAGCTTACACCTGAAAGGACAACCTCTTTATAACCTGCATCAACAAAATTATTAATCTGCTTTATCACCCATTCTAATTCTGCGCTCCTTGCCTTGCCGCGGACATAAGGGACGATGCAAAAGGCGCAAAAAGCGCTGCACCCATCCTGAACCTTTAAAACAGCCCTTGTCCTGTTTTGAAAAACCTTTATATCAGAATGAAAGAAAGTCTCAGCAGTTTTATTTACATAGACCTTAGGCGCTTGCTCTTTATCCGTATCTTTTAGGTATCTTTCAAGCTCAAGCTTCTCCTGATTGCCGAGGATAATATCTACGCCTTCTATAGACACAAAAGCCTCTGGGTTGCTCTGGGGATAACATCCTGCAACAATTATCTTTGCCTTTTCATTATTTTTTACAGCCCTTCTCACAAGCTGTCTTGACTGGTAGTCGCTCTTTGCAGTTACAGTGCAGGTATTTATTATATACACATCTGCTACATCATCAAAGGAGACTATCTGGAATCTCTCCTTTAATGATTCCTTCATCAATGCAGAGTCATACTGATTTATCTTGCAGCCGAGTGTTGAGAATGCAATCCTCATCTTAAGTCGCCTTTCAAATCCTTTATATATAAAATTATCTGTGATATAACAGCGCCCATGCCGTCAGCAAATACATCATACACCTCTGCAGAACGGCCAGGGACAAAGGACTGATGAAATTCATCGGATATTGCATAAACTATGGAAATAAAGATTGCTATTATTGGCACATACCTCTTTACACTATTTTTAAATGTAAAAGAAAACGCCCTGTTGAGCAAAAAACATAATACTGCATAAACCATTATATGGATAACCTTATCGGAATTCTTAAACAAATAGAATCTATCTGTCTGGGAGCCAGAGAGGGAGGAGAGAAAAAAGATTAATAACGCATAGCTAATTGCTGCCGCCCAGTAGAATATCTTTTTATTCTTAATCATTGATCATACCTCCTAAATTTGAAAGATTTGCATTGATAATCTTTACATTAACAAGTTTTCCGACTAATTCATAAGATCCTGTGAAATTCACAATCCTGTTGGTTTCTGTCCTTCCTGTCAGGCGGCTCTTGTCTGCCTCGCTCACACCTTCAACAAGAACTTTAACAGTCAATCCAATATGCCCCTTGTTCTTTCTTGTTGTAATCTCTGTTTGAAGCAACATAACCTGTGCAAGCATCTCTTCTTTTATATCCTTAGGCAGATGCCCGTCAAACTTTTCAGCAGCAGTATCTTGCCTTTTTGAATATTTGAATGCATAGATATTGTCATATTCAACATCTCTTAGGGCATCCATTGTCATATTTAAATCATCTTCTGTTTCACTGGGAAATCCAACAATGATATCTGTTGTAATGCCTATCTCAGGCATTTTGTCTCTTATTTTATCTATCTTCCTTTTATACTCAGAATATGTATATCCCCTGTTCATCAGCTTTAAGATTCTATCTGACCCTGACTGTAATGGCAGGTGCAGATGATTGCATACCTTTGTCAATTCTGCCATTGCATCAATTAATCTGTCAGACAGGTCTTTTGGATGCGAGGTCATAAACCTTATCCTCTCAATTCCATTTACAGAATGGATATAACGGAGTAATGCTGGAAAATCTGTTTCATAAGAATTTACATTCTGGCCAAGGAGTGTAATCTCTTTGAAGCCATGATTTGCAAGATTCTGAACCTCTTTCAGAATCTCCTCCTTTGGCCTGCTCTCTTCCCTTCCCCTTGTATAAGGCACAACACAGTAGGTGCAGAAATTATTGCACCCATACATAATAGAAACCCATGTCTTTATACCCTTTTTTCTTAAAGCAGGATATGAGAGTGTATTTATCTTATACTCAGCAACATTTACAAGATGTTTACTTTTTTCAGAAAGCACATCAAGGAGCCTTGGAATCTCATGTATGCTTCTTGTCCCAAACACAAGGTCAACACCCTTTGTCCTTTTTTTGATTTCCTCTCCCTTTTGCTGAGCAATGCAGCCGCCAACTCCTATCAAGAGATCAGGGTTTTCCTTTTTTAAATCCCTGATCCTTCCCACCTCGCTGAAAAACTTATGTTCAGCCTTATCCCTTACACTGCATGTATTAAGAATAATGAGATTGGCGTCTTTTATATCTTCTGTCAGTTGATAGCCATTTTCTGAAAGTACGCCAGCAATCCTTTCAGAATCATGCTCATTCATCTGACAGCCCCATGTTTTTATATGTACCTTGCGCATATTTTCCATAAGCATTCTATAATGTTATGTATAGTATATCTAAAAAAGGGTTAAGATGGAAGAAAAAATTAAAGGCAATAGGGATTGATTTAAAATTGTAAGGCAGTGGTTTCTAAAAAGATAAAATATTTTTGCAGCAGACCAAAGGCTGTGTAATGCGTAGCCTTAACCAAGATACTCCCCTAAAGTGTATTTTTTGGTCAAACCCTATTTTCTCTGATAAAAATCACCATACCCGTTGTAGGCTTTTAGATTCTCAACTTGGCGGGCAGAATTTCTGGCTGCAAAAAGAAGCTCCGCTGCCACAGGGGCAGGCAGGCATATAATAGTATTTGAAGTAAGGAGTTTTGTAATATGTGGGTCGTTTTTGAATAGCTTTATTACGATGTTCGTGTCAAGGCTAATCCTTCCATTCATCAGAATTTACCTTTTCAAACTCGTCTTCAATTACCTTGCTCATCGCATGTGCATCTTCCTCGCTTAGTATGCCAGCAAACCGCAAGATAGAATTTTGTTTTGCAAATATCAATAGGCAAACCTGGCTACCGTTAGTCCATTGGCATCAAAGAAAATTAAGGTTTTCTCCAAATTTTTTCAATTGTTCTTCCAATACTTTCCCATATACTTCCAATATTTTCATAATAATCATTCTCCCAATTTTGGGACTTATCTACATAACCTATTTTAAGGCAGTTGCATAATTCTTTTGTTACATCTTCTGCCTCATGTTTATTTGAAAATTTGCCTAAACCAAATTGTTTTCCATCCTTCCATTTTAATATCGGAATCCAATAATCCACCCAGATACCACCCTGATCACCCATATTTAATTCAAAATCTATCTCCATATTCTTTAGTTCAGACAGATTGCCGTATATTATATTTTTTCCAAAAATGCCGCTTTTTAGAAAATAATCGCTCTTAAAAAATCGTATTAATAAACTTGGTTCATAAGTTTTTAAGCTATATATTACGCAGGCCGAACCAGTGGCCAACATAAATATAATGCCCAACACTTCTCCCCCTCCTTTTTCTAAAAGTATAATTATTAAAGCATATAAATAAACAAAAATTATTACTAATCCCATAATTAAAACAGCCCAAGATATGATAATTTTTCCTGTTGATGGATAAAATCCAATAGAATCACTTTTACCATCAACATTAATAGTACTGAAAAAGCTTTTTCTGCTAATGTTTATAGCCATTAGTTTCTCAATACATTTTCAAGGTTAATCGTATAACTTTTACTTAACTACCCGGCCGCGCACTATTCGGTTTGTTGCAAAAGAATAACGGCCTGCTTCTAATTCAGTAACAGTTTTGCCTTGTCCATATAAATAAAGCCCTCACTCAAAAAGATTTTCATCAGCGCATATCCTCACACAGCAACCCCTGCATCTTCATCAGCAAAGGCTGAAGCATAGTTTAGACACGCCCTGATATCTTCATCAGTAATATTTGGATAAGCCTTTTTAATCCCTTCAAAGTCCTCGCCGGCGGCAAGAAGGTCAAGAATAATATGTACTGGTATTCTTGTTCCTTTTATGCAGGGCTTTCCGCTGCATATTTTAGGGTCATATATTATTCTTTCAATCAATTTATTCATCACACAAACCTCCTTTCCTTAATATATATTCTACATTGACTAAAATTGTCCTGTCAAGCCTTTTCTTAAAAAATGTGGTAGCAATATAAATCTGTCAGGGTATAACTGCAACATGATAATGTCAGGGTATGGAAAAGATGACCTTGACAATGAAAGAACTAAAGAGAGTAGAAGTGGTTCAAAAGACAGTATCACAAGAG
>Ga0209824_10000929_pt1 | contig 17519 bp, 13 predicted proteins | sample VDWuncwatermetaG_FD_184124 | JGI IMG/M metagenome (GOLD analysis project Ga0209824, IMG submission 184124) | Wastewater microbial communities from Netherlands to study Microbial Dark Matter (Phase II) - VDW unchlorinated drinking water (SPAdes)... ... | reverse complement strand
GCGTTGCTGGGGTTGGGGTTTATTTTAAGGATGAAGGATGAAGGATGAATTTGTAGGCTGGCGGTGAGCATAGCGAACCCCAGCAGCGGTGAAGGGTGAAGGGTGAAGGGTGAAGGGTGAAGTTTTGTAGGTCGGGCTATGCCCGACAACTCGCACCGTTGGCGGGCATAGCCCGCCCTACAAAATCAGCATTACACATGCGGCACTTTATTCGTGATGACGCTTTTGCTTTCGTGGGTTTTTCCCGCGCATTCAGGTAACATTCTCCCTCCGCCGCTGTCCAATTGTTTTATTCATCGCAGCTTCCCGCGCCCATGCCCGCTCCTTCCCGCAACAAAATTTATTTGATCGCTGCATCGCTCGTCATCCTCGTCGCCGCGCTTGTCTATTGGGCAAATTTCGGCGGCAAGAAACCGGCGGAACGCTATAAAACGCAGGCCGCAGATCGCGGCGACATCGCACAAAATATCACCGCCAACGGCACCTTGAATCCGGTGGTGCTGGTCAACGTCGGCACGCAAGTGTCCGGCACGGTTTATAAGCTGCACGTCGATTTCAATTCTCCCGTCAAAGCCGGGCAGATCCTCGCAGAGCTCGACCCCGCATTGTTCCGCGCGCAACTGGGGCAATCCGAGGCCAACTTGATGAGCGCGCGCGCCGCGTTCAAATTGGCGCAGGACAAACTCGCGCGCAACCGCGAGTTGCGCGAAAAAGGCTTTATTTCAGCCGATGCCCTCGCGCAATTTGAACAGCAACAGAGCGCGGCGCAAGCGCAACTCGCGCTGGCGCAGGCGCAACTGCAACGCGACCGCACCAATTTGAATTACAGCGTGATCAAATCGCCGATAGCCGGCGTGGTGGTGGCGCGCAACGTCGATGTCGGGCAGACGGTGGCGGCGAGTTTTCAAACGCCGACGCTGTTCCAGATCGCCCAGGACTTGAAGCAGATGCAGATAGACACCAGCGTTTCCGAAGCCGACATCGGCAATCTGCGCGTGGGGCAGGATGTCAAATTCACCGTCGATGCGTTCCGCGAACGCGAGTTCAAAGGCACAATCAAACAGATGCGCCTCAACCCCACCATCTTGCTCAACGTCGTCACTTACAACGCCGTGGTCGCAGTGGCGAACGACGACGGCCTGCTGCTACCCGGCATGACCAGCAACGTGCGCTTCACCACCCAACAAAAAACCGGCGTGCTGCGCGCACCCAACGCGGCGTTACGCTACAAACCGGGCAACGCCGACGCGCCCGCTGCCGGGGCAGCTTCTGGCACATCATCCCAGCCCACCGTATATCGCCTCGAACAGGGCAAACCCGTCGCCGTGCCCGTGAAAACCGGGGTCAGCAACAGCAGCCACACCGAAATTCTCGAAGGCGACATCAAAGAAGGCGACATGCTGGTGGTGCGCGAGATCGCAGATAAAGATAGCGGCGGAAATTTTAGATTGCGGATGTTCTGAAACTATACAGCGCATTGAATTGGGGGCAATGTTTTAGACACGGATTGACACGGATGAACACGGATAAAAAAAAACCATTAAGCATTGGATTTTATCCGTGGCAATCCGTGTAAATCCGTGTCAATCCGTGTCTAAATCTTACTCACTTTATTAAACCCACCCTAACCATATCGACAGATGACCGCTCCCGTCACCCCGCTCATCCGCGCGGAAAACCTGTGCAAAATTTACTCGCTCAATGGTGGTGAGGGCGGCGCAAACGGTGGCGACGCGCTCGACAGCCAGGTATTGTTCGATGTCAGCCTCAGCATCGCCCCCGGCGAATTTGTCGCCATCATGGGGCATTCCGGTTCCGGCAAATCCACGCTGATGAACCTGCTCGGTTGCCTCGACACACCCAGCAGCGGCCATTACTGGCTGGGCGAACGCGATGTCGCCGCGCTCGACAACGATGCGCTGGCGCGGGTTCGCAACCAGAAAATCGGTTTCGTGTTCCAGGGATTTAATTTGTTGAAGCGCATGAGCGCGCTCGACAACGTCACCTTGCCGCTGCTCTACGCCGGGATCACGCGCGCGGCAGCGCGGCAGCGCGCGCTGGAAGTGTTGCGGCTCACCGGCCTCGAAAAATTCGCGCACTATTTGCCCAACCAGCTTTCCGGCGGACAACAGCAGCGCGTCGCCATCAGCCGCGCCCTCGTCAACCGCCCGCAACTGATCCTCGCCGACGAGCCGACCGGCAACCTCGACACCCAGACCAGCGAGGAAATCATGGCGGTGTTCGAGCGGCTCAACGCCGAACAAGGCATCACGCTGCTGCTGGTGACCCACGAGCAAGACATCGCCGCCCACGCCAAACGGTTGATACGGTTGCAGGACGGGCGAGTGGTATATGATGGAAAGTCAAAAGATTAACCACGAATGACACGAATTAACACGAATGCACACGAATAAACCCAAAATTCTTCATCAGGAGTTAGCCTTCAAAATTATTGGATTGGCTATGCAAGTTCATAGCAAGTTGGGATGTGGGTTTCTTGAAAAAGTTTATGAAAATTCCTTAATGGTGGCGTTTCGCAAAGCAAATATTTCTGCGGTTCAGCAATCACCTATCACCGTTTTGTTTGAAGAACAGGAAGTAGGAACTTACTATGCCGACATTTTAGTTGAGGAAATAATCATTCTGGAGATCAAAACCGTCAACGAAATTTCTGAAGCGCATAAAGCTCAAGCACTCAACTACCTGAAGGCAACCGGATTGAACTTGGCAATCATTCTCAATTTCGCCAACAACCGGCTGGAACACCGGCGCATCGTTCTCTAATAAAAACGAAAAAAGCCTACCACGAATGACACGAATGTTCACGAATGCACACGAATAAAAGCCGAATCCTTTACCCTCCGATATTTTTATATGGTTTTGATTTCATTCGTGTACATTCGTGTTAATTCGTGTCATTCGTGGTAAAGATTTTGATCTGTCGTGTCATTCGTGGTTAAGCTTTTAACCTATGAACTTCCTCTCCATCATCGCCGAAAGTCTCCGCGCGCTGCGCCTCAACCGCTTGCGCACCGCGCTCACCATGCTCGGCATGATTATCGGCGTGGCGGCGGTGGTGCTGATGCTCGCCATCGGCCAGGGCGCGCAGACCACGGTCAACCAGGCCATCGCTTCCATCGGCAGCAACCTGTTTATTGTTTCGCCGGGGGCGAGCACGTCCGGCGGGATGCGCTTCGGTAGCGGCGGCGTACAAACGCTCACCGTCAGCGACGCGCAAGCCATCGCCGCGCTGCCGTCGATCAACTCCGCCGCGCCCATACTCACCGGCGCGGCGCAACTCGCCTTCGCCGCCAATAATTGGAGCACCAGCGTCACCGGGGTCACGCCGGATTATTTCAAAGTGCGCGAGTGGAGCACGGAGAGCGGCGCGATATTTACCGAGGGCGATTTGCGCGCGTCGGCGCGCGTCGTCCTGCTGGGACAGACCACCGTCAAAAATCTGTTCGGTTCCATAGACCCCATCGGCAAAACCCTCCGCATCAAAAATAGCCCCTTCGTGGTGGTCGGCGTGATGGCGGCCAAAGGGCAAAGCCTCGACGGGCGCGACCAGGACGACAGCGTGTTTATCCCGCTCACCACCGGCCAGCGCCAGGTGTTCGGCAACACTTTCCCCGGCTCGATCCGCTTCATGATGGTGCAGGCGAAATCGGCGCAAGTTATGGACGAAGCCGAAATCGAAATGAACCAACTGTTGCGCCAACGCCACCGCTTGAGCGACGGTACCGAAAACGATTTCACCGTACGCAACCTCGCCTCCATCACCGCCGTCGCTGCCAGCGCGGCCAAAGTCATGTCGCTGATGCTCGGCGCGATCGCCTCGATCTCGCTCATCGTCGGCGGCATCGGCATCATGAACATCATGCTCGTCTCCGTCACCGAACGCACCCGCGAAATCGGCATCCGCATGGCCATCGGTGCCAACCGCCGCGCCATCCTCACGCAATTCCTAGTGGAAGCCATGGTCATCTGCATACTCGGCGGCCTCCTCGGCGTGGCACTGGGCATCGTCGGCGCATGGGGCGTGAGCATCGCCGCCGGCATGGTCGTGGTCATCACCCTCAACATGGTACTGCTGGCGTTCGGCTTCGCCGCGTCGGTGGGGATATTTTTTGGATTTTATCCAGCAAGAAAAGCGGCGGGGTTAAAGCCGGTGGAGGCGTTGCGGTATGAATGAGAATTCCGTATCTGGAAATGCCGGATCCGCCCCCCCTCTCGCGGCGCGCATCAGCCTCGTGTTTGTCGGCTTGATGGCGGTACTGCCCTTCTTGCAATTTCATCACGCCCACCCCCTCCCCGCCTTCTATACCGAGTTTGTCGCTTTCGCCCTGGGTCTCATGGCGCTGACGCTACTTTTGTCCGGACATTTCTGGCGCAACCTGGCATTGCCGTGGATAGCCCTTGCGCCGCTGGGTCTTTTTGCTGTATTGCTGCTGCAATTGAATCTGAAGATGCCCGCATATTACGAAACGCACATACTGGCGATGCTCTATATGCTATGGGCCGCTTTGCTGGTTGTGCTGGGAGCGATACTGCGCAAGGAATTCGGCTTGATGAGAGTCTGTGCCGCGCTTGCCTGGTTTTTTTTGGTTGGCGGCGAATTGAGTGCGGCTGTCGGCATAATACAACACTACGGCATCCATACTTTTCTGGATGCTTTTATCGCCGTCAAGAACCATGCGGCAGTTTACGGCAACGTCGGCCAAACCAACCACTTTGCCAACCACATCGGCCTAGCGTTAGCTTCGTTGGTTTTTCTCTTTGGTGTCAAAAAATTAGGCCGTACCACAGCGGTCTCGCTCGCGTTGCCACTGTTATTTGTACTGGCTTTGAGCGGCCAACGCAGCCCCTGGCTATACCTTTTCGCGTTGCTGGCGTTATCGCTGCTGCTGCTCTGGAGTGGCAAAGCCTCTATGGAGGGACGCAGACTGACGACCGCGTCGTGTCTGCTGATCGCGGGGTTCGCGCTGATGCAATGGCTGGTACATACACCTCTGTTCGCTACGTCCATGGGAACCATCACCGCCACGGATCGCCTGTTCGAGCAGGTCGGCGGCACCGCCATCCGTTTTTATTTATGGCGCGAAGCATGGCAGATGTTTTTACAAGCACCGCTTCTAGGAGTAGGTTGGGGGCAATACGCATGGCATCACTTTCAACTTTCGGCGACCACGAATAATCCGGAAATTGCCGGTGTGTACAGCCACGCGCACAACCTGGTGATCGACCTGCTGGCCGAATCCGGTATCGCCGGAACACTGCCGGTCGTCGCCGGTATTACGCTCTGGTTACAAGGCTTGAAGCGACAGCCCTTTGATCTTGCGCTATGGTGGTTGCTGGCGGCGTTCGCCCTGATGGGCATCCACAGTATGCTCGAATTTCCGCTGTGGTATGGGCACTATCTTGGCTTGGCCGCATTTTTGTTCGGTGTGGGGGAAACCCGCTTCGCGCAGCTGCGACTTCCCCGCTTGGGAAATTGGGCCATGCTCTTGATACTGGTGTCGGGATGGAGCACCATGGCAAAGACGGAACGCGACTATCGCCTGATCGAATCCGTCATGCCGCCTCCTGACGGCACACATAAAAACACCCGCAGCAACCACTTCAGCGCACTGCTTCCCCTGCACCAGAAAACCCTGCTATCGCCCTACGTCGATTTCGCGCTGGGTAATGCGATGGAATTGAACCGGAACAATCTTGATCTGAAACTTGCCGTGAACCAACGGTTGATACAATTTAACCCAAGCCCGCCCGTTATTTATAAACAGGCAGTTCTACTGGCCTTAAAAGGGGATCACGCGGCGGCGATAAAACTGGTCGAAGGTATCGGTCCGGCTTTTCCGGAGCATCTGGAAAAGTTTTCGGAGTCGCTGGGGATATTGGAGGCCGAGCATCCTGGAAGCATGAGCACTTTAATCCAATGGGCGGATGGCAAGCGCGAAAAAAAACGCGGCTGAAACACGGGAACCGAATCCCGCGCCAGCGTTTGCCCGCAGATACAAACAAAAACCCCGCCTCTCTACAAGCAGGCGGGGAATGTGTTGCCAGCCACCCAGCTATTTACACTGGCTGTATAACTTGGCAATACTGCTTACTTACACGATGCCGGGCGGTATTTTGCATCAACGGTGCCCGCTGTCGCCCCGGAACCAGTCACCGTAGCGTCATCGCAACCCCACACCCGACCGTCAGTCGTCGCCAGAACCAGGGTTTTTGTAGTAAGACCCGCGCTCACCCCGCTTGACTTGAAGGTTGCCACGACCGCGTAGCCGCTGGTAGCGTTTCCCGGTTGCAAAGTGTTCACATACTTCCCGCTCTGCGAGGTAATCATGGCATTGAATTCGGTCGTCGATGGCCATGCGCCGTTGTTGGAATACAGCTCGGAAATCGGCGTTTTGGTGCCACCCAAAAGGTTGATCGCTTCGGTGACCTGCGCCCGCGCGATATAGTCTTGGTACGCCGGAATCGCCACTGCCGCCAGAATACCGATAATCGCAACCACGATCATCAGTTCGATCAAGGTAAAACCTTTCTGCATTTGCTTCATCATGATAAGACTCCTTTTTTTAGTTAAAAAAACCACACGTTACAACACTTGAAACTTCTCCTGCCATTTGCTCACACCCGTTGTCCGCGCCCGGCACCTGTGCCATTTTAGCCTACTGAACACTCTTGCACGTTGTCGGCAAAACTCTGTCCGCCACGCCGTTTACCGCCGCAGGTTTGCAAGTCCATTTGGCGCCGTTTGAAGTCGTCAACAATAGCCGCTTGTTCCTGAGCGCCTCGCTGGTTGTATCCCGCATCGTCAAGGTGATTTCAAAATCGGAAGGCTGGTCGGCGGTCATGGAAAGCACATATTTTCCGCTACGCGAAGAGACTATCGCTTCGAATTCCGTGCCCGTTGGCCAGGTTCCGCCATTGTTGTAATACTCGACCACCGGTGCTTTAGCTCCACCCAGAAGATTCACCGCTTCGGTCGCCTGCGCCCTGGCTATGTAGTCGTTGTAAGACGGTATCGCCACCGCAGCCAGGATGCCGATAATCGCCACCACGATCATCAGCTCGATCAGGGTGAAGCCGCTCTGCCGCCGGTCGCTCGCGTTTTCGCTCGATGTGCCCATATCGCCTGCTATATAATATGCTTATGCCCGCTACACGCTGCGGCCAAACCCGATCAGGACAAGAAAAACACCACACGGCACCTGTAACGATCACTCTTTGACGAAACATGCAGCAAACTCCATGCCAAGTTTCTGTAAAAGCCTGCACGCGCCAACAACATCACCTTCTTTGCTTGCCCACAAAACATGCCACAGTCTTGCGCTCACTCTATGGCAACAATTCGACAATTACTGACGTTTTTTGTCAGCCATTATCGTCGGCATCGTTTTGGCGATGACTTTAACTGGGAAATTGGGGTATGCTGACGCGAGTTGAAAGCGGACACCTTCCTCAAGAAATGGAAAATACTGTCCAAACAAACGACACCACCTCCGTTTCTTTATTGCGATGCCAAGCCCATGTGTGGGCGATCATTATCGGTGCCACCGCTGCGGTGCTCGCTTATCTGCAGGCACTGCACTTCCCCTTTATCATGGACGACGGCGTCTATGTCAGAAACAACAGCCGTTTGTTCGAGTTACCCTGGACGGATTTGTGGAGGCTGTTTGTGGAGCCTTACAACGGCATGCACGAATTCCTGCCGCTGCGCGAATTTTCCTACTGGCTGGACCTGTCGTGGTTCGGGAATGATGCTCCGGCTTTTCGCTTACACAACATCTTGTTGTATTTGTTGTGCCTGCCACTGGTATTCGGCCTGACGCTGCGCTTGTGGCGGGCATTCCGACCCGTAAATTCTGACGAGAGCAGTGCCATCTGGGCGGCGGCCTGGGTCACGATATTATTTTCCCTGCATCCCTCGCATGTCGAGGCGGTGGTGTGGATATCCGGTCGTAAAGACGTGTTGTCGGGATTGTTCTCGTTGCTCGCTTTGTGGCTGGCATCTGGGGTAAAACAGCAACAGGGGTTCTCTTCGTCCCGCGCAGCGTGGACTTTGTTGGCGTTGCTGGCGGCGATGCTGTCGAAGGCATCGGCGGTTGCGGTAGCCCCGCTCATCGCGCTTTTGTGGATAATGTTCTGGCGCGATCTGCCTGCCGCGCACAGGCATCGCCTGCTGCTGCTGTGGCCGCTCGCATCTGCGCTGCTGGCGGTTTGTGTGGCGTTGATCTTCGCGCCGCTGGTGGATACGGTGATCCCCCTGTATTTTGGGGTGGAGGCGGTCAGCCGATCGCTGGCTGTGCTGGGATGGCTGACACATCTCGCTTTCAGCGCGGGAAACCGCCATTTCATCTACCCTGTATTTGAAGACGCTTATCTTCACGTCATGATCGCGCTGGGGGCGGCGACCGTCGCGGCAGCGGTTGCTAGTGGCATTCTCGTTTTCCGGAAAAACCGGAATTACGCGCTCGAAGGTATCGCACTGGTTGTTTTTCTGTTGCTCGGCCTGATCCATCTCCAGTTGATCCCCTACGCGCTTCCTTCTCTGGTCTCGGATCGCTTTTTATTTCTGGCCGCGTGGCCGGCGATGTTGTTTCTGGTCGCTATCGCCTGGCGCTTGAAGCGTAATTTTCGAGTGGCATTGTTGTTCTCGATCATGATCGCGTTCGGCTACCAGACGGCGCAGCGCCCGCAGGACTGGCGCGACCACCAAACGTTGATCGAGGCTGATTTGCGGGCATTTCCAGGGGATTACATTCTGGGAATCCATAAAATTTACGTCATCGAGTTGCAGCAGGGGCGATACCAGGATGCGGAAAAAACCGCCAAATCAATCGCTATCCCCGAGTTCCGTGATGCCATGCTCAAGCTGATTGCCGCCGACCATGCAGTGCGGCTGTCGCCGTTAAGTGGCAATTATCGAGATGCGTTGGGCCAGCTTTGGAACATCGGGCGGGAACTCAAGCAACGTCCCACGCAAGCTCAATGGAATTCTCCAGTCAATAATTTCTGGGAACTGAGAGAGGGGATACTCAAGATGCATTGGAATTGGCTCGCGGCCGCTTACCCCGATGAGGTGTCGGTGCGCTATAACGCCGGACTGTGGTTGCTGGACGCAAAAGAATATCAGGATGCGGTCGGGCATTTGCGCGTTGCCGCCGCATCGCCGTCGCTGCCCGAATCCGAGCGCGGCAGGGCTTTTTATAGCTTGGGGCTGGCGCTGGTCGGTTCTAGGAAAATCGACAAAGCAGAGATGCCGCTGCTCGATGCATTGCAGCAGGTACCGCCGGACTTGCGCGCACATTGTCTGCTTGTCGCAGTGTATAAACAGTCTGCCCGCACGGAAGCTGCGGCTCGCGCCATGGCCTCATGTCCGGCCAAGGCTGCGGGTGCCGCACAGCGATAACCGCATAAATTTACGGGTCATACCCCGGAATTTTGGTTTCATCGACTTCATCCGCCTGCGCCGGGCCGAGCACTTGTTTGGCGTAATCCAAATAGACTTTTTCGCGCACAAACACGTCGAACAAATCCGGGTCGATATGCCCGTTCAATTTGAATTTACCGAGGATGTCGAGCGATTCGGTGAGGGTTTTGCCTTTTTTGTAGGGGCGGTCGGCGGCGGTGAGGGCTTCGAATATGTCGGCGATGCCCATGACGCGAGCCTGCACCGACATTTGCTCGCGCGTGAGGCCGCGCGGGTAGCCTTTGCCGTCCATGCGTTCGTGATGGCCGCCGGCGTATTCGGGGACGCGCTTCAGATGTTTCGGCCAGGGCAGGGCTTCGAGCATTTTGATGGTGACGACGATGTGGTGGTTGATGATTTCGCGCTCCTCCGCCGTCAGGGTGCCGGCCTTGATGCTGAGGTTGTAGATTTCGTCTTCGGTCAAAAACGGCACCTCCTTGCCATCGACACCTTCGATAACCCCTTGCCAAGTATAGGCGGTACCGATTTGTTTGACGCGCGCTTGCAGTTCGGGTGCCATGAATTCGCCGCCGGTGTTGTGTTTACGTAAGAATTCGCGGTCTTCGTCCAGTTGTTTGATGCGTTTTTGGAATTCATGCGACAGTGCGGCGACCGCTTGCGGGTTATCTCCCGCAGCCAGCTTGGCCTTCAAAAATTCGATCTCGGCATCTCGTTTGAGCACTTCAAAGCGCGTATCGACAAGATGTATGCGATCAAATATGGTTTGCAGTTTGGTGGCTTTATCAACCACATGCACCGGCGTGGTGACTTTGCCGCAATCGTGCAGCAGGCCGGCGATTTTCAGTTCGTAACGGTCTTTCTCGCTCATCTGAAAATCCTTGAGCGGCCCGGTGTGGGTGCGGTTGACGGCCTCTGCGAGCATCATGGTGAGCATCGGCACGCGCTCACAGTGCCCGCCGGTGTAGGGCGATTTGTCGTCGATGGCGGTGTTGATGATGTTGATGAAGGACTCGAACAAGTCTTCGAGCTGGTTGATGAGCTGGCGGTTGGTGAGCGCGATGGCGGCTTGCGAGGCGAGCGATTCGACCAGGTGCTGATCGGCGTTGGAAAACGGCACGATCGCGCCGCTCTGCTTGTCTTGCGCGTTAATGAGCTGCAACACGCCGATGATTTCGCCTTCGTGGTTTTTCATCGGCACCGTCAAAAACGATTGCGAGCGGTAGCCGGTTTTTTTGTCGAAATTTTTGGTGCCGGAAAAATCGAAACCCTCGGCGATATAGGCATCGGCGATGTTGACGGTTGCGTCGTGGAGCGCGGCGTAGGCCACCACCATGGAATTATTTTCCTGGCCGTCTTTGTCGATGAGGCTGATGGGGTAAAACGGGATCGCCACGCCGGTGGTGCCGCCCATGGCGATGTGCAACGAATCGGTGCGCACGATCTCGAATTTGAGGGTGCGCACCCCCTCGATTTCTTGTATCAAATAAAGCGTGCCACCATCGGCGTGGGTAATGCCCTTGGCGGCGACCAGGATGACTTCCAGCAAGCGGGTGATGTCGCGCTCCTGCGACAGAGCGATGCCGATAGCGTTCAGCTCTTCCAGCCGCCGCAGCAGGTCGTCCGAGGTTAATAGGTTTGCGTTCATTTTTTTCTAAGGCGACCGTTTTAAGGCGTGATCGGTGAATGGTGATCGGTGATCGGTGATTTTCATCGTTCCCACGCTCTGCGTGGGAACGCATCTTTGGACGCTCCAGCGTCCGTATTTGCCGCAGAGCGGCAAGGGCTACGCTCCCACGCGGAGCGTGGGAGCGATGTGTTCACGTTTCATTCACCATTCACTTTTCACATTTCACTATTCACTATTCACTATTCACCATTCACCATTCACTGATCACGATTCACCAATCACCCTTCACGCATTCAAGACCTACTTGATACACACCGCGCGCACCTGTTGCATGTCGGTGATGCCCTGCAAAACTTTTTCCATGCCGTCCTGCTTCAGGGTGCGCATCCCGTCGCCCAGCGCGGTGACCACCATTTCGGCGACGCGCGCGTGTTCCTGGATATTTTTCTTGAGCGCGTCGGTGGCGATCAGCAGCTCGTGCAGCCCCACCCGCCCTTTGTATCCACCGCCGCCGCAGACATCGCAGCCCACCTTTTCGTACAAGGTAATCTGCCCCTTGTCGTCGCCGTATTGCTTCACCCAATCGTCGTAAATGGCTTTGTACGATGCGTTCGGGTCTTTTTTGAAGCGCTCGATATTTTTGAGTTCCTCGGTGTATTCGGTCAACATCAGCTTGATTTCATCCTGTGTGGCCACATGGCCTTTTTTGCATTTGCATAGCCGTTTGGCGAGACGCTGCGCCAGAATGCCCAGCAGCGCGTCGGCGAAGTTGAACGGGTCCATGCCCATGTCCAACAAACGGATAATCGACTCGGTCGCGCTGTTGGTGTGCAGGGTGGCGAACACCAGGTGACCGGTGAGCGAAGCCTCGATACCGATGCTGGTGGTCTCCTTGTCGCGCATCTCGCCCACCATGATGATGTCGGGGTCGGCGCGCAAAAACGCTTTCATCACCACCGGAAAAGTCAGCCCCGCCTTGACGTTCATTTGCACCTGGCGCAAGCCCTTCTGCGTGATCTCGACCGGGTCTTCCGCCGTCCAAATTTTGGTTTCCGGGGTGTTGAGATATTTCAAAATAGAATGCAGCGTGGTGGTCTTGCCGGAACCGGTCGGGCCGCACACGAAAAATAATCCGTAGGGTTTGCTGACGGTTTTTTTCAACTCCGCCAGGTTGTGCGCGGTGAAGCCCATTTTTTCGAGCGGGATCGGCTCGCCTGCCGCCAAAATCCGCATCACCACGTCTTCCACACCGCCTGCCGAGGGTATGGTTGCCACGCGCAATTCGATATCCAGCGGGCCAAATTTTTTGAATTTGATTTTGCCGTCCTGCGGTCTGCGCTTTTCGGAAATATCCAAATCGCACATGATTTTCAGGCGCGTCACCAGCGGGTTGCGGTAGCTTGCCGGAATTTCGATGTAGGGCATCAGCGAACCGTCTTTGCGGAAACGGATTTCGGTTTTGGCCTTGCCCGGGTAAGGTTCGACGTGTATGTCGGAAACGCCCTGCTTGTACGCGTCGATAATAATTTTGTTGACCAGCTTCACCAGCTCGTTATCGGATGCCGCAGAAACATCGTCGCCACCGCTGGCGACATCTTCCATGTCGTCATCGAGGCTCGAAAGCATGTCGTCGATGTTGCCGGAATCCATCTCCCCAGAGGTCCCGCCACCACCATAAAACAGCTCCAGCGTTTGTTTGAATTCGCGGCCCGTGGTGACGCGATAAACGATGCGGTGCTTGGGAAAAATGTTATTGACGATGCGCGACGACTTGACGCGCTCCGGGTCTGGGGTCATCACGATCAGGCCGTCTTTGCTGTCGTCTATCGGCAGCCATTGCTGGCTTTCGACATAATCGCGTTTAAGGTTTTTGAGCAATTCGGCAGGCTTCACCAGGTCGGCTTTGAACGGCACGTAATCCACGCCGAAAAACGATGCCAGCGATTTGCCCAGCGCCGGCAGCTTGATCTGAAATTCGTCGATCAGCACCTCCTCCAAATCGGTGCCCTTCTTGCGCGCCGAGCGCGTTGCCAGATCGAATTCCGCCGCCGACATGACCGCGTCGGTGATGAGGTAGTCGTATTTGCTTTTGACCACCTGCTGCGTTTTTTGACGTTGCTTGAAAGCGATCGCCAGCGTCTGGCAAAGCTCCAGAGCGCCTTCCACCATCATTTGCGGGAAGGGCCGGTCCGCCTTGTTGTTGATGACCTGCACCACCCCCACCAATTCGTTGTCGGCCGCATCGAGCACCGGTGCCACCATCATTTGCTTGGTGCGGTAGCCGGTACGCTTGTCCACCTCCTGCAAAAACCGCAATTGCGGGCTGAGTCGGGCGAGCTCGGCCTCGTCGTACACATCCTGGATGTTGGCAAATTTTTTGCTGAGCGCGACGTAGCCGGCGATGCTTTGTTCGGCGATCGGCAGCTTCAAATCCTTGAACGAGTTCAGACCGGTTTTAACTTTGGAGATGATGAAACTTTTGTCCTCGCTGATCGTATAAATCGTCAATCGGTCGGCGTTGAACAAGTTGCAAATATCCTTGCTCACCTCCAGCATGATTTCGTCGATGTTGCTGGTGGCGTGCACCTTGTTGGTGACCGCTTGCAGGTTTTTGGAGAAATCCAGCTTGATGCTGATTTCGCTCAAATTTTCCGGAGCGTGTTTGTCGGCGAGTACTGTGCTCATGGCATCATCCTGTTTTTTGAAGGCGTGAATGGTGAATCGTGATCGGTGATCGGTGATGGGTTTACTCACCATTCACCGATCACCGATCACGCCTTTGTTTTCAAGACTAGAATTCAAACACTTGATTATTCATCAGCCGCTGCGGTTTATATTTTCCCGCGTCTTGCTCGATCTCGCGCATGGTGATATCGGTTTCGCCCGGCTTCAAATGCGTGATAAAAATTTCTGCCGGGCGCGTCAGCTTATCCAACTCTTCCGCCAACATGCTCGGGCACAGATGTTTGGAAACGATCGCCAGTTCTTTTTCCTCGTTACAAAACGCCGTTTCGATAATCAGGTAACGCAGGTTTTCAATTTTATTGACTTCGACCCACAGCGCGTCCTGCGTGGTGGTGTCGCCGGAGAACACCAGGCTGGCGTTGCCGGAATCGAGCTGAAAACCCACGGCGGGCACGACGTGATTCGCGGGTAGCGGCGTAATTTTACGCCCGCCCATATCGACCGTCGCCCCCATTGCCAGGCTTTCGTAACGCATGATCGGCCTGTGGCTGTCGGGGATTTGCGTGAAGTCCGGCCAGATTTTCCAATTGAACAAATGCTGCCGCAAAATTTCCAGCGTGGCGGGCATGGCGTGTACCGTCAGCGGCTTATCGCGCATAAAGCCGACGCTGTCGACCAGAAACGGGATCGAGGTGACGTGATCGAGATGCGAGTGGGTCACGAACACGTGGTCGATACGGGTTAATTCCTCCAAGCTCAGATCGCCGACACCGGTACCCGCGTCGATCAAAATATCATGGTCGAGCAGCATCGAGGTGGTGCGCAAATCACCGCCGATGCCGCCGCTGCATCCGAGAATTTTTAATATCATAATCTTGTAGGTCGGGCTTTAGCCCGACAATGTACGGATGTCGGGCTAAAGCCCGACCTACGACCCATCCTACTTGGTTTCAAATACCCACACCCCATCCCAGCCCTCGCCCGGCGACAGCATCCGCAGCTTGGCGACACGCTCGGCGTAAATCGCGTAAAGCTTGGTGGCGGGCGACATTTTTTGTAGATTATACAACTGTAATTCCGCCTGATCCCAATCCTGCGCGCGATACAAACGCAGCGCCTGCTGGAACAATTTCATCTCTTCCATGACCGTTTTGCTGACGCTACCCGCCGCGCCGATAGGCTCAAAAATCGCCACCGGTTCGTCTTTGCCCTTGACGCGCACTTTATCGAGTTCGCGGAACACAAAATCCTTGACGGCATCGCGCGTGGCCTCGCCCACGATCATGCCCACACCATATTGCTTGGTGATGCCTTCGAGCCTGGAAGCCAGGTTCACCGCATCGCCCATCACCGTGTAGGCGACGCGGATTTCCGATCCCATGTTGCCGACACTCATGCGTCCGCTGTTGACCCCCACGCCGATGTGGATTTCCGGCCAGCCTTGCGCTTTGAAATGCGGCTGCAATTCGGCCAACCGCGCCTGCATCGCCATCCCCGCCAGCAAAGCGTTTCTGGCGTGGTCAGGATCTTTCAGCGGCGCGCCCCAGAAGGCCATGATGCAGTCGCCCATGTATTTATCGACGGTGCCGCGATGGTTGTATATCACGTGGGTCAGCGGCGACAGGAACTCGTTCATCAGGCGCGACAATTCGTGCGGTTCCAGCCCTTCCGAGATCGTGGTAAAACCGCGCACGTCCGAAAATAAAACCGACATTTCGCGGCTTTCGCCCTCCATCGACACCTGCTCCGGGTGCTGCCCCATTTCCTCGACCAGTTCCGGCGAAACGTAACGCCCGAACAGTTTGTTGATCTGCTGCTTCGAACGGGTCTCGACAAAATAACCATAAGACATGTTGAGCGCGAACAAGCTGGCGATCAGCAGCAGGCTGCCCGCCATCGGCAATACCAGATTGGCGTACCAGGTGGTCAAATTGACCGCCACCACCACCAGCGTCACCGCCAGCGTCGCCAGCGTCGCATACAGCGGGCTCAACATCGGCAGCAGAAAAATCAGCACCAGCCCGGTCAGCAGCACCAGCACCACATCTGCCGCCAGCACGTAAGGCGGCTTAAGTTTGATGGTCTGGTTGATCATGCCGGAAATCAGGTTGGCGTGCACCTCGACCCCAGGATAAACTTCGGCCACCGGCGTGGAACGCAAATCGAACAGCCCTTTCGCGGTCGCGCCCACCAGCACGATTTTGCCTTTCAGCTCTTCCGGTTTAATGCGGTCTCGCAGCACATCGGTCGCCGAAACATAGCGGAAACTTCCTTGCGGGCCGCGATAAGGGACCAATGTGCTCACGTTTTGATCCACCGGGATTTTGAGATTAAAACCGTCCGCGCTCAAATTGAGCCACTCTAGACCGGTATAGCCGCCACCGCCGCTTCTACCAGCACTACCAGTACTGCCACCTCCACCGCCGGCATCGACCACCCCCAATTCGACTTTGGGAAAACCGAACAGGGCGCGCACCATCGCCAGCGACAAGGATTCGTAATGCGCGCCGTTATACTCGATCAGCATCGGGACGCGCCGCACCACCCCGTCGAAATCGGGCAGCGCATCAAAATGACCCGCGCCCGCCGCCGCCGCCATCAACTCCGGCAAATTGCTGCCATAACCGTAAGCGCGCTCGAAGGTAGTGGCACTGCCTTTCAACTGGCTGGCTGTCCCCGCCGGCAGCACCGGTTTGGGCAACACGCCAATTTCCAGCGGGGCCGCAGGATCATTAGAGAAGTAGTAGCCCAACACTACCGCGCGGTTTTTAATCGCCCCCGCAAACAACTGATCGTATTCTAGTTGAGGGCTTATTTTTTCGAGCGATGTCTGAAAAGCCGCGTTGTCCTTAAGTTGCCGGTTGCCGATGTCGCGCAACACGCGCAGCCCGGAGCTTTCATCCTTTTCGGCAAACACCACGTCAAAGCCCACCACCGCCGCGCCGTATTGGTCGAACAATTTATCCACCATCTGCGCCAGACGGTGGCGGCTCCATGGCCAGCGGCCTTCTTCCTTGAGACTTTTTTCGTCGATGTCGAGGATCACGATGCTCTCGTCCACGCCGCGCGGCATGGTGAGCTTCAGGCGATAGTCATACAGGATGAAGTCCAGTTGGGTGACGATCGGGATTTGATATAGACGGGCTGCGTGACCCAAAAAAACGCACAGCAGCAGCAACCCCAGGCCGATGCGAATTGCGTATTTTTTGAGTGTTCCCATGGCGGTGTCGGGGCGGGAAAGCTAGCGGTAGGTCGGGCTTTAGCCCGACTTAGACTCATGTTGGATGTCGGGCTAAAGCCCGACCTACGACTGCAAATGGGCGCGCTTCGCGCGCATTACAAAAGCTACGCGCTACCCGCTACAAGCTGCCTCACGCCTTAAGAAAAAATTCCATTTTCACGCCCGCCAGTTCGATCACGTCGTGGTCTTGAAGTTGGCGGGGATGCGCATCTAGGGCAGTGCCATTCACGGTCGGAAAACTTGCACCCTCGACATGCGTGATGAAATAACCGTGCGGGCGGCGCGTGATCACCGCCACCTGCACGCCCGGTTTGCCCAGCGTGGTCAGCGTTTTGGCGAGCTCCATTTCCTTGCCCGCATTCGGACCAGACAGTATCTGTATGGCGGCCATCGCCGTTGTCGCCGCCGCCCCCGAAACCGGCGATGCGGCGGCAGCGGGCGTGGCGGGCTTGATAATGGCCGTTGCGCTGGGTGAAGGTGCAGGTGCAGGTGCAGGTGCAGGTGCGGGTGCGGGTGCGAGTGCG
>Ga0209824_10000928_pt1 | contig 17567 bp, 16 predicted proteins | sample VDWuncwatermetaG_FD_184124 | JGI IMG/M metagenome (GOLD analysis project Ga0209824, IMG submission 184124) | Wastewater microbial communities from Netherlands to study Microbial Dark Matter (Phase II) - VDW unchlorinated drinking water (SPAdes)... ... | reverse complement strand
GTGTAATGTATTGGCTGCAGATTTTGCGGCTAATGTAATCGCTGTCATCGGGGCGTAGCGCAGCCTGGTAGCGTACTTGGCTGGGGGCCAAGTGGTCGGAGGTTCGAATCCTCTCGCCCCGACCATCTCGTATCAATTAAACCCAAATTTTCGATTAGAACAAAACTGCGCGAGAATGAAGGATTTAAGGGCACCTCTAAAAATTCAAATTACTAAGCCAGACAAGGCGCGAACAAAAAATTGCGACGACGCATATGTTTGATATGTTAGAAGTAATTTTTTGTGAGTAACACAGTATGGCGACGGAAGTTGGATTTTTAGAGATGCCCTTAACAAACACTCTCCTGTAACAATATGGATGCCACTCACAAACATTCAAATCCGGTCATTTCCTGCCGCAATTTGTGCAAAACATTTACTCAAGGCAATCTAAACGTCATGGTGCTTAACGGTATCGACCTAGATGTGGCGCGCGGTGAGCGCATCGCCATTATCGGCGCATCCGGTTCGGGCAAGAGTACCTTGCTGCATCTGTTGGGTGGCTTGGATAACGCCAGTGCAGGCAGTGTCAGCATCTTGGGACAAGACGTGCAAGCTATGGATGAGGGGGCTCGCGGCGTGGTACGAAATAAATCGCTAGGCTTTGTGTATCAGTTTCATCATCTGCTCGCTGAATTCACTGCGCTGGAAAATGTTGCCATGCCTTTATATATTCGCGGTATGTCGCGCCAAGAAGCCGAGCCCATTGCCGCACACATGCTGAGCTTAGTGGGCTTGGCGCATCGAATAGAACACATGCCATCTGAACTATCTGGTGGCGAGCGTCAACGCGTTGCCGTGGCGCGTGCTTTGGTCACCGAGCCGGCCTGCGTGTTGGCCGACGAGCCGACTGGTAATCTGGATCGTGCCAGCGCGCACGCCTTATTTGAATTGATGCAGGAATTAAATGTGCGCCTGAATACCAGCTTTATCGTGGTCACACATGATCTGGAATTGGCCGCAAAAATGCAGCGAAAATTGCTCTTGATAGATGGCACGTTGCGCACGGCATAAAGAGAGTTGGCTGCCGAACTGAGCTAAATAGTTTTAGCCTTTATCCAATAACACCCGCACAGGTTTAAAACTTTTTCGATGCTCCGGCGAAACACCATGCAACGCGAGTGCCGCAACATGCGCGGCGGTGGGATAACCTTTGTGCGCGGCAAAATTATATTGCGGGTAGCGATCATGCAGTTGCAACATGGCGGCATCACGCGCAGTTTTAGCCAAGATAGAAGCTGCTGAAATAGCGGCAATGCTGCTGTCGCCCTGCACAATAGCGCGGCTGGGCAAGCCAGTGTTGGGGCAGTGCAGGCCATCCACCCACACTTGTTGCGGGCGTACATGCAACATTTCAACCGCACGTTGCATGGCTAATAAGCTGGCGCGCAGAATGTTAATTTGATCAATCTCTTCCACCGAGGCGGTGGCAACGGCCCAAGCGAGCGCGTGTTGTTTAATTTCTGAAGCTAAAGCATCACGTTTTTTTTCACTGAGTTTTTTGGAGTCAGCCAAGCCGTGGATAGGCCGCAGATCATTTAATATCACCGCTGCGGCGTAGACTGGACCAGCCAAGGGGCCGCGCCCTGCTTCATCCACACCGCAGATTAAGATGGTAGTCACTTTTTAAAATAGGGCAAAATAGCCTGCGCCGCTTTGTGCGCTGTGTCTTGTTTGAGCGCGATGTGAATGGCGGTAAATTCAGATTCTAATTCTGCCATTGCCTGTTTATCAGCCATTAATTTTAATAACGCCTGTGCCAAGTTTTCTGGTGTAGCGTCATCCTGCAAAATCTCTGGCACAACAAATTTTCCGGCTAACACATTGGGTAAGCCAACATAGGGCTGGATTTTTTTACGTTTCATCAACCAAAATGTTAGTGCCGACATTTTGTAGGTGATGACCATCGGCCGCTTGAGCAATGCCGCTTCCAGCGTGGCTGTACCAGATGCGACCAATACGCCATCTGCGGCAATCATGGCTTCATGCGCATGACCAAAGAGCATTGTTATGGGAACATCTTCCGCGCCACATTGATAAATGGCTTCCTCAAAAATGTTGCGTGTTTCGCGGCTAGATAACGGCACTAAAAAACGCGCATCGGGGAATGTTTGCAAAATAATTTTTGCCGTTTCGATAAAAGTTTTCGCTAAAAAATTCACTTCGCTTTGTCGGCTGCCCGGCAATAGCGCGAATACTTTTGCCTGTAAGGGAATGCGCATTTGCTCACGCACAGCCGTGCGATTGGGTACCAGCGGTAACATGTCAGCCAGCGGATGTCCGACAAAGGTGACAGGCACGCCAGCCTCCTCATACAACGGGGCTTCAAAAGGAAACAAGGCCAGTACTTCTGATACGGCACGCTTGATTTTGTGGATGCGCTCAAAACGCCAGGCCCAGATGGAGGGACTCACATAATGCACGGTGGGAATGCCGTGTTGCTTGAGTGCCAGCTCCAAATCAAGATTAAAATCTGGTGCGTCAATGCCGATGAATAAATTGGGCGGATTTGCAATTAAGTGGGCGCGTAATTTGCGGCGTATACCGACGATTTCAAAAAAATGTTTGAGTACTTCAACATAGCCACGCACGGCTAACTTTTCCATCGGAAATAATATTTGCATGCCCGCTGTTTGCATTTTCGGCCCGCCTATGCCGACAAATTGCACATCGGGCATTTCGCGTTTCAATGCTTCTATCAGGTGGCTGCCGAGCAAGTCTCCAGAGGCTTCTCCGGCAACCATGGCGATAACTTTGGGTGGAGATGGTGTAACAACTGGCTGGGTCATAATAAAGAATTAACGGACAATGCCGCGCTCTGCCTTGCTTAAAAATGCTGCCAATATCGTAAGCTCGGGATGTGTTGCTGATTGCGCTAGAATTTTTTCTTGAGCTTGCACCAAGGTCAGCTCAGACTTATATAAAGTTTTGTAGGCGCGTTTGATAACCATAATCGCATCGCTGGAAAAACCGCGCCGCTTGAGACCTTCTGAGTTGATACCGTGCGGCGCAGACGGATGCCCTGAAACCAGCACATAGGGCGGCACATCTTGCAGCAAGATTGTGTTAATGCCAGTAATGACATGCGCGCCAATTTTGCAGAATTGATGCACGCCCGTGAAACCGCCCAGAATGACGTAATCATCAACATGCACATGCCCCGCCAGTTGCGCATTGTTCGCGAAAATAGTGTGGTTACCAATTTGACAATCATGCGCGATATGCACATAGGCCATAATCCAATTATGGTTGCCGATGCGCGTCACGCCTGCGTCTTGCGAGGTACCCAAATTAAGTGTGCAAAATTCGCGGATGACGTTGTGGTCGCCAATTTCCAAGCGCGTTGGTTCGCCCGCATATTTTTTATCTTGCGGAATTTCGCCCAAAGAATTGAACTGAAAAATTTTATTGTGCTGACCGATGCGTGTATGTCCACTAATGACCACATGCGAAGCGATATTTGTCCCCGCGCCGATCTCGACATGCTCGCCGATAATCGAGTAAGCGCCGACCGAAACGTCATCAGAAAGCTTGGCTCCGGGGTGAATCAGTGCAGTGGGGTGAACCAGTGCAGCGGGGTAAATCGGCGCGGTAGAATGACGCATCATAATGCCCGAACCGTACAGAGTAACTCAGCCTCGGTCACCACTTTGCCATCGACCCTAACCGTGCCAGACAATTTCCACATTCCGCGCAAATTACGCAACAATTTCACGTTGATAATAAGCTGATCGCCCGCCATAACAGGCTTTTTGAAGCGTGCACCGTCAATGCCCACAAAATAATAAATCGATTCATTATTCGGCTTAGTGTTGGTGGTTTTGAACGTCAAAATCGCTGCCGCCTGTGCCATTGCTTCTACAATTAACACGCCTGGCATGACTGGGTGATGCGGAAAATGCCCTCCAAAAAATGGCTCGTTAATGGTGACATTTTTAAGTGCGGTAATTTCGTGGCCCACCTCATAAGACAACACGCGATCTATCAATAAAAACGGGTAACGATGCGGCAAATATTCCAGCACCTCGTGAATATCCATTTGCGTACTGGCTGTTTGTATATTGGTACTGCTTGGTTCAATACTCATCCACTATTCCTTTTTTAAAATTGCTTGTTGTAACATTTTAACTTGTTCAGCCAACTCCGCTAGATGCCGCACCTGTGCAGCATTCTTACGCCAAGTTTGCGCGCTACTAAACGGGAAAATTCCGGTGTACGTTCCTGCTTCGCGTATGGACTTGCCGATCATGGTGAACGATGAAATTTCCACATGGTCGGCGATTTGAATGTGCCCTAAAATCCCCGAACAGCCACCGATGCGGCAGTGGCTGCCGATGATGGCACTGCCCGCAATCCCTGTACAGGCAGCGATTGCCGTGTGCTCGCCGATACGCACGTTGTGTCCAATTTGAATTTGATTATCCAATTTCACACCATTGCCGATGATCGTGTCATCTAACGCGCCACGATCAATGGTGGTATTTGCGCCGATTTCCACATCGTCGCCAATAATCACACGGCCTATTTGCGGAATTTTTAACCAACGCCCGGCCTCCGGCGCAATGCCAAAACCATCCGCGCCAATGACCACGCCAGAGTGCACAATCAGCCGCTGTCCGAGCACGCAGTTGTGGTACACCACCACGCGCGGATACAAAATGGAGTCTGCGCCCAATACCGTGTCCGCGCCGATGCTGCACCCCGCCATCACCACACAGCCCGCACCAATTTTTGCATCTGCACCTAGGGTGACATGCGGTCCAATGTGTGCTGTTGGGTCAATGTGCGCGCCCTCGCCTATCACCGCGCTGGCATGAATACCGGCTGACACAATGGGCTTGGTTGGATTTAGAAATGCCGACACTTTAGCAAAATAAACGTAAGGATCGCGGCAAACAATACGCGGTAGCGACGTTAATTCGGCATCTTCGGAACGCACAATAATCGCTGTTGCACGGGTTGCGGCAAGCTGGGCACGGTAACGATTGTTGGCGAGAAAAGTAAGCTGCCCCGCTTGGGCTTTTTCTAAGGTGGCAACTTGGTTAATGAAAGCCACACCCTCGCCCACCACATGACCGCCAAATTTTGCAACGATTGCATTAAGCTGATATTGGGGACGGTTCATTCAAGTTATAGCTCATTCAAATTATGGCGTGGCAGGTTTCTCTGTTGCCATGTACTCCAACACCTTGCCGGTAATGTCAATTTTGGGATTGTGATACACCTTTTCTTGCAAAATTAAATCAAATTTTTCGCTCTCGGCAATGGCCTTAATGGCCTTGTTGGCAATCTCCAACACGATGCTCAACTCTTCGTGTTTACGCAGATTTAAATCTTCGTTAAACTCGCGCTGTGTGCGTTGCATATTCATATTCAAATTAGCTAACTCGCGCTCTTTATTGCGTCGCTCAGACTCGGATAGCGTGACGCCTTCTTTTTCTAATAATGTTTGTATCTCTTTAATCTGCTTGGCCAGTGCTTTAATTTCTGCATCGCGTGTTTTAAACTCTTGCTCAATGCGTTTTTCGGCCTTAAGTGCCGGTGCTGATTCACGCAACACACGTTCGGTGTCCACGATCCCCACACGAAAATCTTGTGCCCCAGCAGGCAGGCTAGCAACGAGTAGTGAGATCGAGACTAAGCGCATCAGTTGATTTCTAATGCGATGCGCTTTAATTTTTGGGATAACCATCATGCTCTCCTTAATTAAGCTTAGAGATGCTCTCTAAAACAACGACCCAAGCGTGAACTGTATTTTATCCAACTTATCTCCGGCTTGCTCATTCAACGGATAACCAGCACTAATTTTTAGTGGCCCTACAGGCGATACCCATGTTAATGCCATGCCCGCAGAATAACGCAAGCCATCTGTACCTGGCAAACTTCCCTCACCAAAGACCCCGCCGCCATCGACAAACGCGCTCAAGCGCACCGATTTTTCAGTACTCATGCCGGGCATGGGGAATAACAATTCCATATTGCCAATTACGCGCTTATCACCGCCAAGCGAGTTATTAAGATCATCACGCGGCCCGAGAGAATTGGTGCGATACCCGCGCACGGAATCGGATCCACCCGCGTAATAACGTTGGGTAAACGGCAGAGTCATTCCATCGTAGCCCTGCGCCTTCGCCACCTCGCCGTTTAAGCGCAAGGTAAATGTTTTGCTCAGCGGATAAAACCACTGGTGCTGGTAATTTAGTTTGTAAAATAATTGATCCGAGCCAGGTAAGGTTGAGGCGACCGTAACACGCTGCACCGTTCCTTCAGTGGTATAAATAGCGCTATCGCGATTGTCGTACCCCCAACCTATCGTGCCCGTGAAATTATTGGTGACTGCGCCAAAAGTGTCCACATATTGTATAAAGCGCGCCGGGCTCGCACTGGTCAGTTGCAAATTGGTTTGCTCTGCCGATAAGCCATAATAAATACTTTCGTCATCCGCAATCGGCACACCAAGACGCACGCCCGCCCCCAGCGTGGCGGTTCGATACGGGCTGATAACGGATGTACGCGCAGAATTCACATCGCGCTTATACAAATCAAAGCTGCGGCTCACGCCTTCATCGGTGTAATAGGGATTGGTGTAGGATAAAGAATACACTTGGTTCACTTTGCTGGTGTTGATTTGCGTGGTGAGATGGTTGCCTGTGCCAAACAAATTACGCTCGGTCACCGCGCCCGTGAAAATCACGCCCTCACCGCTGGACAAGCCCGCGCCTATCGAAAAATCGCCCGTTAATTTTTCTTTAACCGACAAGCTAATATCCAGTTGATCGTTGGTGCCAGGGACTTGCGGGGTCTCGATATTCACCTCACTGAAAAAATCCAGGCGATCTACTTTTTGTTTAGACTTTTTAATTTTGCTGGTATCAAACCACGCCCCTTCCATTTGGCGAAATTCGCGCCGGATCACTTCATCCCGCGTTTTTGTGTTGCCGGTAATATCAATGCGCCGGATATAGGCGCGCACGCCAGGATCAACCACAAAGGTAAAAGCCACTTTATGATTCACTTTATCCAACTCTGGCACGGCATTGGTGTTGGCAAAAGCGTAGCCATCCTCCCCCAGACGGTCACTAATTTTTTTGGTGGACTCCGTCAACTCTTTGCGCGAAAAAACACTGCCCGGCAACACTGTAATGAGTTTGCGCATTTCCTCGTGCGACAATATATTTTGCGGCCCGGCCAGCTTAACCTCAGAAACCGTATATTTCGCACCTTCGCGAATTTTGATAGTGATATATATCTCTTGTTTATCTGGCGTGATCGACACTTGCGTTGACTCGATCACAAACTCTAAATAGCCCGCATCCAGATAAAAAGAGCGCAGTGTTTCTAAATCTGCCGCCAATTTTTGCTTGGAATATTGATCGTCTTTGCTAAACCAACTGATCCAGCTAGGCGTATCTAATTCCATCAAATCGCGTAAATCATCTTCGCTATAAGCCTGGCTACCGATGATATTTATTTGATTGATGCGCGAGGTTTCACCTTCGACCACATTCAAACTCACTCCAATACGATTGCGTTCCAACTCGGTGAGCGTAGTTTTAACCGTGGCACCATATTTGCCGCGTGCCACATATTGTCGCTTGAGTTCTTGCTCGGCCTTATCTAAGGTCGCTTTGTCAAAAATAAGCCCTTCGGCCAAACCCACCGATTTCAAACTTTCTAAAATTTTATCTTGCGGAAAATCTTTAATACCCTCCATTGTAATGCTGGCAATAGTGGGTCGCTCGCGTAGCTGTACGATCAACACATTTTGCTCGACCTCAAGCCGCACATCCTTAAACATGCCCGTGGCAAACAAAGCGCGTATCGCGGCAGTAGCACGTTCGTCATCTAATTTGTCACCGACCTTCACAGGCAAATAGCTGAACACCGTGCCGACCTCGGTACGCTGTATCCCTTCCACACGAATATCTTTGACCACGAATGGCTCTATCGCCACAGCCCAAGTAGAAGCGGCCAGCAACAGCGTGCATCCGATAAATTTTGTTATTAATGTTGCAAGCAATTTCATAAAACTAAAATCCTTTAGAGAAAAGTTCTAATACAGTGCAATCTATTTAGGCGTCTCTAAAAATTCAAATTCCCAAGCCAGGCAAGGCGCAAGCAAAAAATTATGGCGACGCATATGTTTTATATGTGAGACATAATTTTTTACGAGCATCCGCTACGCGGATTGCCTGCTTACCCCACTTGCGCGTAACACAGCATGGCAACGGTGCGTGGTTGTTGCCGATTCATCGGCTTTACAACCACGGCCTACCCCTTGCGGGTGGAAGTTGGATTTTGAGAGATGCCCTACAATAAGCGACTAATGTCGTTATATATCGCCAGCACCATCATGGTTAACAACAACGTAATACCAATTTTTTGCCCGACTTCCCACATTTTTTCTGACACGGGACTGCCCTTAATCAGCTCAATCAGGTAATACAATAAATGTCCGCCATCCAATAAAGGAATGGGCAGTAAATTTAGCACGCCGATGCTGATGCTGATGAGCGCGAGAAAACTAATATAAGCAATCACACCAACCTGCGCTGATTGTCCCGCGTAGTCTGCAATGGTAATCGGGCCACTTAAATTTTTAAGCGACATTTCGCCCATAATCATTTTGCCCATCATTTTTAAACTCAGCGCACTGGTGTCCCATGTTTTGCTCAATGCTTGCTGCAATGCGGCTAGCGGTGCGTAACGCACTTCAGTGAGCATGGCTTCAAATTTGCTTTTATCAATTTGGGGTGCCGCACCTATTTTGCCGATCGTTTTTTCACCCTCATTACTGGCCTCTGGCGCAAGATTGATGCTCATAAAATTACCTGCACGCGCAATATCAAAGCGCAGCGTTTTTTCGGGGTTGCTGCGTACTACCTCTACCAACTCTTCCCAGCGCGCGACTTCACGGCCATCTACACTCAGCACCTGGTCGGCAACTTGCAGCCCGGCACGTTCGGCCACGCCGCCAGGTATCAGCTTACCAATTACTGGTAAAACCAAAGGCTGATAGGGTTGCAAACCGAGCTTGCGCAAAAAATCGCCATCTAAATCAGCAGGGGCTAACACGCTCATATCCAGCACGTGGTTCAACGTTTCACCCTGCCCTGTTTGTCCTTCGATACGCGCCTCAGCGCGCTGCAACGCAACATCTAACAGCACCCAGCGTACTTGTTCCCAACTTTGTATGGCTTGGCCATTAATGTGAGTGATCGTTTCCTGCGCGACCATGCGCGCATGAGCGGCAGGCGATGCCGAAATAACTTCGCCCAACACAGGCTTCAGCCCCGGCACGCCATAGATAAATAATGTGGCGTATAAAACGATAGCCAATAATAAATTTGCTATTGGGCCAGCTACCACAATTGCCATGCGCTGTAATACCGGTTTGCGATTGAACGCAAAAGGTAAATCTTGCTCGGGCACACTACCCTCGCGTTCGTCTAACATTTTGACGTAGCCACCCAACGGAATGGCTGAGATCACCCATTCTGTGTCGCCACCCGCAAAGCGCTTACTGTACAAAACCGTGCCAAAGCCGACCGAAAAGCGCAACACTTTTACGCCGCACTTGCGCGCGACCCAATAGTGTCCAAACTCGTGGATCACCACTAGCAACGCAATCGCGCCTATGAATGCAAATAAAGAGGTCATGCGAACAAAGAAGTCATAGGGATATCATATTTTTAAAATTACACGGGTGAGATTACTGCCTGTGCCGCCACTCTCGCTGCAGCATCGGCCTGCAACACGTCTTCTAAAGTATGTACCGTGCAGCTGGGCAATTTAGCCAATACCTCGGCAATTAAACGTGCAATCTCAAGGAACGAAATTTTACGCGCTAAAAATGCTGCCACGGCCACTTCGTTCGCAGCATTCAAGATAGCAGGGGCGGTGCCGCCTACGCGCAACGCCTGATAAGCTAAAGCTAAGCACGGGAAGCGAATGAAGTCAGGCGCTTCAAAATTAAGCGTGGCCACCTTAAGTAAATCCAACGGTGCTACGCCTGAATCAATGCGCTCAGGGTATGCCAGCCCATGCGCGATGGGGGTACGCATATCGGGGTTGCCAAGCTGCGCCAGCACCGAGCCGTCCACATATTGCACCAGCGAATGAATAACGCTTTGTGGATGCACGACCACTTCTATCGCAGCGGCAGGCGCATTAAACAGCCAGTGTGCTTCGATCACTTCCAAGCCTTTATTCATCATGGTGGCAGAATCTACTGATATTTTTTTACCCATCGCCCAATTAGGATGCGCACAGGCTTGCTCTGGTGTTACGTGCTTTAATTCGGCCAAAGGCGTATTGCGAAACGGACCGCCGGAGGCCGTCAATAATATTTGACTCACGCCACTAGTCGGCCAATCTGCGCCTTTATAACCCGCTGGCAAGGCTTGAAATATCGCGTTGTGCTCGCTATCTATGGGGAGCAAGGTCGCGCCCGATTTTTGCACGGCCTCCATAAAAATACGGCCAGCCATGACCAATGTTTCTTTATTGGCCAACAGAATTTTCTTACCGGCACGCGCTGCGGCCAGTGTTGGATTTAACCCTGCCGCACCAACTATCGCCGCCATCACGGTATCCACTTCAGGTAAGGCCGCTACAAAATCCAGCGCGGCAGCACCTTGCAAAACTTGCACCTCTAAACCCGCTTCTGCCACACGAACAGTGAGGCGCGCCGCCGCCGCTTCATCTAACAGCACCGCATAGCGCGGCTTAAAACGTAGGCATTGTTCAAACAATACCTCATCTTGCCGTTGCCCAGTGAGCGCGACTACACGATAACGATCCGCATGGCGCGCCACCACGTCCAAGGTGCTCACGCCTATGCTGCCCGTTGAGCCTAAGATGGTGAGATGGCGGGTGCAATTCATAGTATTTTTTGCAAGAGCAATACCCCTGCAGCAATAGGCAAGGTCGAGGTCAGCGCATCTATTCTATCGAGCAAGCCACCGTGACCAGGCAAGATTGTGCCGCTGTCTTTTACGCCTGCTTGACGCTTGATGGCTGACTCAAACAAATCGCCGATGACTGACAATCCCGCACCCAACCATGCGGATAACAACACCATGCCCAGCAAGGTTGTTTGTAGCTCAAAAAACCCACTAACCCATCCCAACACCAGCACATACAAAGTCACGCCGATTAGTGCACCCACCACGCCTTCCCAAGTTTTACCAGGGCTGATGCTGGGCGCGAGTTTATGTTTACCAAATTTACGCCCCGCAAAATACGCGGCGATGTCGGCCACCCACACCAGCCCCATAATGCTGAGCAACAACCACGCATCTTGCTGACGTAGATCAACCATCGCCAGTCCCGTTGGAATCAACAACATCCAGCCCAAAACGGCCATCAACTGCGGTTGCCGCACCTGCCAGCCACCTATCATCCAAGCAGGAACAATGGCTATCCATAGGACGGCGGCAACACTATAAATAAGCATGTGTAAAAATTCAGCTTGTGCGGAATAAGCCACATTGATCCACACAATAGCCAGCGTGAAAAAAAAGCTCAATCCCAAGTAAATATAGGTGCCCGTACTAGAAAATTTTGCCAAACGCGCCCATTCCAATAAACCGTACAACACCATGACCACCATCAATGCAACCCAAGCGGCAGGCGGCAAAAAAAACAATGCCGACAAAAAAACCATGGCTAAAATGATGGCGGTAATCACACGCTGCTTAAGCATTGCCTGAGCCTTTTTGTGCTAATTGCTCGCTCGCTTCATCAAGCTGGGCACTGGTTCGGCCAAATCTGCGTTCGCGTGATTGATAAAATTGAATGGCCAAATGTAAAGCGGCCTCATCAAAAGCCGGCCACAACGTATCGGTGAAATAAAGCTCGGTATAAGCGCATTGCCATAGCAAGAAATTGCTCATGCGCTGCTCGCCCCCAGTACGTATAAACAAATCTGGTTCGGGCGCGTAATACATGGAAAGATAGGGGGTAAAATCTTCTTCGTTAAATGCACTGGAAAGCTCGGGACGGGCTTGCATCATGGCTTGTACCGCTTGTAGCATATCCCAGCGGCCACCGTAATTGGCGGCAACGGTTAAAGTCAAAGCAGTATTGTGTTGGGTCAAGAGCTCAGCCTCGATGATGTGACGATTAAGCTTATCGTCGAAACGGCTGCGGTCGCCGATGATTTTTAGGCGGATATTATTTTCGTGCAGCTTGCTGACTTCGCGTTCTAACATTTTCAAAAACAAATCCATCAAAAACGATACTTCTTCAGCGGGCCTGCGCCAATTTTCACTACTGAATGCGAACAGCGTAAGATATTCTACCTCCAAATTGCGGCAGGCTTTAACCACCTCGCGCACGGTTTCCACGCCGCGCTGATGCCCCACCACTCGCGGCAAAAAACGTTGCTTCGCCCAGCGGCCATTGCCATCCATGATGATGGCGATATGGCGTGGCACAGGTGGCGCGGTTGGAATGTCGCGAGTAGAGCTTTGAAATAACGCCATTAGGAATTCCGATCAGGCATCAAGGATAGGAGAAGAAAGGGGACGATTTTATACTGCTCGGTGTAGTGTTTTATGTTTGAGCTTTAGGCTTAAATAAATTGTTAAACCGCCATCAATTCGGCTTCTTTTGTTTGTAGTGCCTTGTCTGCATCGGCCACAAAACGGTTAGTCAATTTTTGCACTTCATCCTGTGCGCGACGTTCATCATCTTCGCTGACTTCTTTATCCTTCAGCAATTTTTTAAGATGCTCATTTGCATCACGGCGGATATTGCGAATAGCAATTTTGGCATTCTCTGTTTCAGCGCGCACCACTTTAATTAAATCGCGGCGACGTTCTTCGGTGAGTATCGGCATCGGCACGCGGATGACATCACCGTTGGTTGAGGGATTCAGCCCCAAGTCTGCATCGCGTATCGCTTTTTCAACCGCACCAATAATCTTTTTTTCCCAAGGCTGCACGCCTATGGTGCGTGCATCAATCAAGGTAACATTGGCCACCTGCGAAATCAGCGTGGCGGTGCCGTAATAATCCACCATGACGTGATCCAGTATGCCCACATGCGCTCGACCTGCACGAATTTTTCCGAAGTCCGCCTTGAGTGCTTCCAGCGATTTATTCATTTTTTGTTCGGTATTTTTTTTGACATCAGCAATCATTGCATCCCCACTCCCGATTAGTTGCAGTGTACTAAAGTGCCTTCATCTTCCCCCATCACCACGCGCTTGAGCGCGCCGTGCGTGAAAATATTAAAGACAATAATAGGCAAGCTTTGATCGCGGCACAAGGTCAGCGCGGTCGCATCCATCACTTTTAGATTCTTGCTGATAGCCTCGTCAAAACTCAGCTTTAGATAACGCGTTGCGGTTTTATCCAACTTCGGATCAGCGGTATAAACCCCATCCACCTTGGTCGCTTTAATGACCACTTCGGCATCCATTTCTACACCGCGCAAGGCCGCCGCTGTGTCCGTGGTAAAAAATGGGTTACCCGTACCCGCACCAAATATTACGACCTTGCCTTCTTCTAAATAACGTAGTGCTTTGCCGCGTATAAATGGCTCGGCCACCTGCTCCAAATTGAGCGCAGACTGCACACGGCAATCTAGACCCACGCGCTTCATCGCATCTTGCAATGCCATGGCATTCATCACCGTGGCCAACATGCCCATATAATCCGCAGTGGCGCGATCCATACCAGCTGCAGCAGGCGCGACACCGCGAAAGATGTTGCCGCCACCAATCACGATTGCAACCTGCACGCCGAGCGCGACGACCTCGCCAATTTCAGCAACGATGCGCTCGATGACGGTGCGGTTAATGCCGTAGCTGTCATCGCCCATTAAGGCTTCACCAGACAGCTTAAGCAGAATGCGCTTATATGCGGGGGCTGTTGCCATATTTATACCTTCGCCGCTGCGGCCACTTCAGCAGCGTAATCTACAACTACTTTTTCGATACCTTCGCCCACGATGAACATTTGAAAGGCCTTAACTTGCGCGCCCTGCTTGGCTAACACTTTCTCAATCAAGGTATCGGGATCTTTAACAAATGGTTGCCCCATCAAGGTGACTTCGGCTAAGAATTTTGCAATGCGGCCTTCTACCATCTTCTCGATAATATTCGCTGGCTTACCGCTTTCGGCTGCTTGGGCGGCGTAAATTTTACGCTCTTGATCCAAGGTTGCCTGCGGCACTTGGCTGGATGAAACACAAATCGGCTTGCTGGCCGCAATGTGCATGGCCAAATCCTTGCCTAATGTCTCATTGCCGCCGCTGTAATCCACCAGCACGCCAATTTTGCTGCCATGTAGATAAGCCGCCAGCTTGCCTGCTGTATGGTAGCGTACGAAGCGACGGATGTTAATATTTTCGCCTAGCTTCATCACCAATGCGGCGCGCGTTTCCTCTACGCTGCTGCCTGCTGGCGTGTTGCTAGCTGATAGTGTTGCCAAATCTGCTGGATCGCGTTCGGCAATAGCTTGCGCCACCTCTTTGGCAAATCCGACAAAGACCTCATTTTTAGCCATGAAATCGGTTTCGCAATTTACCTCAACCAGCGCGCCTGTTTTGCCATCCGCGCTCACAAATATATTGACTACGCCCTCAGCGGCCACGCGTGAAGCGGCTTTACTCGCTTTAGCACCGCTTTTAATCCGCAATAATTCTTCGGCTGCTTTGAAATCGCCACCCGCTTCCATCAATGCTTTTTTGCATTCCATCATGCCGAGGCCGGTTGCCTCACGCAATTCCTTAACCATTCCTGCAGTAACTTCGGCCATTGCCGTGCTCCTTAATTAATATCAACTACTTAATCACAAAAAAGGGGGCTTGCGCCCCCAGTAACTTATCGAAAAACGTTATGCGCGCAGTCCAGAAGAATATGATCCAGACATGAAGAAAAATTTTGAATAGGCGGCGTTGACATGTGGATCAATGAGCATTCCTAAAAATTTTTCGACAAAGTATTTGCAAGCGCAGTCGTTTTTCAACTGGCTGCTTAGGCCGCCTGCTCTTCAACCAGTGCCACCACTTCATTCAGTGCTTGCTCGCGACCTTCTAGCACGGCATCGGCCATGCCACGCGCATACAAACGAATCGCCTGCGTTGAGTCATCATTACCCGGAACAATGTAGTCCACACCTAATGGCGAAGTATTGGTGTCCACAATACCAATCACAGGAATACCCAATTTTTGCGCTTCAACAATCGCACCTTTTTGATAACCTACGTCAATCACAAAAATTGCGGTCGGCAACGCGCCCATATTTTTGATACCGCCTAGGCTGCGCTCTAACTTCTCTAACTCGCGCTGCATCATCAATGTCTCTTTTTTAGACACTTTGGCCAAGGCCACACTATCTGCCATCAACGCTTCTAAATCATGCAAACGCTTGATCGACAATTGCACAGTTTTGAAATTGGTCAACATGCCGCCCAGCCAACGGTTATCCACATAGGGGCAACCGCAACGTATGGCTTCTTCTTTGATAATTTCACGCGCCTGACGCTTAGTCGCTACAAATAGTACCGAGCCTTTGTTGGCCGACAGCTTGCGCACAAACTTCAGCGCATCGTTGTACAAAGCAACGGTTTTTTCCAAGTTGATAATATGAATTTTGTTACGATGTCCAAAAATAAACGGAGCCATCTTGGGATTCCAATAACGGGTTTGATGTCCGAAATGAACACCCGCTTCCAACATTTGACGCATGGTTACAGCCATAGTTACTCCTAGTGTAAGGGTTAAGTCCTCCACTCGACAGATCGACTCTTTAAAATTAAAGAGCACCCTAACTTGAACGAGTGTGCGAATTTCCTGCCCAATGGAAAAATCTCCACCCAGACAGGGCGCGCATTGTACCCCAAGCGGGTAAGCAACTCAACCGCCGCGCTGCTTTGTGACGGTGATGTGAGAGTGGTGCTGAATACGGGTGAGGAAAGCATGCTTATTTAGGGGTTAGTCGCCCGCTCAAGGTAGGTAACCAGATCAGAATAAAGAACTGATATGGAATGAACAATAAATATCAATTACTCGCGTTGCGGGAAAAATAGGGGGGTAGTGCAGACCAAAAGTGGCGTCCCCAACGAGATTCGAACTCGTGTTATCGCCGTGAAAGGGCGGTGTCCTAGGCCTCTAGACGATGGGGACAAAGATTGAAACTACTTTTTTGTGGTGGAGATAAGCGGGATCGAACCGCTGACCTCTTGCATGCCATGCAAGCGCTCTCCCAGCTGAGCTATACCCCCAAAAAAGAGCGCGCATTATAATGACCGAGCCTATCAATGTAAAGCTGAGTCCCCATATATTTAAGATTTTTAAGATAATTATGGGAAACCTCGCCGCCGTTATACGTGCCGTGTGATACGCGCTACGGCCATTTCTCTGGGGAATAATGCCAGCAAAGCATCCACCGACGGAGTCTGTGTTTGCCCCGTGAGCATGACACGCAGGGGCATGGCTAACTTGGGCATTTTCAAACCGTGCTGGCCGATAATTTCTTTAATCAAAGCCGCAATGGCGGGTGCGTCCCAGGCGACTGTTTGCAAGCTTTTAACGAATGCCTGCACAGCAGGCATGGCCTCGGCGGTGAAATGAGCGGCTAATAATTCTGCATTGGGCTGCAAGTCGATATAAAAAATTTCAGCCGCATCGGCTAGCTCATTCAACGTAACCGAGCGTTCTTTATAAAGTGCCACTATTGCCTCTAGCGCAGGTGCGACGCTTGCTTCCACGCCGCGTTGCTGCAAACGTTGCTGCACCAAGCTCGCCAGCCGCACATTGTCAGCTTGTTTTAGATAATGCTGATTCAACCAATTTAATTTTTCAGTATTAAATTGCGCGGCAGATGGGGTGATGTGGTCGAGATCAAACCAAGCACAAAATTGCGCTACCGAAAAAACTTCATCGTTGCCGTGTGACCATCCCAGCCGCGCTAAATAGTTAATCACCGCTTCCGGCAGATAACCATTTTCTGCATATTGCATGACGCTGACCGCGCCATGTCGCTTAGATAATTTTTGTCCGTCATCGCCCAAGATCATCGACAGGTGCGCGTATTGAGGAACGGTAGCACCCAGTGCTTTAAGGATATTGATTTGCCGAGGGGTGTTATTGACATGGTCATCGCCGCGTATGACGTGGGTGATTCTCATGTCCCAATCATCCACCACCACACAAAAATTATAAGTGGGCGTGCCGTCGCTGCGCGCGATGATAAGATCATCCAGCTCGGCGTTATTAAATTCGATCATGCCCTTCACTAAATCTTTCCACGCCACAGTGCCGGTCGCAGGATTTTTAAAACGGACGACAGGCGCGACATGAGCGGGTGGCGCGGGCAAAGTCTTACCCGTCTCTGGCCGCCAATGTCCGTCATAGCGCGGCTTCTCACCACGCGCGCGCTGTGTTTCACGCATGGCCTCTAGCTCCTCTGGCGAGGTGTAGCAATAATAAGCCAGCCCTTGCGCCAACATATTTTGGATAACCGCCTTATAGCGCGTCATGCCTTGCATTTGATAATACGGGCCTTCGTCATAAT
>Ga0209824_10000926_pt1 | contig 17580 bp, 16 predicted proteins | sample VDWuncwatermetaG_FD_184124 | JGI IMG/M metagenome (GOLD analysis project Ga0209824, IMG submission 184124) | Wastewater microbial communities from Netherlands to study Microbial Dark Matter (Phase II) - VDW unchlorinated drinking water (SPAdes)... ... | reverse complement strand
TGCAAGAACGCCCGGGCGTTGCCGACCGGATTCAAGTGCCCGGAGGCGGGATGCGGCGGTGAACTCGTCGAGCGTCGGGCGAAGGGCTGGCACTTCTACGGCTGCTCGAAGTATCCCGCCTGCCGCTACACCACCAGGCGTCTGCCGAAAGAGGGGGACGCCTCGGCGAGTGACGGGCCAGGTCTCGATTCGGAGGGCGGGAAGGCGTGATCCTTCGACGCGTCCCGCCCCAGGCGGGACTTGCTCAGGATCATGGTGAGCGAGCGACAGCGAGTCGAACCATGGCCGCGTCAGCCCCACCTGCTGTTGAACAGTTCCTCCGCTACCTTCGCAGTGAGCGCAACGCCTCGGATCACACGACGACGAACTATGCCCTTGATCTTCGGCAGTTGTTCCGGTTTCTCGGACACACCCGCATCGGGACGGTGACGGCGCTCGACATCCGTCGGTTTGTCGCCCACCTCAGCACGCAGCAGCGCGCGCGGCGAACGATTGCGAGGAAGCTCTCGTGCGTGCGCAGCTTCTTCCGCTTCCTGTGTCGGGACGAGCAACTGTCGTACAACCCGGCGGTGGCCATCGCCACCCCTCGCCTCGAGCAGCGGCTGCCGTCGTTCCTCGACGAGACGCAAACCGCGCGGCTGCTGGCAGCCCCCCCGACCAAGAAGTGGCAAGGCTGGCGCGACCGGGCGATGCTGGAGACGCTCTACTCGACCGGGATTCGAGTCAGCGAGCTCGTCGGGCTCAACCTCGAGGACCTCGATGAGATCTCCGGCACGGTGGTCATTCGGGGGAAGGGCAAGAAGGAGCGGCTCTGCCCCATTGGGGAGACGGCGCTCAAGGCGATCGGCGCCTATTTCGCGAAGCGGCCGAAGCAGTTGCGCGTGCCCTACGCGCTCTTCGTGAGCCAGAAGGGAACCCGGCTGACGGTGCGCCAGGTGGATCGGCTGCTCGTCCGGTACGTCGCCGCCGCGGCGCTGCCCGCATCCATCAGCCCGCACAGCCTGCGCCACAGTTTTGCGACGCACCTGTTGGATCGCGGGGCGGATTTGCGCAGCGTGCAGGAGCTCCTCGGCCACGCCAGCCTCTCGACGACCCAGATCTATACCCACGTCACTCCGCAGCGGCTGAAGAAAGTGTACGACCAAGCGCATCCCCGCGCGTAAGGAGGAAACGTGTCAGATACCTTGAAGGCAACACCCCAAGGACAACGGTGTCTGACACCTTTGTCTTTGGTTCTTGTTGCTCTCAGCATCGCCGGTTGCGCGAGTGGTTCCGACGCGGTCAACGCGTCAGCCTCTACGCTGCCCACGCGGGTGTATCCCGTCGGGCGCGAAGACGTTTGGGACACTGCCCTCAACGTGGCGCTGAGCATGCCGACGTGGGACGTCGTCAGCGTCGATAAGCCCAACGGGGTCGTGTTCGTGGAGCAGCGGGTTCGCGATCGGTCGTTTGGCGGCGAATCACGGATCGCCATCGCGATCACCGCCCTCGATGCCACGCATACGAAGGTGGAAGCTCAGACCATCGCGGAGGGCGGCCCACGGCTGCAGCGCCTGCATAGTCTCTGGCGATTCTTCGGCGAGCTGGATCAGCTCTTGAAGAGTGAGTAAGTGAGTGAGTAAGTAAGTAAGGAAGAGATGCTCTGTCGAAAAGCCACCCGGTCGGGCAGCGGGTGACGCGGAGCCGGGGCCCCCGCCGCCCGCCCGCAGCCCCGAGTTGGCGGTATCCCGAAGGGCCGCCCCGGGGCAAGGCCGGACGGCGGGGTGGCGCAGCGGCAGGCCCTGCTGCCCAGCGTAGCTGTTCGACAGAGCAAGGAAGAGAATGATGTGGTGGGTGTACGAACTCCTCTTAGCGATCGGGCTCATCGTGTACCTGCCGAAGGCGCTGTGGCGAAAGCGGCTGCCGCATCGGGGCTGGCGCATGCGGCTGGGGCGTTACCCCGCGAGCGTCCATGAGTCGCTGCGCGGGAGGCACCCGGTGTGGGTCCATGCAGTCAGCGTCGGGGAAGTGTTAGCTGCCCGCCCGCTCATCGATGCGCTTGGGGCCCAGGCCTCTGGGCGAATGCCGAGCGGAGTCGAGGCAGAGCCCCTCGTGCTCTCCACCGTCACTCCCGGCGGGTTTGACGTGGCGTCGCAGCACCTCGGTGATCGCGGTGTCGTCATCTACTTCCCCCTGGACCTTCGGTTCTGCGTCAGGCGCGCCTTGGATGCGCTCCATCCCCGCGCGCTCATCTTGTTGGAATCAGAGCTGTGGCCCGCCGCGATGCACCTGACGAAGGCCCGCGGGATCCCCATTGCAATCGTCAATGGACGAGTGTCCACGCGCACGTTCAGGCGCGCGCATTGGCTGGCCCCCTGGTTGGGCAAGCTCTTGCGCCACGTCGATCTCTTCCTCATGCAGAGCGAGACGGATGCCGACCGGATCATCCAGCTCGGCGCTGCTCCTGAGCGTGTCCGCGTCGCGGGGAGCCTCAAGTGGGACGCCAGTCTCGCCGCACGCCCAACCTCATCGGAGATCGACGCGACCGCCCGGCGGCTCGGGCTCAACAGCCATGAGTCGATCATCGTCGGCGGAAGCACGCACCGAGGGGAAGAAGCCGCTCTCCTCAGCGCGTTTCGCATCCTCCGCTCCAACCAGGGGAGCACCCGGCTCATCCTCGCTCCCAGGCACCTGGAGCGCCTCGCGGAAGTGGAGCGGATTGTCCGCGAGGCCGGTTTGATCCCGTCACGACTTTCTCAAGTGGCATCCAACGCCCGATGGGACGTCGGCCTCGTGGACACCTTTGGGCAGCTCCCATGCTACTACGGCCTGGCCAGCGCGGTGTTCATCGGCGGGAGCCTCATCCCTCACGGGGGGCAAAACCCGCTGGAGGCCGCCAGCCTGGGCAAACCGATCGTGTTCGGCCCCTCGATGCATAACTTTGCCGACATCGCCTCCCAGTTGACGCACTATCAGGCCGCGCGACAACTCTCCAGCGCCGCGGAGTTGACCCCGACTCTCCGCGGACTCCTTCAGGACGCTGGTTCCGCTCACGCGATGGGCCGCAGAGCCCAGGAGCTGACCGAACGCTCCCGCGGATCCCTCCAGCGCACCCTCGAAGCGCTCCAACCGCTGCTCACCGCAACATCGGGTTGCGCGTAGTGTCCTAAACAGATACTGTGAGGATATAGGACATATTAGGGTATATGTAACTTAGTAGTAATACGTTTTTATATTTGACATACTAGTTTATAATTGGTATACTTTTTGCAGAAAGGAGGGAAGACAGATGGAGGCATCCGTGGTGACCCTGAAGGGACAGGTGGTCATTCCGAAGAAGATCCGCGCCATGTTCCACATCAAGAGAGGGACGCAGGTCCGTTTTGAGCCCAGGAACGGCGAGATCGTCTTGAAGCCTCTCACAGCGGAGTACTTTGAGAAGATGGCCGGGATCCTGGGGTCCGGCGGGAAGGTGACGAAGGCGCTGCTGGAAGAGCGAGCAAAAGACCGTGAGCGGGAAGCTCGGTAATGGCTCATGTGCTGGATGCTTCTGCGCTCACGGCCTATTTTGAGAGAGAACCCGGTTACGAGAAAGTCCAAAAGCTCCTGACGGAGGCCGCGCTCAGTGACCGGAAGTTGTTCATCTCGGCCGTGAACTGGGGTGAGGTCTACTACGTCACCCACCGCACCCATGGCGCTTCCCAAGCTAACCAAGTCGCTCAAGTCATTGAAACCTTCCCCATTGAACTCGTGGATGTGGATATAGAAATCGCCAAACAGGCTGCGCTGTTCAAGGTTTCCCATAAACTGCCCTATGCTGACTGTTTTGCCGCCGCTCTTGCCAAAATCCACAAAGCCACGCTGGTCACTACTGATAAAGACTTCAAACTCCTCGAAGGTGAGATCAGGGTACATTGGCTATAACGAATCATGCGGATACTGAACAATCTCTTTACTCGAGACGCAAGAACTATAGGTGAGGTCGTCAAGGATCCCATCGTGGATGTCATCATCACCTCGCCTCCCTACGCTGACCTGAAGGATTACGGTGTAAGGGGACAGATCGGCTTTGGCCAAAAATACGAAAGCGAGTACCTGCTTTCTTTAAAGGAAGTGTTTGCGCAGTGCTTTCACGTTTCAAGGCCAACGGCCTCCTTGTGGGTTGTAGCCGATACCTTCAAGCGACATGGAGAGGTGAAACTCCTTCCGTTCCAGATTGCTGAGATTTGCAAAGAGATCGGTTGGAGGTTGAGCGACATCATTATTTGGGATAAGGGGAAGACGTTGCCGTGGTCACATAAGGGCCGATTGAGGAATAGTTTTGAATACCTCTTATTTTTTGTGAAATCGCAGCAGCATAAGTACTACGTGGACAGGATAAAAGATCCGATTGATCTCAAAGAATGGTGGGTCAAATATCCTGAGAGATATTCACTGGGAGGGAAAGTACCAAGCAATATCTGGCGCATCCCCATTCCAGTCCAGGGCAGCTGGGCACAGGGCGAACTAACGCATTTTTGTCCTTTCCCTCCAGAGCTGGTAGAACGGATTCTTCTGCTGGCAACGGATAAGGAGGACGTTGTCTTAGACCCATTCGCTGGATCGGGGGTTGTGCTGGCTCAAGCCATGTGCATGCGACGCAAGTATATCGGATTTGAGATCAACGCTGACTACGTGAAACGATTTAAATCGAAGGTGCTTCCAGCCATTCGGAAGCAATGGAAAGCAACTCAAAAGGAAATGAGGCAATTGGAGAGGAGAAGGAAAGATTTTGAAGAAAAGATACGCGCTCTTAGACTTCTCAAGTACCCCAAGTCGATAGTAAAGGTTTTGCAGGATAAAGGTGTGCAGGAGGTGGACGAAATCGTAGCTATTATAGTTGAAGAAGACAAAACTACGAATCAGCACCGCACGAACACCTTTGCTCGTATAAGAGTTACCTTCCTAGTTGCCTTTCAAAGCGGACATGGTGAGAAAGCTCTCAAAGAAGCAATCCTGTCTGTGGTCGCGAAGCCACCAGCCTCAAAGTTTGGCATCGACTCCGCGATCTCAGTAAGAAACGCCGATGAGTTCTTTGGTATCGCGAGTCAAGGAGTCGGTAACAACGGCCGCCCTCTATTCATCTATCTTGGGGGAAGAACGCATTATTTCCATGAACGAAGTACATTCAAGGATCTTTCAATAAAGCTTGCGTGGAGTCAATGGAAGACTATGCGAAAAAACAATATGCCGCCAATTCTGAGTCCAATACGCATCAGACAGGAGATTATCAAGACTTGGTTCCCCAAGCAACGAGCGCTAAACGGGCACAAGGCTATGAAAGCTGTTTTGCTGCCTATGAACAGTGAGCGAATTGCTGCAAATGGCTGACGACTCAAAGATTAGACAAAGAGAAGATTTGCTTAGATTGGAACCGTTTGGGAAGAATGCATACGAAAAATACGCTCTGACGTCACTTACTGCTTATTGCGTTTTTTGGCTCAATGAATGGAATTTGGGTACAACGTTAGAAAATATCGCTGTGGCAGGGCATCGGATGTTTCCTGTCAAATTCTGTATGGTGAGCTGGCCTCAATTTCCTGACCTGAACAGGATTAATAGGTCTGTCCTTCAAATGAGACCCAAGTATCGAAACCTGGCAACCTCTCTTTCTGCGAAAGGCGTCTTCTTGAACCAGAACGGGATTCGTGAGGCGGGGTCGTTAATTCAACGAATTGGAGCACCCCAATTCCAGGGAGAAAATAAACTTCCCATTCCTGCGGAGTCCATGCGCGCGGAACGAGGTAGGAGCTCGAGAGCTCGGAGCGTTCATCCGCAAGATTTGGTTTCTGCTGTCAGGAAATCTAAGTTATTTTCCATCTATACCAAGGGTGATGTTGACGGGGCGGAGGCGATTCATCTCATTGGGCTATTAGGCGTGTACGATCATACACCATCCTCAGAAAAAAAACGGAAGCTGAAGGAATTCCTAGAAGCGGCCAGAGAGTTGAACGACAAAGAGATCCTCGAGTTTCTGGCCTGGGCGTCGCAACAGTTCCAGAGGTACTTGGATAAGTGACTAGGAGGTTGACGAATGGGCACCTCGTTTAACTTCGAAATTAAGCTGGCTGGCCGAGAATGGAGCAGGCAATTCTATACGGCCGTCGTGAAGAGTCTCTCGAAAACTATCACAGAGCCAATTACAAATTCTGACACCTCTTACAAGAGAAAGCTCAATTTACCGGACGCGTCTGGGTTAGTTGAGGCGGCGCTCTCCCTTGAAAAGGGAAAAAAGTTTGATCTTTCCGAATGCAAAGAGAAGTTATACGACCCCGCTATTCACAGGACAATCGAAGTCCATATCTATACTGCGAGGGGGCACGGCAGGAAGCCAAGAACATGCGAAATTGTGGATTTCGCTGAAGGACTTAACGTCACTGAATTGCAGAACGCCTTCAAGCTATACGCTGCAGATAAGTCAGGTGTCTCGAAGGGACGACCTGGACGAAGCCTATTTGGTCGCGGGGTAAGTGACGTCCTTCTTGGACATCGAGATGGAGAATTCTTTGGATACCGTGCCGGCGTCTTAAGCAAATTGGCGTTTGCATTCGATTCGAAAGTTGATAGCCAGCCGAGGGCTCTTGGTACAGAGCTTGAGAAGATATCCGCATCTGCGCTGAAGGATTACCATCTTCATCCCAACGAAAACGGTTGCTGTGTTCGTTTCATTCTGAATGAGGATTGTCGGATCCATGAAGAGGGCTCCATTGTTCAAACTTTAGCGCAGTTCTATATGCTTCGACTCATTAACGCCGATCCGAATATCACTGTGAAGCTATTCCGATATCGGGCTGGGGGGAAGGTCTATGAGGATCGCTTGGTCTATGATTTTCCAATCGGAGATGTTATTGAGAAGTTTTCCTTTAGCATTCAGGAACCGGTGCAGGGAGCCCAGCTCCCTCCCCTACAAATTGACGGGATCGTCTGTAGGGCTGATGTCCAAGGAGGGTTGCCGGGGAGAGAAGCGGGGGAACAGAGAGCGAACGGCCTGCTAGTCGTTGATGATAAGGATGCGGTTCTCGATCTGACATTGTTACCGAGGTTCGAGGATGCGCCTTACCTGCGGAACGTCTTTGGGATCATTCGAATAAGAAATATACGAGATGTGTTTGATTGGTATCTAAATAACGGGAAGGACTCTCCCTTAACGACTAGCCGCGACGGATTTGACCCGAGACACGATGTTGCGAAGAAACTTTATGATGCGCTTTACAATAAGCTTGAGCCAATTTACAGGCGGGAGGAAGAACGCTTTAATAAGGCCCAAGCTGGAAGACTTTCTGTTCAAACTAGAGAACGACTTAATGAGGCCATTAAGGAGCTCAATAAGCTGCTTAAGGATCTTATGGGTGAGGGAACTGGTGTTGGGCCCGATGACGACTCCAGGCTTGATCCAGACAAGCCACTTCAATTTCTGCCAGCCACTACGCGGCTTATTCTAGGTAGGCCGCGATTCGTTAAACTCTATTTCAAAAGGGAGCTCGCTGAACAGAAAGGTTCAATCTTAATTGAGTCCAACAATCCGAAAATTGAGGTACGGGCAGCATCACAGCTGGTGAGCGAGGGGAAGAAAGAGGGTGACCACTTCGTGTATGTTGTCTCTCTGCGGAGCGACAGTCTAGGTGAAAACGCAACAATAACTGCACTAGCGGACGGCATAGGTAGCGCATTCGAAGCAATCCTCGAAGTCTTAGATGTCAGCGAGAGCCATACCATCCTGCCACCTGACGAGATGGAATTCAGGCCAAAAGTGTCTCGAGGAGAGCCAAATCGAGATAACCATCTTACCCTCCTAGTGAATGCTAAAGTCATTCCATTGGGCAGGAAAATCAAGTTAGAAGTTCAGAAAGCTCAGGGGGGCGTTGGGTTGTTGGAGGGGTCTAAAAAGGTTGAAGAGACCTCAGTCACCTTTGAAAAATCGCACCTAATTCCAGGAACAGAGGTCGGACGGATCCTGGTTGCGTGGCGAGGAACTGGTTGGGGGCAGTCAGCGGGTGTGATTGCGGCTACCAAGAAACCCGATGGCTCACTTGCCTATGCACATGGAAGGATTGTGTTGGAGGAACAGCAAGACGCTGGCATCATCAAAGACGTCAGATATCAGGAGTTAGGAAACCAGAAATGTTCCGATCTCGTTGATGGGATTATTTATATCAACAGCAGTCACTACCTTAATAGGTTTGTCTTTGGTACGGAACAACAATATACGAAACGCATTGAAGAAGATCGCACAGCGCAGTATCGCCTGTCATTGCTCATGGTCGAACAATCTGTCTTTCGACTAGCCGAGGAAAGCTATCTGGATAGTAAGCTGGTGTTGAACGATCGGGCTCCAGTAACGAGCCTTCGTGAGTTTATTGATCAGAAAACCCACCAGTTCGGTCCAAAAATTGTCAATGCACTCGTGACCAAGTGATCGAGCACTCTAAAAACAGTCCAAGTAGTTCCGCCTAGCTGATCTGGGCTGGCACATTTGAAACGCCTCCTGTTTTCTCCTGAATGGATATGAGCCTGTAATGCATCCCCAGAATTTCCCAGGTAATGATTGAGAAGGCAGTCCAAACGACCATGGGCAATTTTGCCGCCTACGTACACATGAGCTGGCGGGTGTTTTTTCATCCTGTGCAAACCATTGCTGGTAGGACGTCTACCAATGACGCGAACACACTGCTTCCCCCCGAGACCTTCTTCGTTCTTAATGTGATTATTGCGGCAATCGTGGGCCATTGGCTCGGTTACAAGATGCCGGTTATCGATTTAGATGTACCCGATTCGTTGGACTGGCTCAATGGTCCTTATACATTATTTGTGCGATTCATCCTTGGAGTTTCAACTTTGACATTCTTGCTGGCGCGTGGCTGGGTCTCCCCCATCAGGCAGTTAATGCCACAGATGCTAAGAGTCTATTGCTACAGCAGTGTTGTGTTTATCCCCGTCGTATTTGTTAAGTCTTGGAGTGGTACAGCCTACGGAACTTTCCTCTTGGACTTGGTGAGCAATGTCTTTGCAGGTAACCTCCAAGCACTCAACGGTTCTTTCATTGCACGAAGCGCAGCTAGCTTGGGAATGTCACTGCTACTGGGTGTTTTTGTGTTCGTTTGGTGGTGTTACCTGATGTACGTTGGCGTATCGTCACTGAAGGAGCGTCCACGAGGAAGGGTATTTTCTAAATTGATAGGTTCTGTTGCGGGATTCTTCATCCTTAAGTTACTAGTTGTGACTCCGCTTCATTGGTACTGGACATACAAGGAATTTTTCTCAGCATGGCAGATTATCAACGTTCAATTACCAGAGTCACTTGGCAACCATCCCCCACAATACCTTAAGGCAAGTATCCTTTGCTCGGAGGTTGGCCGTACATCAAAGATACCGCCATCTATTAGATACGCGGCCAAGCTTCGCTCATTTGTCTACAAACTCGCAGCCGTCCCTACCAGCGATAGAGATATTGAGCAGAGCATACGTGAAATCTTAGATTCTGTGGAGAAGAGAGATTACGATAATACAAGGGAACTGTTGGAACGCATTGTAAGTAGCGAGCTCAGAGAGGATAGGAGATTTGCAGTAGCCACTGTCGATGGCCAGACGCTTCTTGTGGAAGCAAACGAGTTGCGCCGATCGCCTACCTACACCCCAATTGGCCTAAAGGGAGAATACATCGAGTTCTTCTTTCCTGCCCCACCGTCGCCAATGGCGATCTGGCCTTAGCTCTCTCACGAAAATGGAACGCCGGTGCCGTCCTAAAGGAAGGTGCCAGGCACGTCGGTAGTTGGCACCTTGGGGACAGGCAGTTGGCAGACAAATCGTCTTGACACGGCGTCCGAATTGACCTACAGTCTGGTGTGACAACTTAAAGGCCGTCCGATGTTTGAAGGGGGAAGCTCGGACGTTAAAATAAATCAAACCTTCGCCAGCCGGCGAAGGTCTTTTTGTTTATGGGATACCTACAGAGAGGATAGCATCCAATGGAAGGGTTAAAGGTCTTAAAAAGCACGCAGATTGTAATCCTGGGAATCTGTTTTGTGGTTGCGACCATTGTTTCGACGGTGATTTTTTCTCGCGGCTTGATGCAGATGAAGCGGTTTTCTTCTGAAGTGATTAAGGTGACAGGGTCCGCTGAAGACAACATTGTTTCGGATTATCTGGTGTGGAAGGCGAGTTTCTCGCGCAGAGCGCCCGCCATGACCGCGGCCTTCGAGCAGCTGAAGGCCGATCTTCAGGCGGTGAAGGCGTATCTGATCCGTCAAGGCGTCAAAGAACAGGAGATGGTGGTGGCACCCACCACGACCGAGGTGCTCTACAAAAAGAATGAAAAGGGCAACAATACCAATGACATTGAAGGGTACCTGCTCGCGCAGGAGATTGAGGTTCGTTCTCATGACGTGATGCGCGTGACCGAGATCTCGCGGCAGGCGACTGAGCTGATTGAACAAGGCATTGAATTCATTTCACAGCCGCCGGAGTATTTTTATACGAAGCTGGCAGAGTTGAAGCTGGCCATGCTCAAAGAGGCCACGGAAAATGCCAGGAAGCGCGCCGAGCAGATGGCCTTAGCGACCGGAGGGCGCATCGGGACCATGCGGTCTGCGCGGATGGGGGTCTTCCAGATCACGCCGGTCAACTCCTATGATGTGTCGGATTGGGGCCTGAACGACACAAGTTCGCTGGAGAAGAAAGTCAATGCCGTGGTGAATGTCGAGTTCGCGATCAAAGAATAACGCCGATATCCAGGGACGCAATACTTATTTGGTCATTGGCGAGGAGAGCGGATCACAAAAAGGAGGATACGGATGAGTGACGAGCAGGAAGCGGTGCAGGGGGAGACGAAGGAGCAGCGGTTTCAGCGGTTGGCGATCAAGCGGACGCAGGCGGCGCTGCAGAAGATCCGGCTGATCACGAACCTGACGAGCTCGAGCTACGCCTACACGCCGGAGCAGGCGGCGAAGATCATCGGGGCGCTGCGCGCGGCCGTGGATACGGTGGAGGCCAAGTTCAACCGCGTCCGCGGCACCCAGAAGGCGGAGATGTCATTCTCGTTGTAACTCGGCCAGAACACAACAGGCAGCCTCCTCAGGTAGAATCGCCTCGCTGATCCGGGCCGGCGTCGGCCCGCCCTCGCTTGTCAGGCCAGCGGGCCTTGCTGGATGCCCAATCTGGTAACCGACCTCACTCTCTTTAGGAATTCTTGAAACCACCCCGTCGGAGTGATATATTTACATTGTACATATGCATGACATCCGCTTCGAGTGGGACAGGGCAAAGGCCGCACTGAATAGAAGGAAGCACGGCGTCTCGTTCGAAGAGGCGCAGTCGGTGATCAGAATTATTTCGGCTAGAAAGGCAACACACCATGAAGCGAAACATTATCGGAGGGAACACACATGAGAACAGCATACGAGTTTTCCAAGATGAAAGGCCGCCGGAATCCGTATGCCAAACTGCTCAAGAAGCCAGTCACGATTCGACTTGGAGCAGATGTGGTCGAGTATTTCAAGTCCATGGCGAATCAAATGGAAGTGCCGTATCAGAATCTGATTAATCTGTACCTGAGGGACTGTGTTCAGTCGCATCGACACATCCAGTGGGTGGCGCATTCATAGCAGGACATGCCTGAGCACATACCTACTCGCTGATCACTCGCTGATCACCGCTTCCTCCTCGACGACGTAACGGTGTATAATACCTGCCATGTGGCAGGTTCTCCACGACGCCTGGTGGCGTCTTGCCACGCAGACCCAGCCACGATCCTTCTCGGACGCTCTCGCTTGCGGTGTGCTCCAAGCCGGTTCGGCAGCCTTCCAGGCCGCGGTGATGCTCCGCAACGCCGCGTACGACCGGGGATGGGCGAGGCAGGTTCGGCTGCCGTGCCGGGTCGTGAGCGTCGGCAATCTGACGGTCGGCGGGAGTGGCAAGACCGCGTGCGTTGAGCTCATCGCGAGGAAACTGCTCGCGCAGGGCCGGCGCGTGGCCGTGCTCTCGCGTGGCTACGGCGGCCCCCGGCACGACCATTGGCTGCGGTGGGACGCCGAGCGCCTGATCGTCAACGGCCTCGCGCAGGAGAGTCCCGACGGGTTGGCGGACGAGCCGCAGCTGCTGGCACGGCACCTGGCGGGCACCCCGATTCTCGTGGGGGCCAGACGGGATCGCACCGGAGCGATGGCATGCCGGGAATTTGACACCGATGTCGCCGTACTCGATGACGGGTTCCAGCATCGGCGGCTCCAGCGTGATTGTGACATCGTGCTGGTCCACAGCCGAATGCCGCACAACGGCTGGGCGATGTTGCCGCGCGGGCCGATGCGGGAGCCGCTCGCTTCGCTTAGACGAGCGCACGTCATCATCCTGACGAAGGCGGATGAGGCGTTGGACACGCTGGGCGCTCTTCAGGAGCGGCTCCGGTCGTTCAATCGCCACGCGGCCTGTGTGACCGCCTCGCATGAACCGATCCACGTGCTCGAGACGGGGACCGGCCAGACGCGCGATCCCAAGACGCTCGCGGGAGTGCGGGTGGGGTTGCTCTCATCGATTGGCGATCCGCAGGGATTTGAGGCGACGGTTCGACGGCTTCAGGCGAACGTCCTGTGGCACCGGGCCTATCCGGATCACTACCGGTACGCTCCGGCGGACTGGCAGGCGCTGAGCGCCCAGGCGGCGCGCACGCGCCCCGAGGCGATCCTCACGACGGAGAAAGACTGGGTGCGATTCGCGCCGGGGATCGGGGATCCGGGATCGGGGAGCGTGCCGGTGTGGGTGCTTCAGGTTCAGATGAACATCTTGAGCGGAGACGATGAACTGGATGCTCGATTGGCTTCTCTGTGGGCTCGTTAGAGCCCTCGGGGCCTTCCTGTGTTGGCTGCCGGCGGAGGTCGCCGTGTGGCTGGGGGAGCGGCTCGGGGGGCTTGGCTATTGGCTGCAGCCGAAGCGAGTGCGGGTCGGCATCGCCAACGTGCGTGCCGCGTTTGATGGCGCGCTGCCTCCAGGAAGGGTTCGCCGGATCATCCGGGCCTATTTCAAGCACATGGGAGCGAGCGTCGTCGAACTCTTGCGCTTGCCGGTGATCGATCGGGCATATCGTGAACGGTACATCACGATTGAAGGGCGCCACCATGTTGACGCGGCGGTGGCCTCCGGCAAGCCGGTGATCGTGCTGACCGGCCACTATGGGAACTGGGAGCTGTGCTCGATCACGGCAGGGCTCATTGGCTATCCGATTCTCGCGCTCGCGAGAGCCCAGCATAAATTTCCCCGGCTCTACCGGCTCCTCGTCTCCTATCGGGAGTCGAAAGGCTGCACGGTCGTCCACAAAGGCTGGGGGATGCGACGTCTTATGGACGCGCTGAAGCGTCGGCAACTCATCGGCATCGTGGGGGATCAGGCGAGCCGGCAAGGGATCTTCGTGGACCTCTTCGGGCGGCAGGCGCTCGTCGCCACCGGACCCTTCGAACTCGCGTATCGAAAGGACGCGCTGATCCTCCCGGGCTTCATCCATCGGGTACGAGGGCCGTTCCACCGCCTGATCGTTGAGCCTCCCTTGTCGCTGCCTCGGCAGGCCTCACAGGCGGAGGCGGTCCGGGCCGGCATCGAACAGTTCATCGAACTCCTCTCGCGCCACGTGCGCGCGGATCCCACGCAATGGCTGTGGCTCCATAAGCGGTGGAAACACACCTCGTCGCGGCGGGTCCTCATCCTCAGCGACGGCAAGTTGGGACATCTCAAGCAGTCGCTGGCCGTGGCCGAGGCGCTGCGTGCAGACCGGCTGGCGCTCTCCTCGACCGTCGTGGAGGTTCGCTACCGGCACCGATGGGGCCGGCTCATGACGCTCCTGTGGAGTTGGTGGATGCCTGGCGGCCTGGGAGGGACATCGTGTCTGGCGCTCACGCTCACCCCTGAGACGAAGGCCGCATTGCTGAGCCGCTACGCGGACCTGATCGTCTCGTGCGGCTCCTCCCTCGCTCCGGTCAACCTCCTATGGGCCGCGGCGCATCGCGCGAAATCTCTTGTCATCATGAACCCGGCCCCGCTCCCCTTGAGCCGTTTTCACCTGGTGGTTGCCCCACGGCACGATCACCTCCCTCGTCGGTCGAACGTCGTGCAGATCGCCGGCGCCGTCGTGAACCCACTTCGCGACGAGGAGCTGCTCCAGGCGACCCAGCGCCTCGCGGGCCACCCGAAGTTCCAGCCGATGGCCCACGATCATCCAGTCATCGCCGTGTTCATCGGTGGCGAGACGTTCCACTACGCGCTGCCGCCCAGCTTCGCCGACTTACTCATCGGGCAGGTGAAGACGGTCTGTGAGGCCATCGACGGCTGGTGTCTGGTCACGACCTCGCGCCGCACCCCCCCGTCAGTCGAACGGCTCCTCGCAGAAGACTTGGGGACGTCCCCTCGCTGCCGCCTCCTCCTCCTGGCCAGCCGCGACTCGATCAATGGGACGATGGAAGGCATGCTGGGCTGTGCGGATGTCGCCGTCGTGACTGGCGAGAGCATCTCGATGGTGTCAGAGGCGTGCGCCAATGGCCGCGCGGTGGTCGTCGTGGAGCCACCCCTGCGTCACGCCCATGGGACGTCGCCCACCAAGCACCAGCGGTTCCTCCGCGAGCTCGTCAAGGACGGGTACGTGCAGGTGGTCCAGCTCTCGAACGTGGGGTCTGCCATCGAGCGTGCGCTCAAGGCATGCGCCACGGCGAGGCGATTAGATAACGTGGCCGCCATTCGCGACGCCGTCGCCCACCTGCTGACCTAGCCCTCTTGGTCAGACATATAGATGAACGAGCGGGACTGAAGCTGAAGGCGTTGCCCGAGGTGAAGCCAGCCCTAACATCCCGGGTTCCACCGGGTACAGCAAGCCACCACCGGCAGGAAAATAAGCAGAAGATTATACCAAATATGGTATAATATGAGTAACGCGAGCGGGCTCAAGGCACTGTACTTCGTCGGCTCCTCCCGAGAGGATGTGAAGGCATTTCCGGAGGAAGTGCGGCAGGACATCGGGTACGCGCTCTTTGAAGCGCAACGGGGCCAGAAGCCAGCGGCCGCAAAGCCGTTACAAGGATTTGGCGGAGTTGGCGTACTGGAGCTTATCGAGCGCCATGACGGGGATGCGTATCGGGCAGTCTACACCGTGAAATTCCGCCGCGCCGTGTACGTGTTGCATTGCTTTCAAAAGAAAGCCAAGCATGGCATCAAAACGCCGCAACAGGATATCGAGCTGATCAAGCAGCGATTGCGGGTAGCGGAACACGATTACGAAACCCATGATCGGATTAACAGAGAGGGGCATCATGAGCGCTGAAAACAAGGTTCATCGAGGAAGCGGTAACGTCTTTGCGGACATCGGCGTCGCCCATCCGGAGCGGGTGCTGGCCCGCGCGCAGGTCATGGCGCGGATTGCCGACTTGATCCGAGAGCGTGGCTTGACCCAACAGCAAGCCGCAACCCTTCTTGGCATTCCTCAGTCAAAAGTGTCTTGTCTCATGAATGGGAAGCTGAGTCTGTTCTCGTTGGATCATCTGTTTGAGCTGTTGAATGCCTTAGACCGGGATGTCGAGATCATCATCAAACCGAAAACGAAGATGGAGAAGTTCGCCACCACCCAGATCTTGATGGCCATGACCCCCTGATAAATTCCGGTCACGAGATAAGTATTGTCACCGAAATTCGCGCGGACTGTTGTAGCGTCAGATGAAAATCAGAACAGAAGTTAAAGCTCTCATCTGGTCAATGAGCCTGCTTGTCTCGAGTTGGTACCTCATGCAGCAACAACCGCCGCCGACGATATCTAGACCGCGGTCTCTCTTGTATTATATTTCGAGCCCATGGATTTTTTGCGTATCTCTAGTGGCGGTTGTGGTGATTCTGATTCTTCTCTGTCAGAAATGGATTACCTCCATCAAAAAGAAGCGCAGCTTGCGGAATTGAGTGGTTTTTGAGGGTCAATAATATAGAAGTGTCATCTGGGTGTTCTCCCATCGAGATTTCGATCTACGACGTTAACCCCTCCTCGCGATTATCCGCAGGTCTCGAGTGAAGAGAAAGGTGACAGTCACCTGAGGGACAGGCAGTTCTGAGATGAAGAAACGTCTTGCGATTGTTACGTACGGATGTTACCTCGTCGCGGATCTCAGCCTTCGGCTTCGACCGCTCCTCGGCATCGACCATAAGTTTGCAGTGAGGATGGTCCTGGTATGAGGAAAAGCATTTTTCTGCAAACTTATGGTTGTCAGGCAGTCAGATGCATGTGCTGCAGTTAGTGCCGAGTCTCGAAGTCGGCGGAGTGGAGCGGGGTGTGGTGGACCTCGCCAAGGGGCTTATCGTGCGCGGCCACCGGGTCAGCGTCGTCTCCTCCGGTGGCGCGCTGGTGGATCGGCTGACCCAGCTCGGAGCGAGCCACTATCACCTGCCGATCCAGCAGAAATCGCTCACCACGATTGCCGCGTGCATCCCAAACGTCGCGCGCCTGATTCGAGAGACGGGCGTCGACGTCGTGCATGCCCGCTCCCGCGTTCCAGGCTGGATCGGCTACGTGGCGGCTCGGTGGGCGCAGCGGCCCTTCGTGACGACCGCGCACGGCTTCTACTCGCCGCATCTGGGATCGCGCGTGATGGCATGGGGACGGCTCGTCATCGCGCCGTCGGACGCGCTGGGCTCCTACCTCGTCGAGCAATTCGGACTGCCTCGCGAGCGGCTCCGCGTGATTCCTCGCGGAGTCGATCTCGGCGAGTTCGCGTTCCAGCCGACGCCATCAGTCCATGAGGGCCCATGGCGGATCGGACTGTTCGGTCGGCTCAGCCCGGTCAAGGGACAGGAGGTGGCGCTGCGCGCGTGCGAGCGGCTGATCCGACGAGGGATTCCCGTGCGGCTGTGTCTCACCGGCGATGTCCCGGCGACACCGGCGCGAGCGGCGCTGGAGTCGCTCATTCGCGAGTTGAAACTCGGCGACGCCGTGGAGTGGCTGGGTATTCGTCAGGACATTCCCGCCCTCATCGCCTCGATGGATGTCATCGTCGTCCCGTCCACCTATCCCGAGTCCTTTGGCCGCAGCGTGATTGAGGCGCAGGCGGTTGGCCGTCCGGTCGTGGCCTCTCGCATCGGCGCGCTGGCTGAGCTGATTGACCATGGACGCAGCGGGTTCTTAGTCCCGCCACGCGATCCGGCGGCGCTCGCGGAGGCGATCGGGCAGCTCATCAACGACCCCGCGCTCCGGGCCCGGTGTGTGGAGACGGCCCGCGCGCGTGTGGAGTCGCAGTGGAACGTCGAGCGAATGGTGGACGACACACTGCGCGTCTACGAGGCGTGCGTGACCAAGCCTCGCATCCTGGTGTGGAAGCTCAGCGCCCTCGGTGATGTCATCCTCGCGATTCCCAGCCTCCGGGCCATCCGGCAGCAGTTTCCGGACGCCTACCTCACGCTGGTGGTCGGCCGGGCGGCGTACGAGGTGGTGGCGCGCTGCCCGTACCTCAACGACATCCTCATCGATGATCCCGCACGCAAGGACCGAGGGCTCGTGCGCCTGCTCGCATTCGTCAGGCGCCTGCGGAAGGAGCATTTCGATTGGTCCGTGGA
>Ga0209824_10000924_pt1 | contig 17589 bp, 21 predicted proteins | sample VDWuncwatermetaG_FD_184124 | JGI IMG/M metagenome (GOLD analysis project Ga0209824, IMG submission 184124) | Wastewater microbial communities from Netherlands to study Microbial Dark Matter (Phase II) - VDW unchlorinated drinking water (SPAdes)... ... | reverse complement strand
GGCGGTGACGACGTTGGCGCGGTTGCGCCCGGCGGCCTTCGACACCATCGCCGGCGTCCTGCTCGCACTCGACTATCTGGAATCGCGCCCCGACGTCGACCGGCGGCGGCTCTTCCTCGTCGGCGGAAGCCTCGGCGCGCCGGTGGTGACCATCGCTGGTGCAGTCGATCGGCGGCCGGCGGCCGGCGTCGCGCTCTACGGCGGTGGCGGTGTCGGCGCCCTCGTCGCCCATACGTTGCAGCACCCGAGCCAGCACACCCGGTGGAGCGCCTGGCCGGCCTGGCTCGCCGGACACACCCTCGCAGCGCTCCTCACCCCACTCGAACCCACGCGCTACGCCGGGGCCATCGCCCCGCGCCCGTTCCTCATGGTCAACGGGGCCGGCGACTCGCTGGTGCCGCGCGCCAACGTCCAAGCGCTCTACGACGCCGCCCGCGAGCCGAAGGAGCTTCTGTGGGTGGAGGGCGAGCACGTTCAACCGACGGAGACGGAGCTGCTCGCGCGACTTTTGGGAGTCGTCACCTCGTGGCTCACAGCACGCGGCCTGCTGGCTCCGCCGCCGTGAGCGAGGGGGAGATCGATGAGAGTCCGCCGCGCAGGATCGCTGCCGGCGAACCCTCTCGCCTCGTTTCCTGCGGATTTGTTCGTGAGGTGGGTGGTGACCCCGGGGGGTGTCGCGCAGCGTAGCACGCGCCTCTCCGGCCTCCTGCGAGTCGCCTAAAGATGCGAAGGGAAAGCCCTTGCGACAGGTGCGGCGGGGCGCCTTGGACGACAGGCGAACCGTTGGAGTTTCGCTTTGAGGTAGCCGCATGAGCCGGCGCCAGGATCTTGCGCTCGCCGGCATCTACGCCAGGGTGTCCACCGCCGACCAGCGCAGAGAGGGCGAGGCGCTTCTTCGGTACGCCGCGGCGCGCGGCTGGGACGTCGCGGAGTACGTCGACCACGGCGTCAGCGGCGCCCGGGAACGGCGGCCCGGTCTCGCGATGCTCTCCTCCTAGCCGCCCGCCAGCGACGCATCGACGTCACTTGCTGGACAAACCCCGAGGATTGTCACGCGCACGCTCCTCGTGAAGAATCATCCTCGTTGGGCAGTTCGGGCCGATGCGGCACGACGGCATATCTGGCACCGGTTTGTCACTGACCTCAGGAGGGCCATGGCGTACGGTCCTCCGAGAGGGTTTCCGGAAACGCGAGCCGCGTGTTCAGCGACCAGGCGAATCCGTCAAGCCCCGGAAAGAGAGAGGCTCGATCCATGTTCATGCGGTGCAACTGCTGAAGGCATTCAGGCACCTTTTCACCCGCAATCCAAACCTCGTAGCGGTCGACGTCCATGGCATCGAGATTTTCCCGGAAGCTCTTGGAGACATCGCCAGGACATGTGAAGACACCTTGCTGTATGACTAAGCGATCATTCAGTCTGAATGGGTTCACCGGATAAACGAGAGGGATCCTCTCGCCGGGCTTTCGCATCATCGCACGCCGAAACATCTCCCAGGATTGAGAGGAGCCGTCGGCTTGGAGAATGACATGGTCATCGTTATCAATGTCTTCGGGACGGAGACTCAAGACCTTCGCCAGGCTACTCTTGGCCGGCCTAAGGAACTTCGTGGTGCTCAAAGCGTGGACCACACAAGGCTTCTTTTCTTCGACCTTGACGTTCTCGCAAGCAAAGTACACTGCCACGAAAAAGGAGTAGGTCCAGTCGAGCAATCGAGTGGGGGCGCTGTAATGGCGCATAAGAGCCATCCACTCCAGCATGTCGTCAAGGTGCGGCACAATCGGCAGGTAGTTGTGAGCCCTTCGCTGGAACGATCGGATGAGGTTTCTTTCGAGACGCCCCTCATCCTCATTCAAACCGTACCGCTCGACCAGTCGTTGCAGGGACGGCCTGAGGCCGCCGTCAGCACGTGCCTCTACCTCTCCCCGAAAGATCCAGCGCCCCGTCCGGAAGTGGTCATCGTAGACACTGACCAATTTCCTCCAATCAACTTCGGACCCGTTCTCCGGGAGACGCTTCGGTTCGGTGTAAGTCCTCGCGTTTCCCCACAGCGCAGCAGGCACGGGGCGGGCGAGGCCGGCTCGGCGGCCGACGTCAAGCGGTCAGGAGCGCGTGCGGGAGGGTGACGGTGCCGGGGGTCTCGAGCGCGGCGCGCGTTGCCTGGAGCAAGTACGCCTTCGGCTCCACGCCGCAGAGCTTCGCCGATTCGATGAGGCTGTAGAAGAGCGCGGCGACCTCGGTCCCGCGCTGGGAGCGCGAGCCGTAGTGGTTCTTGCGACCGACCACCATGCCGCGGAGCCCACGCTCAGTCGCGTTGTTGTCCAGTGGAATGCGCGCGTCCTCGAGGAAGCGTATGAGGCCCGGCCACAGGCCCAGCATGTACGCGATCGCCTTGCCGAGACTGCTCTCCGGCAGCGCGCGCTGCTGATGCGCCCAGCCGCGGATCGCCTCGATGAGGGTCGTCGACTGCTCGCGCCGCAGCGTGCCGCGGAGCTCGAGGACGGCGGCGCGCGTCTCCGCGCTCGCGTCCGGGGTGGGGCCGGGACACGCCCGCTCAACGCGGTAGAGCTGGCCGATGAGCTCCAGGATCTCGGCGCAGGGCGCCGGGTAGTGGGGCTCCGCCTCGACGAACTTGCGCCGCACGTGCGCCCAGCAATGGGCCAGTGTGAACCCGGGCCCCGCCCGGGCCAGCGCGTCGTAGGCGCCGTACCCGTCCGCCATCACGATCCCGTGGTAGCCGTCGAGCACCCGGCGGGCCGCGTCCTGCGAGCGGCTCGCGAGGATGGTGTAGGTCACCGCGTCGTCGCGCGTGACGCCCCAGGCCCACCAGCGGGTGCGCTCGGGGCCCCCGAGCAAGCGCCACCAGGTTTCATCCGCGCCGACGACCGGCGCGGTCAGCACGTACTGGCGGAGCGCGTCGTATGTCGGCGCCAAGACCGTGGCCAGCGCCTCGATTTGGTCCCAGAGCGTCTGCGACTCGATCGTGAGGCCCTCGCGCGCCATCACCCGGGCCTGGCGCTCCAGGGGCAGGTGGTCGAGGTACTTGTTGACGGCGACCTCAACGGCAAAGCTGGGGGAGTAGCGCTGGCCGCGGCGGTCGGGGCGCGAAGTCAAGCGCCGTGGGCCGGGGGCCGTGTCCACGCAGCCGTTGCACGCGCACCGGTACTTCTTCCGCCGATGCTTCAGGAGCACGAACCGCCGCTCGACCACCGTGATCTCCTCGGCGTCTTCGGTCTGCCCCGCCATCTCGCGGAGCGTTCCGCCGCACTGCGGGCACGTCAGGTCGGCGGCGGCCAGCTCGTGCACCACGTCGACGGTGGGCAGCGTCGGTTGCGCGGTCGGCCCGTGGCCCCGGTGCGGGACCGGCGGGGCGCTCGGCGGGGGCGTCGCGGGACGCGGGCGCTGCTCCGACGAGGCACCGAAGCGCGCGCGCGCGCTGAGCGAGCAGCTCCTTGAGAAATTCGAGCTCGAGCTCGGCGGCGGGCCGGGCATCGCCGCGCAGGCGGGCGAGCTCAGCGGTCAGGGTGTGGAGCTTGGCGTGGAGTTTGTCGTTCTCGCGCTCGAGGAGGACCGCGACCTGACGGAGCATCTCAGGATCACGGATCGTATCGAGGTGGAGCACAGGCGCACGACATCATCGTGGCGCCGACGACGCAAGATTTTTCTGCATCGGTGTGACGACAAACGGTGCCGGCGAGAGCGGGACGCGCCCGACGAGCGTGCTGCCTTCGAGAAAGAGCTGCAGCTCGCTCATCGTCAGGCGGACGACCCGCGCGGCGGCGTCCCGCCAGAGGCAGGCGAAGCGGCCCCGCTCGAGCCGCTTGGCGTAGATGCAGAGCCCAGTGCCGTCCCAGAGGAGGACCTTCGCGCGCTTCCGCGTGGCATGGACGAAGAGGTAGCAATCCCCGGGCTCCACACCCTGACCGAGTCCTTGGCTCACGAGCCCGCTGAGGCCGTTGAAGCCTTTGCGCAAGTCAGCGGGCCCGCCATACGCCCAGACCGTGACCTGGCGCGTGGACCCGATCACTGGAGCGCCCGCAGCACGGCGACGAGCGCGTCGCCCTCGAGCCCTTCGACCCGGAAGCCGTGGGGCGTGACGAGCACGACGGACGATCGCGGCGTGGGCCCCGGGTCGGGCGTCGGCGCGACGGCCACTGGCCGCAGCGCCGGCCGCCTTGGCCGCTCCAACCAGGCCACCAGCGTCGGGAACGCGACCCCGACGTCCCGCGCGACCTGCGCCCGCGACTGGCCGTGCCCCACACGCGTCCGGGCGAGCGTGACCACGGCGTCGCGAAAGGGGGCGGGGTATCGCACCCCGCTGGGATGCTTACCGCGGGCGAGTTGCCGAGCGGTCGAGCGGAGCCGGCGGATCGATGCGTCCATCGTGGCACCTCCTCATGGTGGTGCCACGACGATGCAACGAGGAACCGGTCATCCGCCAGACGGGGAAACGCGAGGAGTTACGGTTCGGTCATGGATTGCTTGCCCCCTTCCTGCTCGCGCGCCTCTCGCTGCCTCTATCACATTCTAGCTCGCGCGCATCCTTCGTCACACGGCGCCTCCCATATCGGCCTGGGCCGTTCCCGCACCCTGATCCCCTGATTGCGTGTCAGGATCATGCCGAAACGAGCCTTTTTTGACGGCCACTTGCAAGCATCGGTGACACGGAAGTGACACGCATGAAGGCCGCTCGACCCCGTACTCGGCACGGCCTGAGCGCGGCGAAGGCCCGGGTGAAGCTCCGGGGACTGGCGGCGATCGACATGCGAACGGTGGCGGCTCGCCAGATGGTTGCGTTCCGCGATGACTTGGTTTCCGCCCTGGGCGGAGAGGACGGGCTCTCACCGTCTCTGGGGAAGCCTGGGCGGTCTCTGGGGGAGGTAAGACTGGGCTCGACTGCCGAGAAGGGGCGTTACGTCAAGAGGGGGCCCATCGGCCGACCTCGGCGGGTCGTGGACGCCGAAGGGATCCGCCGACGCCGGGACAGCGGCCAGAGCTGGCGGACGATCGCAAGGGCGCTCCACTGCCCGACCACCACCCTCCGACGCTCCTCGCAGGCGTGCCAAAACCCCGCTGACGAATTGAGGCACACGGCTCCGCGATTGGCGCGGAGTTCCGAGACGCCAGAGGGGCCAACCACAACGTGAAACTTTCGGCACGGGAGCCGGCCTTTGAAACCGGCTTAAAGACGACCCATGAAAAGCCCCATGAAAAGCCCATGAAAAACCCGTTATTCCCCCGGTGATCCGCCCGGTATTTCCCCGGTAATCGCCAGGGTTTGGGCTACGCGATGCTGCCTTTCGCCTTCGCGTTCTCAGGGAGCCTCCTGTGGGTGCTTCGCGCTCCAAGCAGCAAGCAGTTCCGCGACACCGCGAGCGTGAAGAGCGCGGGCCGCCTCTTCGCGGAGTTCCTCATCCCCGCGCAAGGGCAGATCGGCGTGAAGAGCGCCGCAAGGAGGACATTTCCCGGCACCTTGACGACCTCATCTGGGTAAGGCTAGGATTCGGGGTCCAAGGTATAGGATAAGGCAAAGGCATGTGCGGTGGGGAGAGCCCGCCGCAGAGCGTAGCCTGCGGTCCAATCGACTCCTCGGCTCTATGAAGGGGATACGGGAAAGGATGACAATCTGCATCGCCGCCGTCTGTGATCGGGCCCGGGCATGCGTAGTGGCGGCTGATCGAGAGATCACGGTGGGCTTCCCGATCAACATCGGCTTCGAACACCACGAGAGAAAGATCGAAGCCCTGTCCAATACCTGCGTCGTCCTGAGCGCTGGCAACGCTCTCGTCGCTGAGGAAGTGATCAGCCGAACGAAGCGCGGAGCGGTCGACGACGATGTCTCGCACGCATGTGCCGCCGTCCGCGAAGTCTATATGGGCGTCCACATGGAACGTGCCGAGCAGGTGATCCTTCGACCGCGCGGCATCACGCTCAAGGAGTTCAAGGAGTTCGGCGCTCAGAGGATCCCGCTCGCGATTTACCAGCAGATGGACCAGCTTTTTTTTAACTTCACGCTGAACACTGAATTCCTTATCGCCGGCGTAGATGCATCCGGGGGTCACATCGGCTGGGTGCACTATCACGGTGTTCAGGGTGGGGGGTGGCTCGAATCCTTCGACAAGCTTGGCTATCAGGCGATCGGGACTGGAGGGTCCCACGCGAATATCTTGCTGTCGTTGACGGGACAGCATCGGGAACTATCTGTCCCGGAAACTGTCTTTAACGTATATGCCGCAAAGGTCAACGCGGAAGTGGCGCCGGGCGTTGGACCGTCCACTGATATGGCTGTGATCACAGAGTCGGGCACAGAGTTCCTGACAGGAGATTTCATCGAGCGTCTGAAAAATGCCCAGGGAAAGATCAAGGGGCAAAGTCCGGCCGCGGGAGAGCTGGAGGGACTCTTCAGCAAGCGGAAGGAGTCCAGGGCATGAACGAATCAGTGACGGATGAACTCGCGCTGAACAGGAATCTCCCATACACGACAAACCCGCACGTCGGAAGTTTCGCCGTCCAGCGTCTCGGAGAGTATCCAAAGCAAGACGTGTCACTAGAGGAGAGGAAAGACCAGCTGGCGGATCTCCGGGATCAACTCCTGTTCGACCTCTCAGACGTCGAGCCGGTCGTCGCTGCCTATGTGACGGTACGGATTAGCCCACTCAAGGTGCATGTATGGACGCTTGTTGATCGCCGTAGCGAGGAAGCCGAGGCGCGGATCGCTACGGCCGAGCGAAAACTCCTGTCTTGTTTCCCGATGGTAGAGTTCGACTTCAGCACGATCCACCTTCGGGAGCGTGACCCGCTGCAGTTTATCCCCGAGGGAGCGCATCTTGTAAAGGCCTCACGTCCAGAAATCGCCGAGTATTTCACTCGTGCGACGACGGGCCCCGCCCCCAATGCCCCGTCGTGATGAGCACCTTCGCCAAGCCGACAGATTCGAAGCGTTCCTAAGGCAGATCAGCGTTCCGACCCAGCCGTACAAAGAGTGGGTAGTGATCGTCTGGTTCCATATCGCATTGCATTACGTCGATGCTTTTTTTGCCACAAAAGGATTCCCCCAGGTAGAAGGACATTCAGATCGATGGACGAAGCTCGCAAGATATCCCGAGACTCAGGCAATCTACGAGTCATACGAGCGGTTGTACAAAGAGGCTAAGGAGGCTAGATACGAAGGTGGGGAGTATACGCCGATCGATTTGCAGTCAATCGAGCGCCTCTACAATCAAGTCCGATCGGCGATGCGCGCGGCACTCGGGCTGAGGCAATGATGCAACGGATGGCGAGTCGGCGACCAACGATCTCACCCGCGCGACACTCGGCCTCGCCTGTTCGCCTCGACGCGCTCCACCACTTGCGGGCGATCTCGCCCCTCGGCGCCCGGGCTTCGGTCATCGCGAGAAATCGGCGGAAGGCGCGGGAAGCCTTCGAGCAGGACCGCGCTCGCGGGGCGGCGCTGCCAGGGCCGAAGTAGTTTCTCGTTGCGCACAGACAATTTACTTTGGGCTGGAGAAGGCGGAGCGAGAGATAAGTGAGGTAGCGTGAAGCCGATGGCTGTAGGGCACCCTTCAGCGTGTTCGCCGCCGCGGCGTGCAAAGGAGGCGCTCCTACACTAATCTCGTGAACCCACTGTCTCATTCCTATTGACCGGTCCCGCGGGCCGGCACAGGCCGGAGGTAATCCATGGGGTAATCCCCGCCTTTTCCTACCCTAAAAAATGGCTATTCTTTAGCTATTCTTTGAGCCTTAATACTCCCCCCTTAGACCTCTCTCCTCTTCCGCCGGCGTGTTTGGCTGGCGCAACGCGGCGTAGGCGTTCGCCGGCAAGACGTGAGAGAGGCTGCTCTCGTTGTCTCTTCACCCATGCGCAGATCCGCTTGACGTCCCGCACATCAAGCAGTTCGCCTCGGCCGCGCCGTCCCTTCAGCTCCGGGTACTTGCCTGGGTGTTCTGAAGCTTCCCCCAACAGACATTTGACAGCTTGGTGGCAACTGTGTCGGCTGCGGACCTTGCCGCACCCGGGATAGCGACCCGCCGCGGCGAGCAACATCGTAGCGCGTACTAGGAATTCAACTCTGTAAGGACGCTCGCTTTCAGTCGGCCTCCCTTTGGGCTTACCTGCCCGCTCCCACGCCGTCACTAACCAGGACAGCGCCGGGGCCGACAACTTCGGGACGAACGGGGCTCGCTCCTGGGCAGGATTTGGACTAGGACGCCAGGCCGGGGCATCGGCTTTCACCCGGGCAAGCAGTTCAGGGTCGCGTCTCAACGCCCGCCGGAGGTCGCAACTCACGGCGGCCCAATTCAGCTCGACCGTCGGCGTGCCGCACCGAATGCAGGGCGGGCAGGTGGGGACACTCGGCCTGACCCGGACGAGGTCCGTGAAGGTGCATTTATCACAACAGCGCGGGCACAGGGAGGTTGTCGTGTCGTGCGCAAGCGGCTGTTCGACAAGCAATCGGAGGATGCGCTCCGCGCGCTTATCAGCCTCGGAGCGTTTCGTCTTCTGTGGTGCGCGGTTACGGAGCGGGGTTGTACCCATTACGCCTGACACGTCCTTCGCAGTTTACTCCGTGCATGGTTCGGCGTGCAGAGCAAGGGCTGAAAAGAGGCACCCTTCGCGTCCGGCGGGTTCTCGGCGGCAAAGTCTACCAGCGCGAAGTCACGATGCGTAGCTGGGTGGTCACCGATGAGGCGATGCGCCTCAAAGGCGTATGTCTCCGACAGATCGTCAACTTGATTAAAACCGGTCAGTTGCACCCGAAAAAGCTGGGTGGACGGCTCTACTTCGCGGTGGGCGAATTGCTCAAGAAAAGACCGCGGGATGGGAGGTGATGGACATGGCACCACGGATAACCCGCGCCGAACTCGAGGAGGAGAACTCGAGTCTCCGCAACGCGCTCGAGCAAGCGGCCGAGCTCATCGACTCCGCCCTGAACGGGGAGGTTGAGGAGGAGGAGGAGGAGGAGGAGTGAACAACACGGCGCCCCGCTCGGTGGGAGTCGGCGGGGCGCCAACAGCAGGAGCAGATCGCGAAATGAATATAGCACCGAACTCCGCAAGCGCGCAACCAAGAGGCTCGCGTCAGCAGGGCGCCCCCGAGCGGGGCGCAGCGTGATCGCGAGTCGCTGGGATCAAGCTCGGGCCGCGCGCGGCGACATCGAGACCGCGCTCGACTGCGCCGGCTGGCCGTGGTCGCGCTCGTTGTCGTTGTGGCTCGACGCGCTGCTAACGATCGAAGGGGCGCGGTGAGCGCAGCCGCCGACGTTGACCCGCTCGCTGCCGCGCGAGCCAACGTTCGCCGTGGCCGGCGCGTCATCCCTGTGCCGTACCGGGAAAAGGCGCCGATCCTGACCGGATGGCAGGAGTTACGGCTCGACGAAGGCGCGCTCGAGGCCCACTTCAACGGACAGCCCATGAATATCGGCGTCCTGAACGGCCAGCCCTCCGGCGATCAGGCCGACGTCGACCTTGACGCCTCCGAGGCCCTCATGCTGGCCGATACCTTCCTCCCGCCGACACACGCCGTGTTTGGTCGGAGGAGCAAACTGCGGTCGCATCGGCTCTATATCTGTGCGATCGAGACGGAGAGGTTCCTCGACGTCGATACGCGGGGCGATGAGACGGCGATGCTCGTCGAGATCCGGTCGACGGGGTCTCAGACCATCTTTCCAGGCTCCACGCACCCCAGCGGCGAGCGCGTCGAATGGGCCGAGGACGGCGAGCCCGCGAGCATTGACGCCGCCGACCTACATCGCGCCGTCGTGCTTCTCGCCTGCGCCGCGATCCTCGCCCGCCACTGGCCGGGGATGGGCGCGCGGCATGAAACCGCGCTCGCCGCGGCCGGTTTCCTTGCCCGCACGGGCGTCGACGAGGAGAACGTGGTCAAGATCGTGGCCGCCTGCGCTCGTGCTGCCGGCGACCCCGAGGAGACCGACCGGAAGCGCGCCGCACTCGACACGGTCGCCGCCATCCGCTCGGGGGAGGCCGCGACCGGCGGGCCGCACCTGGCTGAGCTGCTTGTGAGCGACGGGGCGCGGGTCGTGGAGCGGATGCGGCGGTGGCTAGGGGAGCGCACCGAGCACTTCAATCTGACCGACACGGGCAACGCTGCGCGATTCGTGTCGCAGCACGGGGCGAATTTCCGCTATTGCTACGCCTGGCACTCGTGGCTCGCGTGGGAGAAGGGGCCGCGCTGGCGCCGCGATGCCGGCGACGTCGCCATGCGCCACGCCAAGCAGACGGCGCGCGCGATCTACTTCGAGGCCGCGCAGGCGACCGACGAGACGCGCCGCAAGGCGCTCGCCAACTGGGCCGTCTACGCGGAGAGCGAACGCGGCTTGTGGCGGATGTTGACCCTGGCGCAGAGCGAACTCGCCATTACCCCGGCCAACCTCGACGCCGACCCGTGGCTGCTCAATTGCCCGAACGGAACGCTTGAGCTCCGGACGGCGCATCTGCGCCCGCATCGGCGCGAGGACTTCCTGACGAAGGTGACGGCGGCGCCCTACGATCCGGACGCCCGGCTTGAGGTGTGGGACCGCTTCCTCGAGGGGGCGCTCCCCGACGAGGGCGCGCGCGATTACGCACAGCGGTACACGGGCTATAGCTTGACGGGTGACACCCGCGAGGAAGTCTTTGTGTTCTGCCGTGGCCCGGCGGGCGCGGGCAAGAGCACGTTCACCGAGGGGCTGCGCCGCACGTGGGGCGACTACGCGGTGTCGGCGGACTTCACCAGCTTCCTCGCCAAGAAGCCGAGCGATGGCCCGCGGGAGGATCTCGCGTGGCTCGCGGGCGCCCGGCTCGTGACGTCGGTGGAGACGCGCGACGGCTCGCGGTTGGCCGCGGGGCTCGTCAAGCTGCTCACGGGCGGGGACAGCGTGCCCGCGAGGCGGCTCTACGAGCGCACCTTTGAATTCGTCCCACCTTACAAGCTCCTGCTCGCCTCGAACTACCGGCCGCGCGCGGACGCCAGCGACGACGGACTATGGCGCCGGCTGCGCGAGCTGCCGTTTCCCACCGCGCGCCCGCGCCGTGAAGACCGCGACGACAGCGTGAAGGCGGCGATCATCGACCCCGCCCAGGCCGGCCCCGCGATCCTCGCGTGGGCCGTTGAGGGCGTCGGGCACTGGCTTCGAGACGGGCTCGGGGAGCCGCCTGCGGTCATGCAAGCCACCACCGCCTACCGGCGCTCGCAGGAGCCCCTCGCTGATTTCGTCGCCGACTGCTGCGTCCTCGGCGCCGGCTACAGCGTCCCAGTCCAGCGGCTCCGCGACGAATACGAGGCGTGGTGCAAAGCCCATGGTGTGAAGTACCCCATCAGCGGCAAGGCGTGGGGCCTGGCCCTCCGCACCCTCGGCTGCACCGACCGCCGCGCCGGCGGTGGCGCCCGCTGGTGGGACGGTATCGACCTCCGCCTCGGAGACCCGTCGCCCGCTCGCGAGCCTGGCGAGGACGATTCTTCGCTGTTCGATGCCGGCGCATGACGCCGCGAGTGACGGATTGTGACGCGATGACGGGTAAGGCGGGAACTTCCCCTATACGCGCGCGCGTAAGAGGAGTCCCCGCCTTTGGCGTCATTCCGTCACAATCCGTCACTCGCCCCATTCCTCGTGCCAAGCAAAGCAGGCTGGGAACGGCCATGACCACCGGACACTCCGCGTGAGCGACGAACTCCCGCTGGCCGCTGCCTCGCGCCGGCTCCGCGGCGTACCTGGCTTCCCGGGGCCCCGGACGGACGAGTGACGGATCTGGACCGCGCACTCGTTCGGTTGCTCGTCGAGGCGCTCTTCGCCGACGTCAAGGCTCACCCGGACCTCGAGCAGGCGCCGCCCGGACCCGAGGCATCGGGCGTAACCCCGAGTGGTTGGCACCGTGGCCCCGAGGAAGGCTCCGTGTCACGGGAACTTCCGCTCGGGCACCAGGCTCCGCCGGGGCCGAGCGACAGAGCCGCTTGACAGGCGCAGAGCATATGTATATGTTCCTCGACAGGAAGCGATGAAGGAATATTGGATAAACTCCTACGCTTGGTTCCCCGCGGCCCGTGTCGCGATGACCTGGTGGACCGTCGTCTCGTGCGCGCTCGTGCTGAATCTGCTCGGATGCGCGGCCCCTCTCTCCTACCACGCCGGGTGTCAGGACCTCGCGTGCGAGCTCGCCCAGGGTCGGTCCGTGAAACTGGTCCGCGGCGGGTTTCTCTGGAATCAGGTCACGGTCGATCGGGTGCCCGACGGGAAAGCCGAGTCCGCCATTCGCGAGGACTTGGATCACTGCTACGTGGTCTACCGCCAGGACGCCCGCCCGCACGCCCTGGCACTCGCCGAGGACAAGCCGACCGGCCCGGTCGTGGCCACGGAGGTCAAGGTCGCCGCCACGGTGCTCCTCTCGTTAGCACTCTCGCCGTTCGGCCCCCCCGACTTGAGGGCGAAGACGCCCTCCGCCGAGCGGCTCACCATCTGTCTGCGACAGGCCGGATACACCGTTCGTTGATCCACGTCGCCCGCGATATCTGCCGCGAGCCCATCGCTGACGGGGCACGGTGGTACGAGGAGAGGGTATGCCGATGGGTGCAGCAAGGCGAACAACGAAGCCGGCGCTCAAGCGAACCTCAGTGTTTCTCACGACGGCCCAGCTTGAGCGGATGAAGGCCCTACATGACGCCTCGGGTGTCCCAGTGGCGGTCATGATTCGCCGGGCGGTGGACGCTTACCTGGCCGAGCAGGCGACGGGACGGAGGGGGACGCGATGATCTGTGCCATCTATGCCCGGAAATCGACGGAGCAAAACGGGATCGCCGACGAGGCCAAGTCTGTCACTCGTCAGATTGAGCACGCCCGCGTCTACGCCACGCGGAGGGGCTGGACCGCCGCCGCCGAGCACGTCTACGCCGACGACGGAATCAGCGGCGCCGAATTCGCCACGCGCCCCGGCTTCCTCCGCCTCATGAACGCGCTGAAACCGGCGCCGCCGTTTCAGGTGCTCGTGATGAGCGAGGAGTCGCGGCTCGGCCGCGAGCAGATCGAGACGGCCTACGCGCTCAAGCAACTCGTGACGGCGGGCGTTCGCGTGTTCTTCTACCTCGAGGACCGGGAGCGCACACTCGACTCCCCTACCGACAAGCTCATGCTGTCGGTCACCGCGTTCGCGGACGAGATGGAGCGGGAGAAGGCACGGCAGCGGACCACCGACGCGATGGTGCGCAAGGCGCGAGCCGGGCACGTCACCGGCGGGCGCGTCTTCGGCTACGACAACCGCGAAGTGCTCGCCGACGAGGCCGGTCCCGATGGGCGCCGCCGGCGCCTGCACGTCGAGCGCGTTGTCAACCCCGCCGAGGCCGCCGTGGTTGGCCGGATCTTCGAGCTCTGCGCCGCCGGGCGCGGATTCAAGCGCATTGCGGCCACGCTGAATCACGAGCGCGCGCGCGCCCCGCCGCCGCGCGCTGCGGGCCGGGTATGCCCCTGGGCCGCGTCCACGGTGCGCGACGTCGTGCATCGCGAGCTCTACCGCGGCGTCGTCGTGTGGAACCGGACGAAGAAGCGCAATCAGTGGGGCCTGAAAACCTACACGCCGCGCGCGGAGTCTGAGTGGCTGCGGCTTGAGCAGCCGGCGCTCCGCATCGTCGAGGAAACGCTCTGGCGTGCGGCGCACGAGCGGCTCGAGGGCACGCGGGGCGCCTATCTCCGCGGCACGCGCGGGCGCCTCTGGGGCCGCCCGGCGAGCGGGCTTGAATCGCGGTATCTCCTCACCGGATTCCTCGCGTGCGGCGTCTGCGGCGGCTCGCTTGTCGTGACGAGCCGGGACATGAAGACCCGTCGCAAATTCGCCTACGCGTGCTCGTACAACCGCTTTCGCGGGACGGCCGTGTGCTCGAATGGTTTGTGGGCGCCGATGGAGGCCGCCGACCGGGAGATTCTCGACGCCCTCGAGCGCGACCTCCTGCGCCCCGAGATTGTCGAGGCCGCCTTCGCCGAGGCTCTCGAGGCGCTCCGGCCGAGCCGCGACGCGAGCGAGCAGCGACGCGCCACCCTCGAGGCCGAGCAGCGACGACTCGACGGCGAGCTCGGCCGGCTCACCGAGGCGCTCGTCGCCGGGGGCGACATGGCTTCCCTCGTCGCGGCGATGAAGACGCGCGAGCAGCGCCGGGGCGACCTGGCCGACGAGCTGGCGACCCTCACCCGCGTGCGTCAGATGGGCGAGCCGGCGCTGGCCGGGCTGCACGCCGACCTCCGAGCGCGCCTGGCCGACTGGCAAGGACTCCTCCGACGCCAGCCGGCACAGGGGCGTCAGATCCTCCGGAAGCTCCTCGTGGGGCGGCTCGTCTTCACGCCGCGCGTGACCGCAACTGAGCGATATTACGAATACTCCGGCGACGCGACCCTCGGCCGGCTCCTCGCCGGCGCATTCGGTGCTAAAACGATGGTGACCCCGGCGGGATTCGAACCCGCGATCTCGACCTTGAAAGGGTCGCGTCCTGGGCCAGACTAGACGACGGGGTCAACCACGCCAGTATACCCGACGGCCCGGCGAGGACTCCGCAGGGACTACGACGTCGGGTGGAGTGTCGAGGAGCGCCGCGGCTTCGCCGGGGTGCTCCGAGCGTCGGGGGTATGGGGGCCATCTCGGGGCCCCCATCTCAATAGTCGGGCCATTTCGGGGCCCTCCATCTTCTACATCATCGGGTGGACCGACGTCCGCACCTCCACCGTGTCGTTCACGCGGTAGCGGGTGGCGGGCGGCACGAGCACGTTGATCGGGCCTCGCGAAGAGTCGACGGTCAGGCGCCCCGAGGGCTCGACGGCGAGGCCGCGCCCCAAGACGACGGCGTAGTCGCCCAGCTCGGTGTGTGGCGAGGCGGACGGCTCCACGGCCACCACCGGCGTCGCGGCTCCCGCCTGGCCCGGCCGGGCCGGGACGAGATCGAGCGGCTGCACCCGCATCCTCACGCGGACGCGGGCGCCGGGATCGAACGCGAGGCCTCCCGTGGCACGCCAAACCTGCACGGCCCCCTGCGGCGCGTTCACGCTGATCTTCCCGCGCGGATCGACGGCGGCCACGGCGCCAATGACTTCCCGTTCGTCAGCCGGCCCGCGCGGCACGAGGGCGGATGGCTGGCCCTCGACCATGACGAGAGGAAGCTCAACGTCCGGCGCCAGCTCGCCGTAGATCGTTTTCGTCTCGTGCAATCTCAGGCCGACGAACTGGTCGGGGTTCACCTTGACCCTGATGGTCTGCAGACCCTGACGAAGCGTGACCGTATTCGTCTGTTCGTCCCAGACCCACACCTCGCCCGTGAACGCCGTGTCGGCGGCCCAGGCAGATGTCGACAAACAACCCATGGCGAGCGCTGCGACGACGAGAAACCCCGCGATGACCTTCATGGTTACCCTCCTGGGAGGAAGCGGGCCTTTGGGAAGACACACAAAAGGAATGCCAGACGCCTTGACGACCCTGGAAAGGCGCGCCACACTTGGAGCAGCGGGCGTGGGCCGGACGATCCGGCGAAGGGAGGGCACAATGTTGCGACTAGGGCTCCTCATTGCGTTGATGCTGATGCTGTCCTCGACTTCCGTCCTCGGGCAAAGCGCTACACGCCTGACACCGCTTGTCGTCGACGGGGAACGGTACTTCAAGCTCCAGTGGGAAGCCGCCGACCACAATGGTCGACCCGAAGTCCGAGGTTCGATCCTGAACGACTATGGCTTTCCGGCCCAGAAAATCCGGCTGCTCGTGGAGAGCCTGGATGCGGCCGGCGGCGTCACCGCGCAGACGATAGGCTACGTAGGGGGGGAGCTCACGGCGGGGAAGCGGGCGTACTTCGAGGTGCCCGTGCCGGTCCGGGCGCCGAGCCACCGGGTCCTGATCTTTCAGTACGAGTGGTTGCAAATGGGTGGCGGCGACTCCACCCGCCGCTGACCGCGCGGGCGCCCAACCAGGCGCGCGGTCAGACCCGTGGAAGGTCGCACAGGCCGGCTCAGGAGGTCTGGAGGCCCATCCCGAAGCGGAAGGACGACACCCGGACCCGAAAGCTGGTCGCAGCCTGCGCGGCGGGGATGCTGACCGTGAAGGGTGCGGTCCCGTGCTGCGGGATCGACGAGCTCACGAACGCGATCCCCCGCCCCAGCACTCGCCCGCCAGCGTCGAGCGCCTCCGCTGTCACGTACACGTCGACGACGTCGACCCGCGCGTCGTTCACGACGGTGCCGTTCACCCGCACCTGCCCAGGGCTCGTCCGGTCCACGCTGTAGCGGAGTTGGAACGACTCTTGCCCGGGCGCCAGCGCCGGGACGAGCGCCCCCATGACCACGATGATCGCGCACAGGGCGCGCCATCGGCCCACGCGAGACCGTGTACGGACATTGACGTCGAACATGGATTCGCTCCCTTGCGTGTGTCGTCCGGACGCCGACCGCGCGGTTCCCCACCGAGGCCGACCGCACCGGTTGCCGCCGTGTTCACTCTACTACAACGGCGGGCGGGCGGGACGTCGGTGCGCCTCGGCGCGGAGGCGGAGCGCGTCAGCGCGGAGGTGTCACACAGCCAGAGACGCAGACGAACCCCTCGCGGAGCAGCGTTCCCGCGCACTGCTGCTCGAGATCGAAGGCCCTCACCGTCGATGGCCCCACCTGGACGTAGGGAACGTCGGTGCCGGTGCTGGGATTCGGCGCGTCGTAGACGAGGCGCTGGGCCTCGGCCGTGCAGTTCACGCGGGCCTTCGTCGCCGGATTCTCCAGCACGACAGCCGTGGCGCAGCCGGTGACGGTGATGGCGACGGCCACGACGATCTCCAGCGTTCGCATGGTCGTGTATTCTACAGCCCCGATGGCCCCGCGCCCGTCTCGTCGCGCGCTGCCGGCCTTGCGTCTCGGCCGGTGTCTCATCTGGAGTCTCGTTGTCGCGCTCCCGGCCTGCGCCACCAGCCAGGAGTGGATCTACGAAAAATCGCGGAGCACCCCCGCGCAGCTCGACCACGACAAGGCGACGTGCCGGAAGATCGCGCCTTCGCGCAGCCTCTTCAAGGCGCTCGAGGCCGAGAAGGTGGACCGGGAGGCCTTCAACCGCTGCATGGAGAGCCGCGGCTACCGCGTCAAGGTCGCTCCGCTGCCATAGCGCGCCGCCCGACGGCGACCGTCACCGTCACGGGCGCGGCCCCGCCGGTGACAAACGGGCCGGCGCCGCCGCTCGCGAGCCCCAGTTCCAGCACGTACCATCCCCCATCCACGGGCGCCGCGACCCACTCGTTAAACTCGTAGCGCTGGCCCGGATACACGTCGTAGCGGATGCGCGTCTGCCCGGCGCCGCCCGCGACCTCGCGGCCGTCGGCGGTGAGCCAGCGCCGGTGCAGGACCACGTCCCCCTTCTTGCCACGCGCTTTCGCCAGCCACACCGCTCCGCCCGTGTTGAGCACGGCCACCCTCACGCGCAACGATTCGGCGGCGGCGACGGCGCGGGGGCCGGCGCCGCCCTCGACGGCGTAGCCGGCCGCGAGGAGGTGGCGCGCGTCGGCGCTCGTCGGAAGAGGTGGCGACTCGTGGACCTCGATCGCACGCCGCTCCGCCGCCACTCCCTGCCCAGCGAGCGCGACGTCGAGCTCGTAGCGG
>Ga0209824_10000923_pt1 | contig 17595 bp, 19 predicted proteins | sample VDWuncwatermetaG_FD_184124 | JGI IMG/M metagenome (GOLD analysis project Ga0209824, IMG submission 184124) | Wastewater microbial communities from Netherlands to study Microbial Dark Matter (Phase II) - VDW unchlorinated drinking water (SPAdes)... ... | reverse complement strand
TCATCCTCAATAGATCTCCGGAGCGGTTTATGACTTTTCCCAGGGCCTTCATCTGTTCTTGATTAATCTCCCCTAACATCCCATCCTTGATCATCCCGGTATAGCCCATAACGACATTGAGGGGTGTTCTAAGCTCATGCGACATGACTCTTAGGAACTCATCCTTGACTTTGTTGGCCCTGACCATCTTCTCGTAGAGCTCCGCGTTGTCAATGGCTATGGCTGCCTGGCCTGCCAGGGCGGAGAGGGACTCGATTTCTTCGTTGGAAAATTCGTACTCCTCCCTCGTGTAGAAAGAAAGCACCCCCAGGGCCTCGCCCTTAGCGATTAGCGGGACCCCCAGATAAGAGACCAGGCCATGTCTGCGGTAAAAATCGGGGTTGCGCGTCCTAGGGTCGGTTTGAACATTGGCAACCGCTAGAGGCTTCTCCCCCTCGATAACCTCTTTACTGCGGCCCCCCAATGCAGTCATTTCCTGGCTTTTCCATTCGTGGAAATCAATGTTCCGGCACGCTAGGAGCTCTAAGGCGCCGGTCTCCTTGTTAATGAGCCTTACGGCGGAGGCCCCTTGAAGCGGGAAGAACAGCTCCAGTTTTTCCAAAAGCACGGCCAGAACGCTGGGGAGGTCTAGAGTCGAGGTGATGGCTTTATCAATCTCGTGCAGCGCCCTGATGCGCTTCAGGTTGCGTTGGATTTTTTCTTCTGCCCGCTTTCGGTCAGTGATGTCGCGGATAGCGCTCAGGGCGAGGGTTCCTTCCTCGGTTTCCAATGGGCTTAGGCTGATCTCCACGGGGAACTCAGTCCCATCTTTTCTCTGTCCGTAGAGTTCCAGCCCCCCGCACATGGGACGTACGCGGGGGTCGGCGAAGAAGGCTGAGCGGTGGCTCGGATGCCTTTCACGAAAGCGCTCAGGAACGAGCATCTCCACAGCCCTGCCGAGCATTTCCTCGCGCCTGTAGCCGAAGAGCTTTTCTGCCTGGGCATTGACCATCATGATCTGGCCTTCCCGGTTAACAATCACCATGGCGTCGGGGGCAAATTCCAATAGCCTCAGGAACCCGAATTTGACCCTCTTTGGTTCCTGTAAGCGGGTCGTTACTTTCCTGCGGGCTGTTCGCTTAGTGACTCGCTTCAACCGCCTGGCCATTTTGCTTTCTTTCCGTTATGAACCGGTTCTGTAAGGAATCAGGGCTTTTCATTATCTATCATCATAGACACCCTCCTCGGGCTCGTAGCCGTAGAGACGGCGCGCCCCTTCGTTCCAGAGGAGTATTTTCCCGTCAAGGTCCTTGCCGATAACGGAATACTCGGTGGAGAACTCTAGTGTCCTGAGTCAGAAATTCGATGAAGAAATCAAGCCCCTTCCATGGTCATTCCCGCGCAAGCGGGAATCTAGAGATCCTTGTATTTCCTGGATTCCGGCTCTCGCGTGCTCCCGCCCGCTCGGCCGGAATGACGTCAGAATTATGTAACGAACTTATGAGACAGCACACTAGGATGTTGCCGATGAAGTCGAGCGCCTGCTCGGCAGTGCCGACTATGGTGCTATCGAAGAGTTTGGTAGCCATATTGCCCTCCCAACAACTTGACAGGCCATATAGTTGGAGATACAAGTGTATTGATAGTAAGTGGTGACATATGAAGACCCAGATCGTGCTGCCTGACGCGCTTATGAACGAGTTGAGGAAAACCATCCCCAACCGCCGGCGCAGCCGGTTTATTGCCGAGGCCGTAGAAGAGCAACTCAGGGCCATGAAGTTTCGAAAGGCCCTGAAGGAATTCGCCGGTTGTTGGACTGACGCTAATCATCCCGACTTGAAGAGCCAGGCCGACGTGAACCGCTTCCTGGGACGGTTTCGGGCACGGTTTAAGCATTGACGCTGCCATCGCCGCCACCTGTTTGGAACTCCGCCTGACACTTGTCACCTACAACCTCCGCGATTATCCCTACCGCACCATCTCGCTCTATCCGATCGCCAAATAAAAAAGCCCGACTGGGTGATCCAGTCGGGCTCATAGGTAACGCGTCAAAGCTGTGATTCCGCTGAAACGCTCGGCGGATCTAACCCAGGCCGCAAGGCAATAAGTGTGTCTTTATTGAGCACATAGTAGAAGTCTTATCCTATTAAGTCAAGGCAAATCCCAAATCTTCTCCTATCGAGCCGCTATCAACTACCTTCTTAGATTGACAAGTAAGATCAGTCTGATAAGAGATTCCTTATAGCCTGGTTAGAGCTTGGTAAGGTATCCCGGGAGGAGGAAAAAACGTATGTTTTTTTGGCTAGGACTTGGCACACATAGAAGCGTCTTGGTATGACCCTGCACCAGCTAAAGGTATTTTCTAAAGTTGGTAAGCTGAGAAGCTTTACCCTGGCGGCTGCAAGCCTGGATGTGAGCCAGCCCTCCGTCTCCTTTGTTGTTCAGAGTCTAGAGCGGGAACTGGGGGCTAAGCTATTCGAGAAACTAGGCAATAAGGTTCATCTTACAGGTGCAGGGGAAAAGTTGCTTCATCATGCCGAGGAGATCGCGGCCAAGGTGGAGGAGATCAGGGGGGAGATGGACGAACTTAAGGGGCTAAAGAGAGGTAAACTTTTGGTGGGCAGCTCCCAGCTTGCTGGAGCTTCTTCTTTTCCCCTTAGTGTCGAAAAATTCAAAGAGCAGTATCCCAAGATTGAGGTTTTTTTAAAGATCGAGAGAAGCGATATCTTGGAAAAGAATCTCCTAGATGGGGAGATTGACCTAGCCATTATCGGCTGGGTGCCCCGTTCCCCTCTTCTGACCGGCGAACCCTATCGTAAGGAAGAGGTCGTAGCTTTTGCGCCGCCGAATCATCCACTGACTAAAAAACGTTCGGTTTCCCTAAAGCTTATCGCTAAGGAGCCTTTGATTACCCACCGAGAAGCCAGTCCCATACGTGATATGCTTGATAAAAGATTTGCTGAGAGAGGACTCCGATTCACACCCGTGATGGAAGTGGATTTCTTCGGTAGTAGGGACACTATTAAGAGCATGGTGGCAAACCGGATGGGCATTGGTTTTCTCTCTAAGCGTTTTGTCATAGGAGATGTTGAGGCGGGACGACTGAAAACCCTAAATGTTCCAGAGCTTAGGCTGCACAGGACCATGTATATCGCCGTTCATAAGAAGCGCCAGCTTTCCCCTCTGGTCCGGGCATTTATTGATTTTCTGAGGCATCATACGGGGCAGTGATGCGGCCTCAACAGCCAAAAGTATATGCATAAAGAAATATCTGATCTGCGAAGCCAATGGAAGCTTCCCATAGTTCGCTGGTGTCTGGTTTTGTTCTTTTCGTTTTATCCGTTATATGCCTTTGCCCAGAGATTAGAGAAAGCCCTTATCACTCACTCCAGCGATAGTGTGACCACTGCCTTTCTCACTTATGGGATTGAAAGGGGATTTTACCGTAAAGCCGGGGTTGATCTGGAGTTTCGTCTGCTGCGTGGGGATCTCGCCATCAATGCGATGATCAGCACTAAAGAGGTCGATTATGTCTATGGGACGCCCACAGTTTTCCTGGCTGCGGTTCAGGGGGCACCGGTCAAGGTCCTTGCGAACAGCTTTAAAGGCGTCATCATTTACTTGATGGGCCAGGGCTGGGTCCAATCCCCCAACGATCTCAAGGGAAAGAAGATTGCTGTTGTTTCCCATTCCGGCTTAGCCGCCATGTCCGCTAAGGCTTCCCTGCGCGCCCTTGGCCTGGACCTCAATAAAGACATGACCATTATTGTGATCGGGACCCCTTCAATTCGGATGGCGGCGATGGAATCGGGCTCGGTGGAAGCGGCCATGATGCCTGTCCCATGGAACTTTAGAATGAGGCAGAAGGGGTTCAAGGAGTTGATCTTCGCCGGGAAGGTTATGCCCGCTCAACCGACCCAAGGGATCGCCACAAGCAAGGAAAAGATTGAGAAAAATCCTGAGCAAGTAAGAAAGGTCCTCGGTGGCTTCCTGGAGACATTGAAGGCCGTAAAAAGAGAGGGTAAGGAATTTACTGGATTTATGGCGCGCAGATTCAGCTTGGAATCTCAAGTGGCCGAAGAGGTATATAAATTTACTCTCGAGGTCTTAACCAAGGACGGAACCATTGACGAAGCGGCGCTCAGCGAATATCTGGAGCAAGTTAAGAAAGAGGCTGGAGTGAAAAGGGCCATCGCTCTCTCTGATATTGTGGATTATCGTCTGGTGCGGGAGGTCGCAAAAGGATCGGAAAGATAGCCGCGCGGCGTATGAACCGATTGGGGATCTAAATAAACGATATCACCTTCCGAGTAAACGCCCGTCTCATCCTCGATCCCGCCCTTCAGCACCAGATAGAATTCGCCGCCGATATGCTCATGTTTTAAAAAAGCCTTAGGATCAGCGTTGGCCCTGACCCGGTAGAGAACCAACTCCCTAGCCCCCTCTCGCGCCAATCTGGCCATATATAACCCATTGCCGAAATCTCTCCACTGAAGCTTATCCAACGCGGCGTCATTGAGTTGGATTCTTATAAGATCCTTCAGTGAGCGGCGCAATAGTCCCACGATCATTCACCACCCCAATGCTAAATATCACGCCTTAGCCTTCTACAAAAGAGACCGGCAGAATCGGCAGACGCGCTAGTTTGAGGGGCTAGTGCCAGAGATGGCGTGGGGGTTCAAATCCCCCCTCCTCGCACCATTTCAACCACCTGTATTTGTTCAGGTTCAAATTCGGCCAGGTAAGAGGGTTTCGGTAAAGGTTTCGGTTTGGCCGCCTGGAGAGCTGCCATCCCAAACGTATTTTGTCCCCCAATCCATCGTCCGTACCTGCTAAAGATCATCGCTGCGGATGTGCCGACGTATTCGGCTATTTGCTTCGGATTTTCCCCGTACGATAACTGCACGGAAATGAATGTATGGCGCGTGTGATAAAAATCCCGATGTCGAATCTTCAGAGTCGTAAGCGCCCCTTGGAAGTAGCGATCGCCAAAGCTGAGATGGTTAACCGGGTTTCCGTCCCGCTGAGTAAAAATGTAATCCCCCGGCTGCGCCCTGAGCGGCTTTATTTGCTTCAGGTAGTCCAGCAGGTATTCATTTAAAACTATCGTCCGGTTGCTTGCAGCCGTTTTGGTTGCGCTTTCTTCGTACTCGGTGCGGGAAGTAGAAATTGACAACTGCCCAGTCCGCAAGTCCAAGTCCCGCCAGCGCCGAGCTGTAAGCTCCGATGGCCGTGCCCCGGTCCAAAAAAGCGCATACACGAACACACATCCGCTCGGCCACTTTGCCCAGTACTTGGCGAACATGAAATCTATAATCTCGTCGCGCTCGGCTTCTGTGAACGAATCGGGTTGTGGCGAGACTGTTCTCGGCCACCAGTTACGGGGAAGATCGTCAAACGGATTTCGCTCAATCAACCGCTCGGCTTTGGCATCTCGGAAGAAGGCCCGTAGCGTGGCGTTAATCGTGTTTTTAGCCGTTTTTACCGACAACCTCTTTTGCCGTCTATTAACTCGGCTCTCAACTCCCTAAGCTGGGCAACCGTGAACGAATCTAGGAAGGTTTCGCCGCACCTGTCCAAGATGTGCGCACGAAAATGGCTCCTGTACTTCCTAGCTCGGCTCTTTTTCACCAGCGGCGATACCTTGTCCCGCATCCATTCTTCAAAATATTGACGAACTGTTTTCCGTTCGACTTTGGTCTTCTGGGTTCGGAATAGATGAGCCTTGTTCCCTTCGGGAAACCGCTTCAGATAGTCAAAAGTGCCAGCCTCAATCTCCTCGTTAATCAGCTCCGCTCTGGCCTCAACTCGCCTTCGATTCTTGGGCGTGTCCAGCAGTCCGGTCCCTTCCCAGGATTCTTGGCCGTTCCAATAAAGCCGGAAAGCAAGAAAGCCGTGTCGATTCACCTTCACTTTGCACGCCATCAGCGCTTCTTCTTTCCTTGAATCTTCTCGACAAGATATCTCAAGGCCAACTCTGCGATCCTGGGTATCGGATTCACGTCCGTTTCCCATCGCGTAAGACTACGGATTGTCACGTCCATTTCCTTCGAGAGCTGTGATTGACTAAATCCAGCGGACTTTCGCAGTCCCCTAAACTCATTGCCTTTCACACAACGCAATATAGACTCTAGGTCCATAGCTTGTCAAGAACTATTTGTCTTTAACTGCCAATCCCCATCCGATATCCGCGCGCCATCGGAATTGAATCTTGTTCGACTTGCGGTGTTTGTTCTTCCCTTTGCTCCAGCCATGCAACCACCGCGCTCCATTTGAATCGAGGTCCGAGACCTTGCGGGCTGAAGTAGTGGACGCCTTTCTGAAAGATACCTGACGACATCTTGTTTTTGATCGTTTTCGGCCTGACTTTCAGCCGTGCGGCTACTTCCGCGATGGTTAGGTATTCTTCCACTGCCGCTTCCATCTAAAAACCATCTACGCAGCCTTTAGCGCCGAGCCCTTTTACACTACGCCCATCATCCTTCGCGGAAAATATCATCAAGGGCCTGCCGCCACGGCGCCCGAAACCTCGAACCATAACTCCCCGAGGTAGCGCTGATGTACGGCAGGTCGCCCAGATCGTCGAGAGCAAGAGATTCTACCTGGTCAAGTTCACAGAAAGAGCAAGCCTCGGGAAACCACTTAGGTATCTCGATCACTACGTCTTTACTCAGCCGCACCTCTTTTCCGGATACCCCGTCCAGGGTGTGCCGGAGGCTCTTTACGATGGACTTGTTTCCACCCACAATGAGGCAGTTGGAAAAATGCTCTCCAGAGGTAGCATAGAGGCGAGCCAGGTCATTTACCTGCCGCGCGCGATCCTTCCAGCTAAGCTCAACCTCCACCGCGACCACTCCGAGATCTCCCCAGTAATCGTGCGAGGAAGGCAAGTGGACGTACGCCAGCGCATCCGGAATCTTATTTACCTTCATCTTTGAGAAGCGTCTTTGGACAAAGCGATTCGGTATCCAGGTAACTTGCGGCAAGCGGGAGAGAGCATGGCGTACTCGAAGAATCGCCAGGTGGTGGTTGATAGTGGTGGGCATAATGCCACCCCTCACCGGCGTGAGACCTTCCACGGGTACTGCAACATGTTGCGACAAGAAGACCACGCCCTGCCGGGTGATGGCATAGAGCTTCTTGCTAGGCGGAAGCGCCGGCGAGCTGAAGGTTGAGAGGAATGCCCGCTTGACCAGAGTTCTGAGATGCCTGTGATGAATATTGTGCTCTGGTGATATCTCTGTAGGGAACGCGTACTTAAGCGCGTCGTCAGCAGTGAAGTAGCGCTCTTCAAACCCAAGTTCCAGGATCTTTAAGTCGTGATAGAGGCCGATCTTCCTGTTTGTCATATCGCTCTCTCAACCCGACAAATCCTTCGCCCTAAATGATGTGCGAATGGAGTGGACAGAAGGGTGGGCAGGTTATGAATTGTAAGTGCCTTCGCTTTTTGCATTTTCTGAAAGTGGAAAGTTGAAGCGGATGGCGGTCCGCTCGCTGACTAATACTCTAGTCTTCGCACCGACATTGCTCTGAGGGTTTGCAAAGGGGTTTCGCCCGCAGTTCCAAGGTTGGGGTGTTAACGTCACCATCGGTGTCCTAGCTGGTTTTGGAAACTTTTGACCGTCGTAGCGAGAGATCACAAGATTCAGACTAAGGGGATAGCAGCACTTCGAGAGCACCTGGACCCTCCGTGACAGCCGTCGACGTTTTCTCCCGCGCGTTCGCCTTACTTTAGGTTTCAAAAGCCGGATCACTGCCGGCAAGCCATCGGGAAGTATCAGGAAGGTGCATCCAAGCAGGGTATGCACATAGAGCATGACCCGCGGAGGTCTGTAGAGACCATCCAACTCTACCCAATCAACAGATCCTGTAACTAAACTTGCGCTTGTGTGCTCGGGAGTTAGCGGCTGCTTGGATTTCCCCTTAAGCACTGAGGGAGAAAAGAGCCACAATGGGTAAACTTTCATCCGGCGGTACGCCTTCATCTTCTCGCGGAAGTGATCAAAGTTAAGGTTCTTCACAGTGATTTCTATGGCAACCTTTCTCCCTCTAGATGTGGTGAAGCCCAGGTCAGAGATCCATTCACCGAAGGGCGCCTCAATCTTGAGATTGCATATTCTTCCTCTTGCAACCTCCTGGTTTAGAATCTTGTAGAGTTGGACCTTCAGCGCTGCATGCTCTTTGCTTTCTCCTCCCCCTTTTCTAGGGCAATCTGTTTCCGGGTAGTGGGCGAAGTGGGGAGCAACATAGATGCCTTTCTTCAGTGCCACTTCCTCAAAGCATCGAGGGCAGACGTACTCCCTTGTCGAGTCCAAGCTCTTGCTGGCCAGAACAGGCCACGCATCTAAGAGTGCTTCGTACATCTTTTCACTCTGTCGCCTGGAAACGCTCAAGCAGATTTCTTCGTCCCTCTTCTAGCGCGTTTAAGAGCTTGTCCCTGTCTATCTCTTTGGCCTTAAACCGGACGGTCATGACGTATCCTTCCCCTTTGTAGCTCAGCGATGATCCCGACTTGCCGCGCTTCTCCGGCAAGGATTTTACCGTCGATGTATTTGGGCTCTGGAAAGAATGCCAAAGTTTCATGAGCCTCTTGGGATCCTTCTCGCGATCCAGCTCAATCAGGAAATTCCTTGTTGGCTGAACTTCGGACGTCCGAACCGAAGCCTTAATGGTTTCAGGTAGGCCAGCCAAAGAGAGGATTTCGGAGGTATATGATTCTGACCGTCCCGCGATGAGAGAAAGCTCGCGGAGCGTGAAGCTTCCTCGCTCTTTAAGCTCTCCGAGGGCTTCCGCTTCATCCACCGGGTTAAGTTCTTCCCGCACAAGATTTTCAATGAGGCTTATTTGTAGCGGGTCACCATCGACGACGAGGGCGGGGATTGTTTTATGTCCGAGCTGCCGGCACGCTTTGAGCCGCCGCGAGCCCGCTAAAGTGGTGAACGTCCCGTCTTCTTCAGGCCTCACGAGGATTGGATTCAGCAGGCCGTACTTTTGGATAGAATCAGCTAACTGACGAAGCCCGGCCTCGCTCGAAGTCTTTCGCGGTTCAGCGGGATTAGGATGGATGAGATCGAGGTCTATGAAAGCGATTCTCGGCGGTGCCGAGCGAGACTCTTTTGTCTCTCCAGGAGTAGTTCTATTTCCCGAATGGAATAGTTCGAAGAGGAATCCCTGGTTGGCTTTGGTCAATTTTGTTGCTCACCGCCTCTAGAATTTTCACTCGTACTGTTTGAGGTATGGATACTATCTTGCGGCGACGAGCTTGGGATGGCCGAGATGGGCCAAAAATAGGGCCAAAGAAGGCACATTTTCGGGCTTTTCACGCTGAGAGGGGTTTGGGGAGCGATCTTTAGACTCGATAAAAGACGCCGGAGGGTGGCTGAAAATCAACCATTCCGTGGCGGAAATTCAACCATGATTCGACGCAATGTTTCCGTTGCCTTCCAAGAAGCGCTGGTGCTTCACCCGGGTATTAAACCCGTTCCCTTTGGCCCACGACTGCATGCGCTTCCAGTAAGCGCACTTTGGAGCATGGGTGCAAGGAAAAAATAGGGGCCTGACCTGGTAAGGAATTTATGAATCAATACTCGACAATATCTATAATGCCTGATATAGTTTTTACTGAGGAGAGCGGTCCTATGAAGCCAATTAGCCTGAAGCTGGACGAGCGCCAGGTCAAGCTGCTGGACGAAGTCTCACGAAGTACCCACATTCCAAAGTCCGCACTGGTGCGTAAAGGGATCGATTTGGTCCTCCGCCAGATGAAAGAAGACGTGATTTCATCGGAGTTGCGCCGGGAAATCGATGCTCTTCTTGACGAGGATCGCGAGCTGCTCAAGCGTCTGGCTAAAGCGTGACGTATCTCTATCCCAAACAGATTCTTTACCTTCACCAACAGATCATTGCAGTGAGCGGAGGGGGGGCCGGGGTTCGAGACCAAGGACTTCTGGAATCCGCGGTCTATCGCCCTCAGGCCTCATTGGGGGGCCAGGACCTTTATCCGGACCTGTTCGGCAAGGTCGCCGCGCTCGGCCATTCGCTGATCTCAAACCATCCATTCATCGACGGGAATAAACGAACGGGCTTCGAGGCCATGCGGCTCATGTTGAGGCTCAACGGTTATGATCTCCGGGCCTCGCTGGATGCCAAGTTTAAATTCGTGATGGCTATCGCAAAGGGAAAACTGCGCGAGCAGGCCATCGCTGACTGGCTCAGAAGTCATAGCCGCGTGAGAAGGAAGAGTAGATAATGACCAGAGAGGCCGTGTCCGTGGGGTCGTGCTCACGTCCTTTTCCGAGCCACGAATACGAAACACGGTCTTTATCACCTAAGTCTGGTGTTAGAGGCTCCCAACAAGTTCTGGATATTTCTCTTCGAGCGGTTCCGCGGGTTACCCTGGGAACCGGTACAGGCGTGCGGAAGCGGTAACCTATCCGATGGCGGTCTCGTTGGCTGGAGAACGACCCTCACGACTTCCAACGTTGTGGCTTTCTAAGCCTGTTTTTGATATTGCGATCTCAGGATTTCGTAGTAAAATTGGCCGGTTTTTGTACGTTCGCCCGGACACACTGTTTAAAAATCAGCTCTGTTACCCTGCGAGGAGCTTCCATGGCTTGGGTGAAGAAGAATAATCAATGGGCACGAATGCAAATAACGATAAATCACTAGAATCCTGGATCTGGGATGCGGCGTGTTCGATTCGTGGAGCGAAGGATGCGCCGAAGTACAAGGAGTTTATCCTTCCATTGATTTTTGCCAAGCGCCTTTGCGATGTTTTCGATGACGAGCTGAACCGTATCGCGAAGGAAGTCGGCTCGCGGGCTAAGGCGTTCAAGTTGGTGAAGCACGATAAGAAGCTCGTCCGCTTCTTCTTGCCGCTGGAGCCGAAGAACCCTGACGATCCTGTGTGGTCCGTCATCCGCACGCTTTCGGACAAAATAGGCGAGCAACTCACCACGCTGCTTCGGGCCATCGCCGACGCTAATCCGCTGCTCAAAGGCATCATCGACCGCGTTGATTTTAATGCCACGACGCACGGCCAGCGCGATCTCGAAGACGACCGGTTAAGCAATCTCATCGAGGCGATTAGCGCAAAGCCGCTCGGGCTCGCCGACGTGGAGCCGGACATCATCGGGCGCAGCTACGAGTATCTGATTCGTAAATTCGCCGAGGGCAGCGGTCAAAGTGCGGGAGAATTCTACACGCCGACGGAAGTTGGTTTCGTCATCGCTCGCATCATGGACGCTGAACCGGGGATGGATATTTACGATCCTTGCTGCGGCTCCGCCGGACTGCTCATCAAGTGCGAGCTGGTTTTGCAGGAAAAGATGAGCCTGCGCTCACGCAAGACCTTCGCCCCCGCCAAGCTCTATGGCCAGGAAAATGAATCCGGCACTTGGGCCATGGCGAACATGAACATGATCATCCACGACATGGAGGGTGAGATTCAAATCGGCGACACCTTCCGCAAACCAAAATTTCGCCACGGCAACCGCCTCCAGACCTTTGACCGCGTGGTAGCCAATCCCATGTGGAACCAAACCGAGTTCAAAGAGAAAGATTACGACGCCGACGAGCTCGACCGCTTTCCCAAAGGCGCGGGTTTTCCCGGCGGCAAGGCCGACTGGGGCTGGATGCAGCACATCGTTGCGAGTATGAACGGCAAAGCCCGCGCCGCCGTGGTGCTCGACACCGGCGCCGCCTCGCGCGGCTCCGGCAACGCGAATACCAACAAGGAAAAAGACGTACGTCGCTGGTTCGTCGAGCAGGACTTGATCGAAGGCGTCATCTACCTACCGGAGAACCTGTTCTACAACACCACAGCCCCTGGCGTCATTCTTTTCCTGAACAAAGCCAAGCCGAAGGAGCGACAGGACAAGCTTTTTCTGCTCAACGCCACTCGTGACTTCGTCAAAGGTGATCCGAAGAATTACATCCCCGACGACGCTATTGCTCGCATAGCCGAGACGTTCACCGCATGGAAGGAAGTGGAAAAATACTCGCGCATCGTCAGCCGTGAAGAGATTGCGAAGAACGACTTCAATGTCTCCCCCAGTCGCTACATCCACGCGGGTGAAGGCGACGAGTTTCGGTCTATAGTTGAGATTCTTGAGGAGCTAGATGCGGTTAATGAAGAGGCAAAATCAACAGACCTCTTGCTGAAAGGCATCCTAGTCAAACTTACTGCGCAATGACCGCCATCTCAGAGAATGGAACCGACCGTGCTCCTGATGGTTGGGAAATAGTTGAGTTAGGACAAATCGCTGATTTGCTAAATGGCTACGCGTTTAAGAGTGAAGACTATGCCCAAAGTGGAATACTTAACTTTCGCGTCGTCAATATCCGTGACCAAGGGTTAATCGACGCGACTAATGATATCGAGTTTTTGCCACTGGAGTTCACCCATTCGCACAAACAATACCTGCTCTCGGAGGGGGATATCTTGGTCGTAATGGTTGGTGCCACTCGAGGAAAAATGGGATACATCCCCGCAGGAATTCTGCCCGCGCTCATGAATCAGAACATGTGGCGGATAGTACCGAAAATAAGGGACGACGTTGACCGCCGCTATCTGTACTATTTCTTAACGTTGGTTGTTCCAAAGTTTGTCCATGAATATTCAGAGTCGGCTCGCGGATTCTTCAAAAAATCAGACTTCCGGTCAATTAAGGTTCCAAAACCAAAATTTAAGGAGCAGCAATCGATTGCGGGCGTTGTAGACGTGGCGCAGAGAGCGATCGAGCAGCAGGAGCGGCTGATCGCGCTGACCGCGGAACTGAAAAAGGCACTTCTGCACAAGCTATTCAGCGAGGGCCTGCGCGGCGAACCCCAAAAACAAACCGAAATCGGCCCCGTGCCGGAGAGTTGGGAGGTGGTCACACTCGCCAGCCTCTTTGAGATCAAGCACGGATATGCGTTCGAGGGTGAGTTCTTCGTGGCTCAGGGCCGCTACGTTTTGCTTACGCCCGGTCACTTTTTTGAGGAAGGCGAATTTAGAGACCAAAACGACAAGACAAAGTATTATGTGGGGGAGATTCCACGCAGCTACCTGCTGGCGAAAGGTGACCTGCTTGTCGCGATGACGGAGCAGAAGGCCGGTTTGCTGGGGAGTGCCATCATCGTCCCGGAGAGCGAGAAGTTCCTGCACAACCAACGACTAGGCCTGATCCAGAACCTCGATGAGCAACGACTGGATAAGCTATTTCTGTTTTACTTCTTCAACACCGCCACGGTCAGAAAGCAGATTTTCCTCACATCCAGTGGCTCCAAGGTCCGCCACACATCGCCAGGCAAGATTCGCGAACTGAGTATCGCTCTGCCCAGCCTGGACGAACAAGGGGACATCGTCCAATTACTCCGGGCTGTTGATGCGAAACTCGAAGTGACCCAACGGAAGCGCCAAACCATGACTGACCTCTTCCACACCCTCCTGCACCAGCTCATGACGGCGCAAATTCGGGTGAACGACCTGGACCTCCCGGCTGCGGAGTGAAGTATGTTTCTGTCAAATATAAAACTGTGGAACTTCAGGAAATTTGGTTCGGACGCGGAGTTTAATCTAGAAACACCCAATCTGAACCTGCCACTCAAGAATGGGCTCAATGTTTTAATAGGTGAAAACGATTCGGGGAAGACCGCCATTATTGATGCCGTCAAACTGGTTCTTGGAACACACAGCCTCGACTGGACAAGGCTGGCAGAGGAGGATTTCTATAAGAATGCAGAGAGGTTACGGATCGAACTCACCTTTGAAGATTTGGTCCCGGACGAGGCCAAGAACTTCGTAGAGTGGATCGGATGGACTGGTGAAGGAGAAGCGTGCCAAACATACCTGAGATTGAATTACGACGGGAAACGCAATTCCGAGAGAATCTTACCATCGGAAGTTAGAGCCGGTGCTGACAGCGAAGGCCATCCGCTGACCGCCGAGGCACGTGACTATTTGAGGGCAACGTACTTAAAGCCATTGCGTGACGCGATGGCCGAACTTGTGCCAAAAAGAAACTCAAGGCTTTCACAGATTTTTCAAGGGCACGAGGCATTTCGCGGCAAAGAGAAGAGCCATCATTTGATGACTCATTTTCAGCAATTCAATACGGCGATCGAGAAATATTTTGAGGGGAAGGACGCTAATGACTCTCCTTTGACGAATGACACTAAGGGGAAGGATCTGAAAGATGAAGTTGATAAATACATTGAGTCGTTTTATGGGCGCGACAAGAAAAGCAAAATTGATGTAGCCGAAGGTAATCTCAAGAGCATACTGGAGAAATTGGAGCTCTCTATCAAAGATGACGTAAACCCTGGGCTTGGAACTTTGAATCGACTGTTCATGGCAGCTGAGCTAGTTCATCTGAACAAACACAATTGGCACGGAGTGCGCTTAGGTCTTATCGAAGAGCTGGAAGCCCATCTCCATCCCCAAGCGCAAATGCAGGTGATCGAGGGACTTCAAAAAGAAGCTGATCTCCAAATCATACTGACGACACACAGCCCGAACCTGGCATCCAAGGTCAAACTGGATGAATTGATTATTTGCAACAGCTGTCAAGCTTTACCGATGGGTAAGGATAAGATGGGGAAAGAATTTACAGCGTTGGGCAAGTCGGACCATAGGTTCCTCGAACGCTTTCTTGATGTCACCAAATCGAACCTGTTCTTTGCCAAGGGCGTGATTATGGTGGAAGGGTGGGCTGAGGAGATTCTATTGCCTGCACTGGCAAAGAAAATGAAGAAGTCTGGCTTAATTCCCAAGGATCTTACAGAGGCCGGAGTTTCGGTTGTCAATGTCGGGGGCACTTCCTTCTTACGTTATTCGAAAATATTCGTGCGAAAAGAAGGGCCGGAGATGGATGTTTTTGTTGCAATCGTGACGGATGTTGATGTGCCCGTATTTGACAAGGTTGCTAGGGTAGATGATGACGGGAAAGTCGAGAAAGATGGGAATGGAAAAACCGTCTACGACTACCAAGCAAAAGGACCCAACGACGTTTTAAGTGAAAGCGCCTCCGCCATCAAACAAAAGGAAGGCCGGTTTAATTCACAAAAGGTGAAAGCGTTTGTTGCGCCACAATGGACGCTTGAGTATTGCCTCTTCAAATCTAATTCCCTGTCTGGCTCGTTCAAGCGGGCTCTGATTTCTGTGCATCCCCAAATAGATGCCGACAATCTAGAGCGAGAATTAGGGGGAAAGCTAATTAACGGGAGTCTCGACAAGACGGAAATTGCACATCAGCTTGCACATGCGCTGGAAGAGGACTTGAACAAAACATCACCAAAAATCTCCCTTGACGATAACGACGAATCGGTCAAGTAGCTTTTGGGAGCGATCAAACATGCCTGTGGAAATTAACATCACGGATGAGGATATCGCCCACGCTGAAAGGCTGCTTCTGCCTGAGGGGAGGACCTTCGACACCGAGCGTCGGGTTTTCATAAGACGCCTCGACACGCTGGATTTGCAGGCGGTTCCGGGCAGCGGAAAGACAACCGCTCTTCTGGCCAAACTCGTTATTTTGGAGCGCTATCTACCTTTCGAAGACGGCTCTGGTATTCTTGTGATATCCCACACCAATGCGGCGGTGGATGAAATCAAACGCACAATAGGCAAGCACTGCCCAAAATTATTTTCGTATCCGAGTTTCGTAGGAACAATTCAAGGGTTCGTCGATCAATTCCTAGCCATACCGCGCTACGCGAATATGTTCAAAAGAAGGCCGATCAGAATTGATGATGAAATTTATTCTGAGAAAGCCAGCAAGTTCAGCGAAACATTTATTAAAGGCTTGGCTAGCCCAGACCAAACAAACGCAAAATATTACTTGAATGCTAACGAGAATTGCTCCAAATACAGGTTTTCGTTCGTAGACGGTCGCACAATATTGATGCGAAGCATAAATGCGAACCCATTGAACATCAAAAGACCGACGAAGCCGGATTGGTCGGACCAAGAAAAGGAACGTGTGCGGGAGTGGTTGACGCAATTCAAGAAGCGAATCATGCGAGACGGAATTCTTTGTTTTGACGACGCCTACTATCTTGCAAATCTTTATCTGTCACAATGGCCTAGAGCAAAAGCTCTGATGCAAAAAAGGTTTCGCTATGTTTTTGTCGACGAGATGCAAGATATGGGCAAACACCAGCATGACCTGCTTGAAGAACTCTTTTTTGATGGCGGCAATGGCCCGTGTAGATACCAAAGGATAGGTGACCGAAATCAAGCCATTCACGCTGTTAATGACTTCGATGTGGAGAGCGCCTGGCAAGATAGAGACTCTGTACTGAGTTTCGCCAATAGTTACCGCTTGTCCCCCCAAGTGGCCACAATTGTGGAGTTCTTTGCGCTGGATAGAGCTGCTGGATTTCAAATCAAAGGTCTTGGCGAGGCAATCATTACACCTCATTTGATTATTTTCGATAATGACTCAATCAACACGGTGGTTGCAAAATTCTCTTCGATTTTAGGCACATTGATTGACGAAGGAAAGATTCCACGAAGCTCTGAAAATGTTTTCAAGGCTGTCGCATGGAATTCCGTCTGGAATCAAGGCGACGACCAGGAACACAGCGGCAAGCTTCGATTAGTCGATTACTGCCCAACGTTTCAGAGGGCACGACACAAGCCTCCTCTAGACCACAGGTGCCTCGATAGTTATCCTCGATATTTCGACAGAACAATTCAGACATTGGACGCCCCTCGAAAAAGCATCCTCAACGCCTTCCTGAAGATTTTGCGCCTAGAAGAAGTCCAGAATCCAGATAGCGGGAACTATTTTACCGCCAACTCTTTAATCAAGTATCTGAGAGAGAGTCACGGTGATTTCTACGAAGATTTTAAGCTCCGCCTCTACCAGTGGTCATTAGCGTCGGTAAAGGGTAAGGGACAAGGCGTTGCAGAAGAAATCAGGCAAACCGTTCCAGAGCTATTGCAAATCTTCGTCAAGGACATAAATCGGTCGCAAGAATTCATCAACCGACCCGATACGGCAGGTCTCTCGGGTAATTCGGCTCAAAAGTATTCTTCAAACGTTGAAAACGTAAACGGGATCGCCATCGAACTCGCTACGGTCCACTCAGTAAAAGGGCAAACTCATACAGCAACTCTCTATCTAGAATCCCACTTTCAAAAGGATGGTACGGGTGACGCAGCGAAGTCTTATGAGTCACAGCGGCTGTCCGGGCAGTTTTTAGCGACCTACTTATCCGGTAAAGAAGGAAAGCGTATTAAGCAATCCGCGAAAATGATTTACGTTGGGTTTTCGCGTCCGACACACTTGCTCTGCTTCGCTGTTCACAAGGAGAGGTTCGATAAATATCTGACCAAACTCGATACCTCCGCATGGGAAATTATTCGGCTTCATGACCACGCGGGGTGTAGTGCCTGATGCCCGCACCCACCGAACACAAAACCGTCCAATCCCGCATCCTCGCCAATGGGCAGGAGATCGACTTGACCTATGTTCCGTGTGAGGAGGCCGCTCGGCGGCGAACATTTCTCCCTCACCCCAACCCTCCCCAAGGACGGGGCGAGGGAGATGATGGAGCACCAGTTGATGACGGCGCAGATTCGGGTCCATGACCTCGACCTGGACGGAATTCTGCAACAACCTGTTGCAG
>Ga0209824_10000922_pt1 | contig 17605 bp, 15 predicted proteins | sample VDWuncwatermetaG_FD_184124 | JGI IMG/M metagenome (GOLD analysis project Ga0209824, IMG submission 184124) | Wastewater microbial communities from Netherlands to study Microbial Dark Matter (Phase II) - VDW unchlorinated drinking water (SPAdes)... ... | reverse complement strand
GGCGTAGGATACGCGTTTCTTCACTTTTTGGTAGATAAAAACTATAGGTCGCCATTCTATTAGAGATTGTACTTCTAATAGATCAGCTGCGTCAATAGTTCAGGGCAGACTTTCGCACATGCACCCACGCTTTGGCCGTGTCTTGGAACAAAACCCCTTTTCTGGCGGCGCCAAACAACAAAAGGTGATCACCTGGCTTAGCTTCGCTGACCAAATCAAAAAGGGTTGCCCCAATGGCATCTTTCAGGATGGGGAGTCCATCGATGAGTTCGTGAGCGATACCAGCAAAAGGATCCGTCTCGGGTCCGTGCCCCTTGGCAAAAGTTTTTAACAAGATTTGATCGCCGTCTGGAATCAGATTGAGGGCAAAGCGTCTGGATTTTTGAATCAGCTGATACGGGTATCGCTCGGGATGACAAGCGACGCTGAAAAGCAAAGGCGAAAAAGAAACCTGCTGAACAAAACTGGCTAAATAAGCGGCTTTTAGACCGTCATGTGCCGTTGTTACGATGAACAGGCCACTCGGAATTTTGCCCAAAAGAGAGAGGGCGGTTGGGTCGTTGAACGCGTCCGACATATCGTGTCTTTGGTGAAGGATTAGCTACGGCCTCTTCGGCATCCGGCCACTCATCGCCGTTAAAACTAAAGTTTAACAAAGCGGGCTCTGGCAAATCATCGACAGCATAGTAGGGCATTCCTGGTGAGTCAGCCACACGTCTGAGTGTGGGGGGCTGATAGGCTTTGGCTGAGCGTGGATGACTTTGCTGCATGGCTATCTTGACAGACGAGACGAGCACTTTGGCAAACCGGTTTTCTTTGCGTGGTTGGCTGGCCTTGGAAACTTTAGCAAAATCGATGAGGTCGTCACGCTCGGCCAGCAGAATTGGAGTGGTGACTTTTATTGGTTTTGAGGCGATGAGAATTCTGGTTGGAGCGGGCTTGCGGCCGACTAACATGATTTTAACGGCTGGCTTGGCGGTGACTGGCGCTAGGTTCTGAGCCGCTACGGCAGCAAAAATGGCATCCGTTGATGTGCGATCTTGCATGGCCAAAAGAGTGCCCGTGAGAGGGTTTGCCAAAACTTCGGCCTTGAGCTGGCCTGTGCCGGCATTGACAATACCGACTTTTTGGGCGGCTTTAAAGCTCAAATCAAAATCACGGCCTTTGATGAAGGGGCCGCGGTCAGTCACGCGGACAATAACGGTTTGACCGGTGAGCTCATTGGTGAATTTAACCGTCGTGCCAAAAGGCAACGTTTTGTGGGCTGCCGTGTAGCTGTGCATGTTATAGCGTTCGCCGTTGGCGGTTTGGCGGCCATGGAAGGGGATGCCGTACCAGCTGGCGACTATTTGAGAGTGGCTCACACTGACAGGAACAGATCTTTTGGCGATATGTTGCGTGGAATGAATGTTTTTATGAGACGTTTGTACAGAGCAGGCGGAAAAAAGCACGCCGACCAGAATGGGTAACAAAAGACGTCGCATAGAGTTCCCCACTCATAACAATCTCGGCTTGTGTGTTCAAGGAATCTTTTTTGTTTTAGAGGTCTTAGAGGTTAGTGTTGGGTAGAAAAAAGAGAACACAGGGGTTGTTTTATTTAGGGACACATTAGAAAACGCTTGGTCTGGCGGGCGGCTTGGTTTACGAGCCAGATAGAACGAGCACAGGAGTTTGTATGAGACGATTATTAGGGATTTCTCTACTGTGGATCTTTAGCCCCATTTGGGTCCAAGCGCAAGGTTTGACCAAGGCGGCGGACGATTGCACCAAGTTGATAGGGGATCAGGGGATACTGGCTTGTCGCGATGCCATTCGTCTGGCACCGCCGAGTGATAAAAAATCTTTGAGCAATTATCACTACAATTTGGGTATTCTTCTGGGGCAGGCTGGGCGCTACGATGAAGCCATCCAAAATTATTTAAAAGTTTTGGAAATGACCCCGACGGATTCTTTTGCGCAGTATAATATTGGTGTTTGTCAGGGCAAACTCAGCCGGTTTGAGGCGGCCTTGGAAGCTTACAATAAAGCCATTGTTTTGGATGCTACGTATGCTCCGGCCTTTTATAACAAAGGGGTGACGCTTGATCGCCTGAATCGTCAGGAAGACGCTTTGGAGGCTTACAAAAAAGCGGTGAGTTTAAAACCGGATCACGTCAATGCCCATATGAACATGGGTGTGTTGCTGAGCAGCCTGAATCGTAACGACGAAGCTTTGCGGGCTTACAACGAAGCGCTGAAATATGCGCCCAACGATGGCGATTTGTTTTTTAATCTGGCGCTGCTGTTCAAAAAAATGGGTCGCATGGAAGAGGCTATTCAAGCCTATCGCAATGCTTTGCAAATCAATCCTGGGGATGCCGAAGCCAGCTATAATGTGGCTCTGATTTTTGATGAACTTGGCCGCAAAGGCGAAGCCAAAGCCGCTTTTACCCAAGCTGTCACAATTTGGAATAGCCTTATTGCGAGCAACCCAGGCTACATGGTGGCCAATGAGCGCATCAAAAGTCTCTATGAAAATGCCAAGCTCAAGCAGTTGCCATGACGCACTGCAAGTTCTTCTTGTGCGTTATAAAAAAGGCTAATTTACTGAAATGACCAGGGAATTAGTGATTTTTAGCGTCAAATCAACTGCACAAATATTTTAAGCAAACGTGATTTCCTTCTGTTTTATTGAGGTCTCTCTCAGGTAAAATAAAAGATGGAGGAAAAGTTAACGCGTGCGTCCTTTTGTAAAATACTTCGTGGGTTTTCTTTTGCTGGTCTTTGTGTCGGCTTGTGGTTTCTCTCACAAATTGAAATCGGAACACAGTGTGGCTGAAGCTATGGCGGCGGCTCGTTTGGCTATCCAACAAGCTGATGGCGAAGCTCTTATGTTGGCGACGAGTGATTTGCTGTCTTTGCCTGATCCAAAAGGGGCAACTTCAGACAAACTTTATCAACTGGCGAATGAAATCAGTCTAAAGGCGACTTCCCAAAAAATGTTGCAGGAAGCTTTGGTGCGTCATCCAGGCAATGTGGCAGTGGTTTTGTTACATGGCTTGGTGGCGGAAATGGCCGAAGATAAGGTGACGGCTGAGCGCGCTTATGCCCATGTCAAACAAGTTTTGCCTGACGCCTCTGTGCTGGATCCACCGCTCATTGATGCGACTGAAGATCCGGTGCAGAAGGCGGCCTTGATAGCGGCCGTGCTTAAACGCAAACCGGATTTTGCTTTTGTCCATTATTTGAATGCGGAATTTCTTTTGCAAAATGGAAGTCTGGATCAGGCTTATGCCGAACTCATGACGATCGTGTCCTTAGATCCGGAGATTCCCGGTTTGTTTCGTAAGCTTTATTGGGTTTTGAAATCACTGGGTCGCGACACGGATATTGTGGCGGCCCTCACGAAGCAGGCCCAATTGCCAGACGTTGTTTTGCCTCATTACTTGCTTGGTAAATTTTATGGGGGTTCCAAAGCGGATGACGCCGCGATTGCCGAATTGGAAGTCGCCTCAGAATCCGCTTTTAGCAACAGTGCTGTGCTGATGGCTCTCGCAGAGGCTTATGGGGCTGCGGGGAGAGCCGATGAGGCCTTTGCCGTTTTTGCGATCTTGTTGATGCAAGAGCCAGGAAATGCAGCCGCTAGGCTCAGTAAAGCGCAGCTCCACGAAGCGCTTAAAGAATATGATGAAGCCTTTGCCGAATATCAAGAAGCGGTCAAGCTCGATGCGACCAATTTTGATTATCTGCTCGAAAAAGGGGATTTGTTTTTGAGCGATGCCAAAATGAAAAAAGCGAGAACGGCTTATCAGATGGCTTTGGATATCAATCCCAATTCGGGGAAAGCTCATTGGCACATGGGGAAGTGGCAGCAGGAACAGGGTGGTTTTGAGAAAGCGTTGCAGGCTTACGAGGAAGCCATAAATTTGGAGCCGACCTTTGAGGCGGCGTATTATTCGGCGGCCGAAGTTCTGGATTTACTCAATCGTGAAGCCGAAGGCCTTCGTGTGATGGCGGCTGCCTGTCGCGTGTTTCCCAAGAACGCGACCCTGCTGCTGGGTCAGGGAATTTTGCTTTCGCAAAACCAACAATATGACGAAGCTGAGTTCGTCTACAGACGGGCCAAGGAACTTGATCCAAAACGGGTGATGGTCAGTTACAACTTGGGTGTTTTGCTCGCCAAACAGAAAAAATTCTCTGAGGCCGCAAAAGCTTTTTCTGATGAAATGGTGCTATCGCCTTTTGATGCGTCTCCGCTGATTGCCAAGGCCAGTGTGCAGGTGCAGGCGGGGGATTATTTTGGAGCTGAAAAAACAGCGTTGGTTTTATTGGCACTCGATCCAGCAGCGGCTGATGCTTACACGATGGTTGGCTATGCACTGGATAAGCAAGGCAAAGCAGAAGACGCTTTGCAGGCTTATGCCAAAGCACTGGCTCTCAATCCCGGTGATGTGACGGCCCAAAATAACATAGGGGATATTTTTGAACGCCTCGGCGATTTCAAGCGGGCGTTGGAGAATTACCACAAAGCGGTGAGTCTTGATCCCAGTTTTGCACTTGGTTATCAGGGCATTGGTTCCGTGATGGAAAAGCAAGGTCGCTCCAGTCAAGCCCGTGCCTCTTATCGCAAGGCGGTCAGCATTTGGGAGCACAAGCTTAAAGCGGAGCCGGGTTATCTGGACGAGAACCCTGAAGAGAAATCTTATTATGATCAGCTCAAGCACTTGCTGGACAAAAGACGCAATTAAGAGCAAAAAAAATGGATGGCCATTTCCTCTCTTGAACAGATTTTAACCCTTTTCCAAAAACGTGATTTTCTGGCTGTGGCGCTGGCCACCGGGCAACCCATGGGGCTCATGCAGGCTCTTTCAAAGCGTGAGGATTGGGAGCATCTGGAAATTTTTTGCGGGTTAGTGCCGTTTCCGTATCCAATTTTACAACAGCCTAAGGTTCATGTGACCAGTGGCTACTATGGGCCTATTGAGCGGTATCTGAATGAAGCCGGGGCCAATCTGTCTTATCTACCGGCTAATTTTACGGGTTTTGAGCTTTTTGCTCGCAAGAAAAAACCGCGCGTGATCGCCACGACAGTTTCTACACCAGACAAAGACGGATTTGTCACTTTTGGCACACATGCGGGTGCCATAGCGGTGCCATTTTGCGAGGCTTTAAAAAATCCAAAGCAAGTCGCCATTGCCGAAATGAATCCACGCATGCCAAGAGTGTATGGTGAGCCCGCAATGGGTGATAATAAGGTTTTGCTCTCAGACATCACACACGTATTCGAGCACGAAACCAGTCCTGTCGAATTGCCAACGATGACAGCGTCTTCTGTCGAAGAGCAGATGGCCAATCATGTTTTGGAGCTGATTAAAAGTGGCGACACGTTGCAATTTGGCATTGGTGGTGTGCCTGATCGGATTGCAACTTTGCTTGCTCAAAGTTCGCTGGGTGATTTTGGTATTCATTCTGAGCTCATCTCCGATGGGTTTCTCAAACTTTTTGAAGCGGGAAAAATTTCCAATCGTCACAAAGGGGTTTTCCCAGGGGCATCGGTGTTTACTTTCGCTTTTGGTTCGCAAGCGCTCTATGATTTTCTTGATGAACGCAACGGCCGCAATCATCGCACAGCCCTGTGTTTACCGGTGAGCGTGGTCAACGATCCCAGCGTGATTGCCAAAAATCCAGATATGGTGAGCCTCAATTCCGCTCTGACCATCGACTTTGCCGGGCAGGTTTGTTCAGAAGCGATTGGCTTGCGCCAGTACAGCGGTGTTGGCGGACAGCTTTCTTTTGTGGAAGGGGCTTATCAGGCTGAGCGTGGGCGTAGCGTGATTTGTCTTAAATCGACAGCGTGTGTTGATGGTAAATTGCTTTCCAATATTGTGCCAACTTTGCCGCCGGGCTCTTTGGTTTCGACACCACGGCATTTTGTGCAATTTGTTGTGACCGAATATGGCGTCGCTGATTTGTATGGCGTGTGTGATGAAAATCGTGCCGAAAAGTTAATCGCCATTGCGCACCCAAGTTTTCGTGATGAACTAAAAGACGAGGCGGGTCGCCAAAAAGCCCTGTATTACAAGAATAAGTGAGAACGTGTCCCCCAATAAATTTTTCCAATTGGGGTTTCAGGGCCTCAATTGGGTTTGCACAGAACAGGTTAGAATTTAAAATAAGTGAGTCAAAATAGTGAGTTAATAATTTAAAAAGGGCGGTCCACTTTGGCATGCGCCCTGCAATAAAGAAACATGATTCATGTTGTTCTTCAAAAACCCCAAAATGGCTAGCCCGGGTCCGGATTTTCCGGGCTAGCCCCTTCCTTCAGTCAGTTGACAAAAATACGTTTAGCTTTTTTTCTCTTTTAATTGGCTGATAAAAATCCAAATAATGTCGAGCATTGACAGGACAAAGAGTAGGCATAAACCCATCAAATAAGGTTCCAAATTAAGTAGGACGTCTTGCGTTAGAGTCAGGGCTTGGGTGATAGGATCCTGCGGAGAGGCCATCTGTGCCGTTACCCGTTTGAGAAGCTGGAACAAATCGTAAAATAAGAAACTCACGCCTGTGCCCAAAGGGAGGATGAAAATCAGCGCGCGACGCCTGCGTTTGAGGTACCAGTGGCCAGCACCCGGCAAGGCAAACACATTGAGAACCAGGGCCATGACGAGTTGTTTGATTTTCATGTTGTCAGTCTAAAGCATTTTAACAAAAGTGAGAAAGACTTTGGTTTTGAAAAATGGACGGCTTAACAGAGGGAGGCTTGCGAGGGGCCAATTTTCCGGTTATCTGGCTGACATGCTGACCACAAAACGGGATGCCAGTTTGTTTGCTCTTTTGCACAAATATGATGTGCCAGGGCCGCGGTACACGAGTTATCCAACTGTGCCTATTTGGTCAGATCAGGTGGGCCCTGCTGATTTTGAGAAAAACCTATTAGCAGTTTCTGGCAGTGAGCCCCTGAGCCTTTATTTCCATCTGCCATTTTGCGAGAAACTTTGCCATTTTTGCGGTTGCATGAAGGTGATTACATCGGATCATTCGCGTTCTCGGACTTATGTCGATGTTTTGCTCAAAGAAATGGACACAGTTTTTGCCAAACTGGGTCATTCCAAAAAACACATTTCCCAAATTCATCTTGGTGGGGGCTCGCCCAATTTTTTGCAGCCCGATGAGCTTAGCCAGCTTATGCAAAAAGTGCGTCAAGAGTGCGTCATTTTGCCGGGAGCTGAAATGGCTATTGAGATGCATCCTCGCACGACGACGCCAGCTTTTGCCGACAGGCTCAAAAAAGAGGGGTTTAATCGCGTCTCTCTTGGCGTGCAAGATTTTGACGAAACCGTCCAGCGGCTCATCAATCGGTTTCAGACTTATGACATGACTCGTGACATGTGCGTTTATTTGCGGGACTTGGGCTTTAAACAATTCAATTTTGACCTGATTTATGGCCTGCCTGGCCAGACAATGGCCACGTTCGAAAATACACTTAAGCAAACACTCACGTTAAAACCGGATCGTCTGGCGGTTTATTCTTATGCGCATGTGCCGTGGGTGAGTCCTGTGCAACGCTCGTTCAAAGACGAGGATATTCCTTCGCCAGAAACCAAACTCAAACTGTTTCAAATGGCCTATGCGTTCTTTTTGGATAAGGGTTATCAGGCTATAGGGATGGATCATTTTGCCTTAGAAACGGATGATCTTTTCAAGGCCAAGACGGATGCCTCTGTGCATCGGAACTTCATGGGTTATTCTACACGGGCAGAAGCACACCAAATTGGGTTTGGGGTGAGTGCCATTTCTTATGTGAATGGCCAGTACTTTCAGAACGAAAAATTGTTGGGAGCGTACCAAACTCTCGCGGGCACAGGTGCCTTGATGACGCATCGTGGTTGTCTGCTTTCACGTGATGATCAAATTCGCAGGGAACTCATCACGCAGCTCATGTGTCATATGCACGTTGATGTGCGGGCCTTTGAAAAGGATTTTGCCATCCATTTTGCCGATTATTTTAGGGATGATTTGCGACTTTTGACAGATTTTGTCGCTGATGGCCTGTTAACACTGACGCCGGATCATTTAACTGTCGTGGGTTTTGGTCATTTATTTTTGCGCAACATGGCCATGTGTTTTGATCGGCATTTGGAGACGATTCGCAAGCAGGCCAAGAATCCCGTCTTTTCGCGGACGGTGTGATCAGCGCCATTGCCAAAAGATCAAACCTGTGGCGTTAAAAATAAAGTGAGCCATTATGGCTGCAAATAATCCACTCGTTTCGTAAATCCAAGCGGCTCCCAAACCGAGTAAAAAATACAGTGGCCAGTAGGCGGGTACAAAGTGAGCCAGAGAAAAAAATAACGCGCTGATAAAAAAGGCCAACCATAGAGAATATGTGTTTTTGAGTTCAGAAAAAATCAGGCTGCGAAAAAAAACTTCCTCACACACAGCGGGAATCAGTGCGATGCTCAGTAAATCAAAACCAAAACCTGGCCACCAACCCAAGTGCAGGTAAGTCTGTAAAACCTCTTCATAGTCGTGTGGGACAGGAAACAGCTGCTGCCAGTAGGGCAACACAAGATGACTGAGCACGCCGGCACCCAGACCTAAAATAGCGGCCAGTGCCAATTCGACTTTGATAGTTTTAAAACTTTTGGAAGACGGCGCAGCTAAGATCAAGCCAGGGATAAAAAAGCAGATGATTTCGGCAGTTGGGTGCCAAGCCGTGCCAAACCAATGGACGATTCCAAAAATTCCAAACAAAGCGAGCCCAGTCAGCGCGGTTAAGGCCAGCAGTCTTAAGAAACCGGGCTTGGCATTTTTATTTGGGTTCAGTAGACTGGGTTGCACCAATGTCGCTCATTTCTTTTTTTCGTCGTTCGCCCAATGCCTTGTTTTATGTTATTGGCCTAGCAACGTTTGGTTTTTTCGTCATCATGCTCGTTTGGGGTGATGATGGGCTGGCCCATCTGGTTGATTTGCAAAGGCAAAAAAATCAGATTGCGGTACAGAACGCAAAGCTGGCTTTAGAAAGCGTTGAGCTCCTTAATCAAATTCAAGTTTTAGCGTCTCCGCAAGCCCTCGAGCAAGCGGCGCGCACAGAACTCGGGCTGGTTCGTTCAAGTGAGACTGTTTACGTCATTGAAGCCAAATAGTGCTTTAGATTTTTGCTGTAGCGGTGGCGTTTTTTAAGCTGTTTTATTACAAGCGCTCGCGCTCTTTATGCCGTGGTGTGGTGGCAGGGTTCTGATAAAATGGCTCTTGAAAATTCAAGCCCAAACGCTGAGCTGGCAACAAATGCTCAAGCGGAATTTGCAAAAAGATCTTCCAAAAACGTTTCATGATGAGTTGGTCACCAATGGAAATACGCAAAAAGCCTTCGAGGCCGGGAAGCTGAGAGCGGTCACGAATGTAAATGTTGTGCAGTTCAAGAAATTGCATGACGCGTGCCGGATTTTCCGCTTTGAACAAAAGAAAATTAGCGGGCGTGTCTTTTGCTTCCAAACCGTAATTCAAAAATCTTTCCAGCAACCAAGCTTTGGCATTATGGACGTCTTCCACGTAGCGTTCCATGGATTCCAAATCATCCAAAGCCGCCGTGGCTGCCACTTGTGCGAGTGCGTTGATGTTTTTGCCCACGCGAATGCGTTCAATTTGTTCGGCGACTTGCGGCGCTGCCAGCAAATACCCACAACGCAGGGAGGCCAAGCCAAACGCTTTGGAAAAAGAGCGCGTGACTAAAATATTGGCAAACTCAAGGACAAGTCCGGCAGAGGTTTCGCCGCAAAACTCAAAATAGGCTTCATCGACGACAATCAGCAAAGTCGGATAAGTGGCGGCCAGCTCTCGAATCGTCTTTTGTGCGGTGAGTTGGCCTGTTGGATTATTGGGATTGACCAAGTAAAGAATTTTGGTTTGTTCAGTTTTTAGCTGGGCGATGGCGGCGACTAGTTCGGCATCTGTCTGGGCCAAAAACGGCACTAGTTTGGCATCGCAGCTTTCGGCATAAACACGAAAGTGGTCGTAGCTGGGGTGCGGATAAAGGACTTCGTTGCCAACTGACAAAAAGGTGCGAGCCAGCGTTTCCAAGGCGTGATCAGAGCCATTGAACGTGAGGATATGGTCAGCGGGCAAGCCTGTGTAATTAACCAGACGGGCCCGAAGATCTGTTGATTCGACGTCAGGATACCAATTCAGTGGGCCATTTTGCAGATAATTAAGGATTTCTGACATGACTTTGGGCGAAGGCCCAATTGTGGATTCATTTGAGTCTAATTTTATAATTTTTTTATGATTACGAATAAGTTCCGCAGAGTGGCGACCATTAACATAAGGTTTCATCCCCGCAACGGAGGCCTTGGCGCGAATCATAAGTCCGACATTTCTACAGATTTCTGTAGAAAAGGAAACAGATTTATCACTTTTGTCCTTGATCACATGTCGAGGCCTGTTTAAGGTCAGCGTGAAATTTAATGCAGAAAGCCCATTTTGGGCCAAAGGAGTAACATAATGACGTTAGTACAGAAAAATGCTCCCTCATTTGAGGCGACCGGTGTTATCAATGGCGAATTCAAACAAATCAAACTTGAAGATTACCGCGGAAAATGGCTGGTACTCTACTTTTATCCACTCGATTTCACCTTTGTGTGTCCAACTGAAATCACTGCTTTTTCTGACCGCATTGAAGATTTTAAAAAGCTGAAAGCCGAAGTTTTGGGCTGCTCGGTTGATTCTCAATTCAGCCACTTGGCTTGGTTAAATACGCCGCGCGAAAAAGGTGGGCTGGGCAAAATCGCTTATCCTTTGCTGGCGGATGTTACCAAGAAAATAGCGTCTGAGTATGGTGTTTTGGTCTCTGGCGGCATTGCGTTGCGTGGACTTTTTCTTATCAACCCAGAAGGCAAGGTTGCCTACGAAGTTGTGCATGATTTGGGTGTTGGCCGCAGCGTGGAGGAAACCTTGCGTGTGATCGAAGCCTTCCAAACAGTTGAAAAGACTGGCGAAGTTTGTCCTGCTGGCTGGGTAAAAGGCAAAGAGACCATGGTGCCAAATCCACATGATTCACAAAAATTCTTCTCTAAAATTGCTAAGTGATTGATTTTTTAACTCCCCCTAACCCCCTCTTAAATTAAGAGGAGGTTGGGAGGGGTTCAAATGCCCAAATCCACTTACCAACTCAAAAGTATTCCTGGGCTCACGTTTGAACGTTGGGGCCCCGATAAACCCTCTCAAACCGTGATTTTTCTGCATGGATTGGGGGCTTCGCGTCGTCAGTGGTTCTGTCAACTGCCTGTATTTTCTAAAGAATTTGATGTTATTGCCTGGGATGCCAGGGGCTTTGGTGATAGTCTGGCGGCTGGCTTGCCCGTTTCCATTGCCGGATTTGCAAGCGATCTCTTGGCGCTTATCAAAGAATTAAAACTCGAAAAAGTGATTTTAGTGGGCAGCTCGCTTGGCGGCCGCATCGCCTTGGAATTTGCCTCACGTTATCCTGAGCATTTGGCGGGGATTGTTTTGTGTGACGCCTACCCTGGCATGGGTGCGTGGTTCATGCCGCGTAAACTGCTGGCACTCGCTGTGCGCTGGCGTTTAAGACATCTCTATTCGGGAAAGAAAACCTTGGCACAAATAGCCGAACAAATGGCCCCACGCCTGGGCACGCGTGCGAGTTCAGCCAGTGTGCTGACGTTGCTTAAAGAGGGCTTATCTCGCTGTGATCGAAAATCTTTTCTCAAAGCGGTCGAGGTCGTTTTTGCTGATACAGCCGCGCCTGATTTAACAGCCATTCAAGTGCCAACACTGGTTTTAAGTGGAACCAAAGATAAAATAACGCCGCCTTTTATTGCGCGCTACTTGGCGGGTAAAATCCCCAACGCCCAGCTCGTTTGGCTGGAAAACTGTGGGCATGTCGGTAATTTGGAGCGTCCGGAAATTTTTAATCCGCTTTTGCAAATTTTTTTAATTAGTTTGAAAAATGAGCTAAATCATTGTTTGTTTGCTTAAGGCAATATCTGTCTATATTTCAGTGATTTGCAGAAAATTCCAGGTTTTGAACTTTCCTGGATCTATGTAAGCGAAACCCTTTAATCTTTAGGGGTTATTTGTTAGACTTGGAAAACCCTTTTCTGTCTGCTGATGAGCTCCGGTTCATCCAGGACCGTGCATATGCCGACTTATCTCAATAATCTAAACGCGGCCTACATCGAAGAGCTGCAATTGCAATATAAAGAAAATCCCGAATCGCTTGATTCCAGTTGGCGCTATTTTTTCGATGGCCTGACCATCAGCAATCTCAAAGGGGGGCAACTGGCCACGCCGGCTGGAGGCCTTTCACAAATCGAACTTGAGCGCGAAATCAAAGTTTTGGAACTCATCCAAGCCTACCGTGAAATGGGCTACCTGATTGCCGATGTCAATCCGCTCGATCGCGGCATTAAAACACATCCGCTTTTAGAACTGGCTAACTTTGGTTTACTTGAGAGCGACCTAGATAAAACCACGGAGGTTGGCAAACTTTTAGGCATGGGTTCCGTGGCTCTGCGTGACATCATCAAAGCTCTCAAAATTTATTACTGTTCGCCCGTTTCGGTCGAATCGGGTCACATCGAAGATCCCAAAAGTCGTCAGTGGGTGCAAAAGCGCGTGGAAAACAACGCACTGCTCAAACCCATTGAGAAAAACTATCAACGCCGCGCACTTGACAAGCTCACTCAATCAGAAGTCTTCGAAACTTTTTTACACAAACGCTTTGTTGGACAAAAACGTTTTTCGCTGGAAGGCTCTGACACCTTAATTCCCGTTTTGGATTTTATCATTGATCAAGCGGGCGAAGCTGGCGCTGACGAAATCATTTTTGGCATGGCTCACAGAGGCCGTTTAAATGTGCTGGCTAATATTTTTGGCAAAGATCCAACATCTATTTTTGCGGAATTTTCCGGTAACATCCAGACAGATGACGTCGGTGATGGCGATGTCAAATATCACTTGGGACACTCCAGCGACACCAAAACGTTTTCCGGCAAAGATGTGCATTTGTCCATCGTGCCTAATCCCAGCCACCTGGAAGCCGTTAACGGCGTGGTCATGGGTATCACGCGGGCCAAACAAAAACTCAAACGCGATCCTGAGCGCATGCGCACCATCGCCGTGCTGATTCATGGCGACGCCGCATTTGCTGGCCAAGGCATCATTTACGAAACGCTCAACATGTCCGCGCTCGAGGGCTTTACTGTCGGTGGCACGATTCACATCATCATTAATAATCAAATCGGTTTCACGACTTCGCAAAAAGATGCGCGTTCAACACCTCAAGCGACTGACGTGGCCAAAATGCTCGAAGTTCCTATTTTCCACGTTAATGCTGACGAACCTGATGCCGCTTTGCGCACCGTGGCGCTGGCTCTCGAATATCGCAACACCTTCAAGCGCGATGTCGTCATCGATCTCATTGGTTATCGCCGCTTTGGCCACAACGAAGGCGATGAGCCCAGCTTTACCCAACCGCTCATGTACAAAGCCATCGATTCGCATCCCCGTGTGCGCGAGATTTATGCCAACCGACTGAAACTGCTTGGGGTGGTTGACGACAAGGAAATTCAAGCTCTCAGTGACGACTTCTGGAAAAAGCTGGATGAAATTCTGGAAGAATCCAAAAAGGTAAAAGTCTCACCCAAAATGTCCTCCTTTGGCAAACGCTGGGAGAAAATGCACAAAGCCGATGAAGGCGAACTCTTCAAGCCTGTTCCCACTGGCGTTTCGACTGAACGGTTGAGTGCCATTGGGCGTCAACTCACTCAAATTCCGGGTGGTTTCAATTTGCATCCAAAACTCACACGCTTCAATCAAGACCGGTTGGAAATGCTTGAAGACAAGCGCGGTGTTGATTGGAGTTTGGGCGAAGCCTTTGCTTTTGGTAGTCTGTTGACTGATGGCTTTGCGGTGCGTCTCTCCGGCCAAGATGTGGAGCGCGGGACTTTTTCGCATCGCCAATCGGTTTTTTATGATGGGGTGACGGGCGCGCGTTATGTGCCGCTCAACCATCTGGAAGCCATCAAGACCGATTACGAACCCGTCAATTCTCTCTTGTCCGAGTACGGCGTGCTCGGTTTTGAATTTGGCCAGAGTCTGGCCAATCCTAACAAGCTCACTATCTGGGAAGCTCAGTTCGGTGATTTTGGCAATGGCGCGCAAATTATCTTCGATCAGTTTGTGTCGTCTTCAGCCGTCAAGTGGCAACGTTTCAGCGGACTGGTCATGCTTTTGCCGCATGGCTATGAAGGCCAGGGGCCTGAGCATTCCTCTGGCCGTGTTGAGCGCTACCTGCAAGCGTGTGCGCAAAACAACATTCAGGTTTGCAACGTGTCAACGCCAGCCCAATATTTCCATGTGCTGCGCCGCCAACTCATGCGCGATTTCCGCATTCCGCTCATCATCATGACGCCCAAGAGTTTGCTGCGTCATCCCAAAGCTGTCTCGCCCATGAGCGATTTCCAAAACGAGGTCTTTCACGAGATTTTAGATGACAGCGACACCACACTCAAAGCCAAGGCCAAGCGCGTTGTGTTGTGCTCGGGCAAAATTTACTACGAACTTTTGCAAGGCCGTGAAGCCTCTAAAAATGCCAATGTGGCGATTGTTCGTGTTGAACAATTTTATCCGTTTGCCGGCAAAACCCTTGCTGAGGTGCTCGCCTCCTATAAAGCGGCAACCGAATTTGTCTGGGCCCAGGAAGAACCACAAAACATGGGCGGCTATGTCTTTATGAACCAAAATCTGGCGCTCATTTTGGGTGATCGCAAACTGACTTATGCGGGCCGTCAGCCGCAAGCCAGCCCAGCCAATGGCTACATGCATCTCCATCATCAAGAACAACAAAAAATCGTTAAACTCGCCTTGGGCGAACTCTAAATCGGAAACTCATTATGAAATACGAAGTGACTGTTCCAAGTGTTGGCGAATCCGTCAGTGAAGTCTTCATTGGCGTGTGGAAGAAAAAATCGGGTGATCAAGTCCAAAAAGACGATGTTCTGGTCGATCTGGAAACACAAAAAGCGACTTTCGAGTTGCAAGCCGACAGAGCTGGCCGTTTGGAAATTCTGCACGAACAACCTGGCACGAAAATGTCTGTCGGCGACGTGCTTGCCATCATCGACACAGATGCTGTTGGTGCATCCGCCGCTGCTAAAGCGACCAGCGTAGTCCCAATGGCTACCAAAGAAGCAAAAACTGCTCCCGCACCAGTCGCGAGCGCTCCTGTATCCTCTGGCGGTAAACAATTCATCGCGGAACGCGGCATCGATGCCGGACAAATTGCCAGCGGAGGGGCCGCCAGTTTTGCCAAAGCCGCATCGGCACCGCCAGCGCCTTCTGCCGTGGCTGCCACGGATGGGCCAAAAATTTTAGCCTACACAATCGATGTTGCCAGAGGCGAAAGACGCGAACCTGCCTCGCGCATCCGTCGTCAAATCGCGCAAAATCTGGTGGCTTCCCAACAAACAGCTGCTACCTTAACCACATTTAACGAAGTCGACATGACGCAGCTTTTGGCGTTCCGCAAAAAGCACAAAGACAGCTTTAAAGAAAAGCATGGTGTGGCTCTTGGCATCGTGAGTTTATTTGCCATGGCCACTGTCAAGGCCTTAAAAGAATTCCCGCTCGTGAATGCGACTTACACCGGTGAAGACATCATTTACCGCGACTTCGTGGATCTCTCCATTGCCGTGAGCACGGATCGCGGTTTGGTTGTGCCTGTTTTGCGCGATGTCGACAAAATGGACTTGGTCAAATTCGAAAAAGGATTGGCCGATCTTGGCGAAAAAGCCAAGAATCGCAAACTGTCCATCCCAGAAATGACGGGCGGCACCTTTACCATTAGCAATGGCGGCGTATTCGGCTCGCTGCTTTCAACGCCGATTCTCAACATGCCCCAATCGGGCATTCTGGGTTTGCACAAAACGCAAGATAGGGCTGTGGTCATCAATGGCAAAGTTGACGTGCGACCCATGATGTACATGGCGCTCTCGTACGATCATCGTATCATCGATGGCAAAGACGCTGTTCAGTTCCTGATTAAAATCAAAGAAGGCATGGAAAATCTTGATCAAATTATTGATGCCAGCAAACTTTAATTCCGCATTTGGAAGGCTATTTTATGAGTGAGAATTCTTTTGATCTCGTGGTGATTGGCGCTGGCCCCGGTGGTTATGTGTGTGCGATCAGAGCTGCTCAGCTTGGGCTTAAAGTGGCCTGCATCGAAAAAGAATTTATCGGCGGCACGTGCTTGAATGTTGGCTGCATTCCCAGCAAAGCGCTTTTGGAATCCTCCGAGCTTTACTCGCAGGCCAAAGAAAACTTTAAAGACCACGGCATTGGTATCGAAAATCTCGCTCTCGATATAAAGCAATTCATGGCGCGCAAAGATAAAGTCGTCAAACAACTTACTGGCGGCGTGGCCATGCTGTTCAAGAAAAACAAAATCACCAGCCTCATGGGCGAAGCCACACTCAATGCCGGCAAGAGTATCACCATCAAAGGCAAGGAGGGTTCACAAACCGTTACGGGCAAATCCGTCGTCATCGCCACCGGCAGTGTGCCGGTAAACATTCCTTCTTTTCCCTTCGATGGCAAACGTATCATCGATTCCACCGGCGCTTTGAGCCTGTCTGAAGTGCCAAAATCTCTCATCATTGTGGGTGGTGGCATTATTGGCTTGGAGCTCGGTTCTGTTTACTTGCGCCTGGGCACACAAGTCACCGTATTGGAAGCCTTCGATCGCATTGCACCTTCAATGGATACGGAAACAGGCACCGCTTTTCAAAAAATTCTCACCAAACAAGGCATGAAGTTTTCGCTCAAAGCTAAAGTCGTCTCAGCTAAAGCGGATGCCAAAGCGGTTTCTGTGGTCGTGGAAGACGAAACCGGCAAGACGCAAACACTCACCTCTGATTACCTACTCGTCTCGGTCGGCCGCAAACCTTACACACAAGGCTTGGGTTTGGAAAGTGTTGGCATCAAACCCGATGCCAAGGGGCGCATTCCGGTCACCGCCAATTTCGAAACACAGGCTGACGGTGTGTACGCCATTGGCGATGTCATTGCCGGTCCCATGCTCGCGCACAAAGCCATGGAAGAAGGTGTGGCCGTGGCGCAAATCATTGCCGGCAAAAAGGGGCACATCAATTATAACTTAATCCCAAGCGTGATTTACACGTGGCCGGAAGTGGCTTGGGTTGGGCTTACCGAAGAGCAAGCCAAAGAGGCGGGTCTCAATTACAAAGCTTTTAAATTTCCATTTTTGGCTGTGGGAAGAGCCATTGCCTCGGGCGAAAAAGACGGCTTCATTAAAATGCTTGCCGATAAAAATACCGACCGCATTCTCGGTGCCCACATCTTGGGCCCCAGAGCCAGTGAGATGATTAGCGAGCTTGTGGTTGCCATGGAATTTGGTGCTAAAGCGAGTGACCTGGCCAACATCTCGCATGCGCACCCTACGCTCACAGAAGGCATCAAAGAAGCCGCCCTGGGGCTCACCACGGGAACGATTCATTTGTAGCACGGGCTTTTATCCAAACGTTGCTAAGTGCACAGAAAAAACATACTATACAATAAAGATCATAAACAGATCCTTTATATATAG
>Ga0209824_10000920_pt1 | contig 17627 bp, 8 predicted proteins | sample VDWuncwatermetaG_FD_184124 | JGI IMG/M metagenome (GOLD analysis project Ga0209824, IMG submission 184124) | Wastewater microbial communities from Netherlands to study Microbial Dark Matter (Phase II) - VDW unchlorinated drinking water (SPAdes)... ... | reverse complement strand
GCATTATCCTTCTGCAGTGAAGAACCAAACAAAATTATTTCTTTTACCTTATATTTTTTTGCACATCTTAATATTATATTTTTATCAGCCTCTCTCACCATTATCCCCCTCCATATTTCCTTTTTAAACGCTAATTTATGCTAATCTATTAGCGGTCATTAGCGCATTCTACGCTAATTTACGCTAATTAGCGGTAATTAGCGTCCTATCTGAATAGGTTGAACACAATCAAGAGCGCCATGACCGCGATTGCCTCGGCGAAAAGAAACGCGATAATCATCGCCAGTAAAATCCGCGCTGAAGCGGCGGGATTCCTGCCCACCGCTTTTATCGCCGCGTAACCTACTACGCCTACAACCGCCGCGGGCCCCAGCGTGCTCATTATCATAATCAGTATTATAATTAAATTCCTCATCTTTATCTTTTTTTATCCTTCTTTATCCTTCCATATCTTTCTATATCCTTCTATATCCTTCTTTATCCTTATCTATCCCTATTTTTCCACAATCTCCACCAACGCCGTAACCTTCAACGGCTCAATCCTCACAACCCCTTTTTTAATAAAAACCCTCTTTAGCCCTCTCTCGCGCTTCAGCAGCACTTTAATCTGCCCTGGGCGCAAACTATAAATGCACGGCTGATGAAAGTCCATAACGGAAAACTCCCCGTCCTCGCCCGGGAATACTATCTCGCTTGCCTCTTCCTCCAGCACCTTGGCCGTATGCGTCAGTATCTTAACCTTCATTTTACAGTTACTTCTTAAGAAATTCAACCCATTTCTTATTCATATCATCCAGGTCTTCAAAGTTGTAGGTTTCCTGAAAAGCGGCGAACCAGTCCCGGTCCTCGCGCAGGTCCCTCAATTCCTGGCAGAATCTCGTAAATTTATCCCGGCCGTAGGACGCCACTAAAAATTCTATAACACTGGCGGCCTCGGCATAGAATATGTCAGGCATAATCTGGAAGCCGCTTTTTACGGCCCCAAGGTCATTTAGCGTCTCAAAATAGCTGGTCTTCACAATCGCCTTCGCCACCAACAGCCTGTCCACTTTTTGCCGCTTCTCCAAAAATGAAACGAGCCCCTCATCCAGCCAAAGCGGCAATTTTCTTTTAAACCCGATAAATTCGCGGAAGATGATATGCCCTAACTCATGGGGCAGGATTATATCAAGAAAATTGTCCATGTTGATGTAGGCGTATACATCGCGGTTAATAACATCCACATGCGCCGCGCTCCAGCCGGAGCCGTTAGTCCCTTCCATATAGTCCTTCCGGTTGTCATACAGATAAATTTTGGTGCGTTTATCCCATGTCCAGAACCCCTCAAAACGCGTGAAACCCAACTCTTTAGTTATGCTATCGTAATACCCTTCGGCCTTGTCTAAAATATCATCGGTATATTCTATGGGCGCGTTCTGATAATATAAAACAAAATGCTCGCTTTTTTTAGTATTCCAGCGATACACAAGCGCCTCACCGCTGGTAGCGAGCATGCATACGAAAATAACAATTATTACGCGCGTTATAAATTTCATCAAGTCCCTGTCGGTTTCTTCTCTCCTTCTTCATGCTTCGTAGGAGCGACTCCCTCAGCCTCTTCTTCTTTCGGCACAAAAAATGTATCATCCTGAGTTATCGTCTTGACCTGTTTCTGCCATATAATATAAAAGGCCGCGCCCAGGACGCCTAAAAATATCACAATCGCTAAAATCAGGCGCCACACCGCCGCCGTAGGCATGGGCTTCATCTGCGCGACAAAACCCCTGAGCAGCGCCAAATCCCTCTTCGATTCCTCAAGCAAAGCCAGATTATCGCGGTAATTGGAGATGTGCTGGGCCGGGTTCGCCGGAGCGGCTTTCTGATTTTCTATAACCTGATTTAGTTTCGCCTCTATACCCTCTTTAATATACGCGACCCTGTCGCCAAATTCGCTGTTCTTAAGCAGCTCAGCGGATTTGGTCACGTCTTTACGCAATACCTCTATGTCGTTGTCCGGAATTTCCCAAATATCCCTTAGCTCAATGTCAAAGGTCATCATCTCCCCGGGCTTGACCTCATATTCCCCGTATACATAATAAGAACCCTGCTGCGTGTCATAGGCCATATCAAGGTCCCCTTTGTCTATGATATCCTCCGGCTTTACCTCCTTAGGAAGAAACGCCTTGACCGGAACCTTCTGTGTCATTTCTTTGGATGGATTGGCGGCGATTACCTTAAGCACCACATTCGCCTGACAAAGGTCACAAGTCACAAGTCCATAGGTCACAAGTAAAAGAAAAAAGGCCGTAAGTCGAAAACCACAAATCACAGGTTTAAATTGTCGCATTGGTACCTCCCCTTAAATAAGTTATAAGTCACAAGTCTTAAGTCACAAATAAAAATCACGACGTCAACAGCTCTTATAAAATCTCCAGAGAAGACGACCAATCTCTCCGCATAAGTCTTGTAATTCTTTATGTGTTTGTAAACTTAAATACTTTAATTTCAAAGAAAAATCTAAAAGATATTCTGTTTCCGCTAATGAACCCAAAGCGATATTTGCAAATTGTCTTAATTCCGCCTTGCCCTGCCTTGCTGAACCTTCAACAAGATTGGTAGGAACTGATAGAGTTGCCCTTCTTAACTGTGAAGTTATTCCGTATAATTCATCTTTTGGAAATGTCTTTGTGGCGAGATAAACTTTATGGGCCAACTCGTCAGCTTTTTTCCAGACTATTAGTTTCTTATATCCTTTTTCTTCCATACTTGTGACTTGTGACTGTGTACTTATGACTTTACTTATACTCATACCACGTCTCAGTCACAGGTTTATTCGCGACGTTCTCTATGAGCTTCTGGCTTATTTCCATCGCGGCTTTAAGCTCCTGCGTCTTATTCTTGAGATAGGTCATGTCATCCTTCTTGCCCGCGGAAACCTCATAGAGTTTCTGCAGGTTGACTGTTGACTCCCCTGACATTTCCTGTATCTGTTTCGCCATATTCTTTAGCTGGCTGAAGATAGAGTCAAAGGCCGAAACAGAGCCCGCCGCGTCCTTGACCTGGCTGACAAGGTCCTTGCTCATCTTGGAAAGCGCGGTCTCAAGCACGCTGAACTGGCTTGTCATCGCTTCGGTAGAGGCCTTTAGCGTTGAGAGGCTGGATGTCGTGCCCAAAATACCCGCCACCTGCCCGGCGACCTGTTCCAGATCCGTAGAAATAACCGTAATGAGAAGCGCGTCCAAGCTGCCTTTGGTCGTCTCAGAGCAGATAATAGTAAAATCGCCCTTGCCCCATGCCGCCTCAAACTTTAGATCATACTCATAGACGCCGGTTGTGGTTATTTCTGTCATTACCCCTTTGTTTACCTCTAAGGTGTTGTCCGCGTTATAAACATCTATTGTCGGGCTTAATCCTGAGTAGGTGCGGTAACGGACCGTCAAGGTGCTGCCGCTCCGGATAGCGCTCTCTGTATTAATTATCTGCGACTTCATAGCGGTCTCCGTCATCGTCCTTGCCTCACTTACTACCGTCTTTAAAGCCGCCTCAGTCGCGCTTAAGACGCTGGTTACGTGCGATTTAAGAACGGTACTCGAAGCCGTGATATCTCCGGCAATCTCTTGTCTTGTGTTTTCGATATCCCCAACAAGCTTCTTCCTTGAGTCCTCTATATCCAAGCGCGTCTGGGAAGTCCCGCCGGCGACCGCGGATTCAATACTGGCAACGGATTCAGCGAGTTTCTTAGACGTTTTTGTGAAAAATTCATACTGGAGTATCTCGGCGCCGACATCTATGTTGGCGCTGGAAATATACGGCCTACCCCTGTACTCAATAGAGAGCGTGGCGGGATAGACCTTGCCCGCCTCAAATGCGGTAGCGGGATAAGTAAACGTGTATGTGCCGCTTATATTTGGCGTGATAGCTGTCAGTGATTTCCTGACAGTTGTGCCGTCGGGTTCATATATCGTAACTACAGCGGCGCCCATATCCGACCTTTCTAATTCCGTTGTCCCGACTAATTTCCCCTTCCTCTGCAGCGAACCTACCGCGTTTAACACGTCGTCAGCGGGGCCGTAGCTGTATGACAGGATTGATTCCCACGTAACCTGCGCCGAGGCGGAGTTTTCAAGATAACAGGTTAACGTATATACAGAGTTGCCTTCCTTGGGAGCAGACCACGTAACGCTGTTATCAATATAACTGCTCTTTGTAAAGAAGGTGGAGTAGGTGCCGTATGGATAAGACAATGTGCGCGTCAGAGGAGAACTCTGGCCTGTTCCATTCCATCCGGTCCCGGGCTCATTAACGGTAAAATCGTTTAAGTGCTGCAGGGTATCGTAATCCAAGACGTTAAACTTGACCGTAAAATACACAATGCTGAAGATAGCGTTGCTTGTATCGGTCACGCTATCATCGGTCGCGTCAGAAACGCGCACCAGCGCCTGAGCTGTCTGAACATCAGGCAGGGTCCATGTATAAGAAAGGATGTTAGTCGCGGACGCGATAATCGTCTGCCATGTTGCGCCGTTGTCTTGTGAATAATCCAGCTTAATATTTGGTATGTTGCCATTTGCGGTCCACGTAATATTCTGCGGCGACTTCGCGCCCCAGATCTCGCCTCCGTTGGGCTTTGTCAGCGTTAAACCTCCGCGTATCCTGAAGTAGCCGTTGCTCATATCGGTAACAGTGGTGCGGCTTCCGTCGCTGATACGTATTTTGAGGGTTGAGCCGGTCATTGTCGCGCCTGTTAAAGTCCACGTATAAGCGCCGCTGTTTGGCAAGCCGGTCGCCACAACCTGACGGGAATTTACAAAATTATCGTTGCTCGCCTCTATCAGGATGTTATTTGAGATAGAGAGGCCTTTCCACGTCCAGGTGACCGTTACATCGTCTCCCAATACATATATCTCTCCGCCATTGGGAGCGCCAATCGTAATGGTAGGTATAGCGATGATGTTGAATGCCGCTGAAGTTCCAACCACCTGCACGCCGCCGTAGTTTGAGGAAGCGTCTATAATCTTAATTTTCATATTGCTGGTAACTGAAACCGCGTCCGGGACGGTCCATTGATAAGAACCGCCGTTGGCAAGGCCTGAGGTAATAGGATACCAGCTGGTCCCCCCGTCATCGCTGTATTGTATCGCGAGGTTATCATTTATAAAACCGTCCGTGGTCCATGCAATCGTAGGCCTATCGCCTATCGCCCAATAAGTAGTATCTACAGGATTAGTAATGGTTATACGCGGGATGGCGATTTCAAATACCGCGGAATCTGAAGTAAGGTTAGTCCCCGCCTTCCACGGCGTGTTATCGTAAATTCTGACCTTGGCGGCGGTTGTGGCGGAAGCGCCGACAGGCACTGTCCAGTTGTAAGTTCCGGTATTTGCGACGCCTGTGGCTATATCCGTCCATGCCGTTCCGCCATTAACGGAATACTGCAGTTTCAAATCATTGCTGATGGCGCCGCCATTATCTGTCCAAGTGATTGCGTATGCCTTGCCTATGCGCCATGAGTCAACCCCTGTATTGGCCGCTGTCGGCGCAGTAATAGTAATCACAGGCGACGGCAAAACTGTAAATGCGGCTGTCTTGCCCCAGCTCTGGGTTCTGCCAAGATCCGTAACCTTAGTGCGGACATTCGTGGAAACTGCTTCCGGAAGAATCGCCCAATTATAAGAGGTAGCGGCCTTATCCACAGTGGAACTCAAAATATGGGTGCTGGCAAAATTATCCGTTGACCACTCTACCTTTAAAGGCCCGATGAGCGTGCCTGTTGTTACCCATGTAATAGCCTTGGTGTCGCCGGCGGACCAAACAGTAGGCGTATCCACCGCGATTGTCGGCAAACCAATGGTAAATGACCTGTCGGATGTATCCGTGCGCGGCGTAGCGTAGCTATCCGAGAGCTTTACCTTTGCCGTGCCGGGGGCATAATCATCCGGAATGGTCCATGCATATATGCCGTCATTTAGTTCAGTCAAGCTGATATTTTTCCATGTTGTGCCGTCCGGCGTATAGTATAGCTTAAAAGGTTCAACAACAGCGCCTATTGAGTACCATGTAATATTATGCTGCGTCCCGATAATCCAGTTCTCTGTCCCGAGGTCAGGGCTGGTAACTACCACCGAAGGCGGCGCGATCTCAAAGGCATTGGAAGTAACGGTTGTAGCGGTCCGGTTTAAATCGGTTATTTTGATCCGGGCCGTAGTGGATACCGCGTCCGGAATTGTCCAGGTATACGAGCCCGCGTCCGCCTGCAGGATCGCCGGGTCAGTGATTGTGGTAATATTATTGAATGTGGTCCCATCGGTAGTATATTTAATGTTTAAACTGCCGATTGCCGATTTGCTCCCGCCTACGGTTACCCATGATATATCGTGCGGTGTCCCCACAACCCAGGCGTTCGCGCCGGCCTCGCTGCCGTCAGGAACAGTAACAGAAACGGTAGGCGCGATAATATTAAACGCGGCGGAAGCGCCGATAATCGCGGGCCTGCCATTATCCGTAATCCTGACCTGGCAGGTTGAGCCCGCGGCGTCCGGCAGTGTCCATGATTTGGCCTTGGCAGTTGCCTCTCCGACCGTGGTCGCGGCGGTAATAAGTTGCCAGGCCCCGCCATTCAAACTATATTCTATCTTTAAACTATTACTTACTGAACCAATAGTGCTCCATGTAATATCGTATGTGCCCGTAGCATACCAGTTGTTGCCTGCTGCCGGCGCGGTAACATTAATAACAGGCAGGGTAATAGTAAACACTCCGGTATAGGAGCTTACATCCACAGGATCAGCCGGGTCATATATACGAAGTATCGCATTAGTGCTCTCAAGGGTGCTCGGCACTGACCAGGCAAAGGTAGTCGGACTATTTGGGATTTGAACTTCAATAAGATATGGAGCTACACCCGGCCATGTTGTCCCGCCATCCACAGAAAGCCTTAACGTAAGGTTATTATTGGTCTTTTGTCCGTCCCACGTCCAGGTAACATTATAAGTATCGCCCTGGACAACGAACTCGCCTGTCGCCGGCTTGGTTAAGGTAATGCGTTCGTGCGGCAAAATCTGGATAGCGTCGGAAATAGCGTAAACATTCGCGGGCGTTCTGCTGTCAGAGATGCGTATCAGCACGGATGGCCCTGCCGCGGCAAGGGGAATATTTGTCCATGCGTCATTCCCGTTATGCTGCGCCTGGGTGAACGCGTCAATGTTGGTCCAGGTTGTGCCGCCGTCCTTTGAATAGTCTAATTTTAAATTATCAATCAGGGTCCCCTCGCTCGTCCAGGTAATTAACCTTGATGTATCGCCCGCTACCCATATGGTCCCTAAGGTAGGCGCGGTAACCGCCAGCGTAGGCGATATTATCTTGAAGGTAGCGGACGCCCCTGAAACAAGCGTCTGTGTATCCCTTCCGACAGGGGCGGTTGACTCACGCACCCTCACCTGCGTATTGACAGGCAGAGCGCCGCCTACATCCGGTATCGTCCATGAATAGGACTTCGCGGTAATCTCCGCAGTCGTAGGCGCCGGTGAAACCGCTGTCCATGTCACGCCGCCGTCTTTGGAATATTCAATGGTTAAAGAAGTGGAGATATTGCCTGTATTGGTCCATGTAATATCATGGCTTCCTGTCCCGATTTTCCATTCATCCTGCATCACGGGCGTATTTACTGTTATGACAGGGTTAGCCATAATCCTGAAATTCGCGTCTGAAATGTCAAACCGTCCGGTATTATCAACAATCTTAATCTTGCACGTATTTGAAGCAGTGTAGTTAGCGCCTACCTTATCCACGCCTGTAACCTGCCAACTCCACGTCGCGGGGCTCCCCGGGTTGGTTGAGAACTGCTTCAGCCAATAAGTATAGGTTGAGCCTCCGTCGGTAGAAAGGTATATCATTATAGGAGTGCTGAGCGTTCCGGCTGATGACCAGGTGATATCATGGGTAGCGTTCAACTCCCATTCCTCAGCCCCGTTGGGCGAAGTTATCTGGAAGCCGCGGACATTAAATACCGGCGAAATATTATAAACAGTGGAATCGTTCGGGTCGGTAACCTTTACCACGGCGTTCGTTGTAAGAGGATTGGGCACGTTCCAGCTGTAAGAGCCGGGGCTTGCCGGGTTGCTTACGGTCGTATCCTGGCCTGCCGCGCCCGCCATACTCTTCCATGTAGTTCCGCCGTCGGTAGAATAAGACATCTTTATGCTGGGGATAGAGGTCAGGCCCTTGGTCGTCCAGGTAACATTATAACTTTGTAGTGAAACTAAATCCACCCCTACTGTCGGATATGTAATACTAAATTCACCGATGATCCGAAACGGCGTAGCCAGCGTGCTCACCGTAGCAGAGTCAGCGCTGTCTGAAACGCGTATTAAACAACTGTTTGTGGTTGTCGCCTCATCCGGTATGGTCCATGTAAATTTACCGTCATTAGCCACGATACCGTCGTTGGCGGTGCCCTCGCTTTCTAAAACAGGGCTCCATGTTGAGCCGTTGCGCGAATATTCTATCTTCACGTTCGGCATGTTGCCCGCTGAGGTCCATGTAATATTATCAGCGGTCGCGGTGCTGATTATCATACGCTCCCCGCCGGTCGGCTTCGTCAGGGTTATCGTGCCGCCAATCCTGAAAGTGGCGGGCGACTGGGTCGTGATTACCGGCCAGCCCAACGAAGTTATTCTTACCTTGGCGATAGGCGTATGGTCATCGGGTATGGTCCAGGGGTATGTCCCTGAATTCGGAGTGCTTGCTGCCACGGTCTTCCAGGTTGTGCCGTCAGCGGTATATTCAATCTTGACATTTTCATCAAGCGATGCTCCCGTAACATTGGTGAGGCCGCCGGTGTCCCATGTTATATTATGCGAAGGGCCGCCGATTATCCAAAGTTCCCCGCCCACAGGCGAAGTGATGGTCAGATACGCGTTGATATATTCCATTGTGATATCATCCATGGTAGGCGCGTTTTCGCCTGAAGAATAAAGCGTGGCCTTATACTGGAAGTAGCGCTCGCTTGTCGCGTCTGTATGCAAACTGTTTATGCCTGCGGCCCCGGTATTGCTTAAATAGTAACTTGTTGACGAGGCCGCGACCATATTAATCTGGTCTAAGGAAGGGGTAACGGAGCTGTTGTCATTGTGCAGATATGCCCTATAGAAAAATTCTCCCGTAGTCCCCACCTGGCTCATGAACGTCGCCAGGTTGGTGTTAATAACCGCGGCGGTATTCGCCTCGGAATAACCTCCGGCAACCTTTGCCCACGCGGAGCCGTTATACCAGTACCAGTTATACATATCCTTAGAAACCTGGTATTTTACCTCAGTGCCGGCGGGTTTTGTAGCCACTTCCTGAAACTCTGCCAGGTCATTGTTATACTGTATTCCGTAAATGGGCTGTATTACAGGGTTATCGGTATAATAAGTTGTAAACAAATAGGTGTTAGCGGTTTCGGTATAGGAGAAATTCTGTGTGGCGGCGACGGAATATGTCGGCTCGTTATAGAGTTTGGTTATTTCCGCATCTAGAAGGCCGCGGTTGTAAAACAGGACGTTGTCTATTATGCCGTTAAAGCTGCCATCAGGCGCGTTGTTATTGTCATTATCGTCCGCTCCTATAAAGACCTTCTTACCAGCGGTATAGGTAATGGTGGCCGGCGCCGCTCCTGTTGCGACCTGTGTCCCGTTTTTATATATGTATATATTCGCGCCTCTCTTTACCGCCGCAATATGATACCACGTATCCGCTGGGATAAATGTGGCATTGGATATAGCGGTTGCGGCTTGAGTGAAATGGCTGATTGTATTGGCAGCGGAATACCAAACCACGTAAGAGTCGTCGCCTACTGTAGAGTATTCCCGGCCGAACACCGTTCCGGTTGAAGTATACGGCTTAATCCAGGCCGATATCGTGCATTCATTAGCCGGCTGCAGGTTTGCCGCGTCCTCAATTGACACCGCTTCATTGGCCGCGTTGAACGTAAGCGCCTTTCCGAATCTCCCGTCTCTCCATACAGGCAGAGCCGCGGGTGAGCTATATAAACTTGTCAGGATTCCGGTGTTATCCGCGCCTAAATTGTCAGCCGCAGTAGAGCCGCTTCCTTCGTCAAAACGCCACCATCCGACCAGGCCTGTCATAGGAATATTCAGAGCGTTTGGGTCGCTTGTGGTTGTAGCGGCGGCGTTTCCGTAATAAAGGTATATTGACTTGGAACTGGACGCCGAAATAGACGGGATCTTTATATGCACAGCGGCCGTCTTATTCGCGTAATCAAACGACTCAAGCCAGTAGGAAATCGCGGTTGTGTTGTCCGAGTCAATAAATCTTATGTCAGAGCCGTCATTCTTCACGTGTGACCAGAATCCTGTATGTGTTTTGTCAAGAGCTATCCTCATCTGATAATTCGTAAGCGCGGTTGCCCCGGAATTCGCCGCTGTCACTGCTTCGCGATACGGCCAGTTCGCGCCCAGGGTCGGGGAGGTCGTTGCTTCTTCGGGGACAGGGATGTAGACAGAACCTTGAAATCCACCGGTTCCTGTATATATATCCGTAATTTCTAAATCGCTAAGGGCGCGGTTGTAGACAAGGACATCATCCATAGACCCCATAAAATAATTATATGAGCTCGCCGGTGAATATCCAAGCCACGTATTATAGGAACTTGCTGATAGGGCCCATGAGCCAGACCAGGTTTGTTTAAGGGTCGCGTCTATATACAGTTTGCTTGTTGTTGAGGTCACGGTATATGTAATGAGGTGCCATGTATCTACTGTTATCCCCCAATTTGTCCTGGGTGAAGTGCATTCGCTGCCATTCACGGTCATAATGAATTGTTGGTTTGAGTTCATCATGGTGTCATATCCAGGATTGCCGCCCCAGGCAGTGCTGGAGATTAATTGCCTCCAGTTGCCGTCCGGGCTGGTCGGGAGTTTAATCCACATGGAGAATGTCAACGGCAAGTTTAACTTTAGGCTTGCGCCGCCGCCCACATTAACATACTGATTAGAACCATTAAACTGTAGAGCTGACCCAAATTTACCCGATACCCACGTTGGATTATTTACCAGCGTGCCGATATTATTCTGCCCAGAGTTATCAGCCGCGGTCCCTCCGCTTCCCTCATCAAATTGCCACCAGCCTACCAGGCCGCTCATAGGCACACCGGCTACTGTTATGTCGCTCTCTGACACCGCGTTGGAAGAGCCGTACAATATATAAATCGTCTTTACCTCACCCGCGGCCAAAGAGGGGATTTTCACATTAATGCTTGCGGTCTTATTCGTGTAATCAATACTGGTTAATCTGTAACTCAATTTCTGGCTGGTGGCGGGGTCATAAAACCTGATATCATCTCCGTCGGACTGTATATGCGACCAGAAAGCGGCGTTCATAGAACCCAAACTAAGCTTAACCACCACATTTGTCCCTGCGCCATACCCCGTATTATCCACCGTCACCGCCTGCTTATACGCGAAATCCTGCAGGTCCTTGGCGATCTTCGCGTAGCCGCTTTCCAATTTTACGTGCGAGCTCTTGCTGTAATCCGCCTCTGTTGAAAAATCATTCGTCACCGAGGTGGTGCCTGTCGGCCCTAACCAGTTTGACCAGGTCGTGTTATCCGCGGATGTGCGCACCTGAAAACGCGCGTCCGTCCCTGCCGGCAGCGTCTCAGTCCAGGAAAGTTTCATAATGCGGTCGCGCAAAGTAGTAGCATCATAAACGGATGAAGTCAAAGTCGCGCTGGCGGGATAATATGAATAATTCATCGTAATATCCCTGAATTCAGGCAAGCTTGCCAAATCTGTTGTCTTTAACTCCACTTTATACTGCAGATACTTATTCTTGTCCGTTACTGTTGACAAAGTGGATATATCAGCGCCTTTTGTTGCATAGTCCTTAAAGTCAGGCGCGCCCGCCATTGTGGAAGAATTGGAGGACCTGATTTTAACATTAGCCAAAGTAGTCAGTCCGTCAGCTGTATCTGTCCACGTCGCTGTATCAAAAGCCGCGTTCTGTCCCGCCTCAATGACCTGAGAGGTATATTCACCGGAGGCGAATACATTATACTTCCTTATATAAGGGATGTTATAGCTGTACGCCTCTGTCAGATAAAAATATCCGTCCCCGCCGTAAACAAGCTTTCCGTAACCATGGTTATAATTGGGAAGAGGGTCCAATTCCTGCCAGGTGTCATTTGTAATGCTGTATCTTAAAAATTTTCTTGTTGAGTTGCCTGCACAGGCGTATATATAATCCCCTATGCCCGGATACGCCAGGTTGCCGCCGGTATCAACAAGCGCCGGGATAGGCGTGGGATTTGTCGCCCACGCTTGCGTAGCCCTGTTAAACCTGTAAAAGCCGGCTGTGCTGTACCCGCTGAAACAATATAAACTGTCGTTTTTGGCGACGTATACCAGTGAGCCTCCCGTGTAAACATTGGCCGGGACGCTGCCGCGCGCCTGCCATGCGTTAGTGCTTATATTGTAGCGGTAAAAAACATTTGTGTTCGCCCCTCTTAGCACATATAAATATCCGTCGCCGCCATAGGCAACATCCGCGCCATAATCCAGGGCCGCGGGCGCGTCCGCGAGCCGGTCCCATGCATTGTTTGATATGGAGTATCTGTATAAACTCAGGGTGCCTTCGCCAACGATGCCGTATATATAGTCGCCTGTGCCCGGATACGCGAGATGTCCTCCCCTGGCAACATTTATGCGCTCCGGCGGGCCCGCCAATTTTGCCCATGCCTTGTCCTCAATGCAGTAACGAGCCAGCATAGTAGTATTATTGATGTTATTAGCGTCCTTCGCCGCCATATAAAGGTAGTGCTTGCCGTTTAAATATACCGGCGCCATGTTGCCTGTGCCTCCAACGCAGCAATTCCAGACGCGATAGTGAAGCACGTTCGGGTCGTAAGGCGGGGAGTCCCATTGATTTTCCGATATGGAATACTTAAACCCTTCCCAGCCGTAAATCCAGGTGTCGGTGCCGCGCCAGGCAATCATAAGATCGGGATAGTTCGGGCCTCCCCAGACAAGCTGGCCGCGGTCGCCCATTCGGGCCGGCGCGTTCGCCAAGGTGGTCCAGGCATTTCCCGAAATGGAATATTTATAGAAATAAGGCGTTTGCGCATTATTTAGAGCATATATATCATTGCCTCCTGTATAAAGGAGGAATGGCCTGCCGCTATTCTGCACTGGATAACTCGTTTTCTTTGTCCATATACCAGAGCTATAATCAAACTCATAAAAAGCATCGGCGATGGACACGACAAACAGGCCGTAAATCTTATCATTGACGCTTGAATACACCATGTCAGAACCTTCGCGCGCTGCTATGGGCGCGTTTGGCTGTGAAAACCATGTATTGTTGCTTACTATATATCTGTACATTGTCGCCGTATTGCCCCCGCGTAATAAATAAATAGCGCTATCTGTCGGGTTATAGACCATGGAACAACCGTAGCCGACTGACAACGTTACCGGTGCCAGCGCTGTCCAGGTATTATTAGTAATGGAATATTTCCAGAAATCCGTAGCTCCGCCTCTTACCGCATATAATAAATCTCCTGTGCCGGGATACATCAAATAACTTCCATCCATCATTGACCCGGGTGTTGCCGCCAAGATTGACCAGCTATTATCAGCGATTGAATAGCGGTAAAAACTCTTTGAGCTTGCGCCCATAATCGCATATACATAATCCCCAACCCGCACTGCCCTTGAGCTATTTCCAAAGCCGTAACTTTGCGAATTGACATCATAGAAAGGAACCGTCCAGGTATTGGTTGATATGGTGTATGTCAATAATAAAGGATAATTACTGCCATACCTATAATATATCTTATCCGCGGTAGGGCTTGTCATAAAAAGAGTGCTGCAGGTAGAAATTGCTGGACGTGCCAAAGCGGTATATGTTCCGGCTGAAATAGAATACTTATAAAAATTACTCCAGCGGTCGATTATATATATAAGGTCTCCTGCGCCGGGATAGTATGTCGCCAAACGGCAGTCTCCAGAACCCGGATAGGCATTAGTAGTTGACCAGACGGACCAGGTATTTCCAGAAATTGAATATTTATATAAGGCGCTAGTTCCCGCTCTTCCCATATTTACATAAATATAATCTCCGCTTCCGGGATAAATCATAAGTTGGTGCGCCCCCCCACTAGGCTCGGTCCTGTAAAAGGTAGTAGGCGCGCTCGCCAAGGTAGTGTTCCATAGATTGGTCGCAGTATTATAACTATAAATCTTTGAATCGTTATACCTCATCATATAAATAGTAGTAGAGGTGGAAGGATTTGGATAAGACAACCCGTCTACCCAGCAACACATAGCGGCGGGGGTATCAGTAAGCCTTGTCCATGCGTTGGTGCTTAGCTGATATTTTAAAAAGAAACTCCTATTCCCGGTGGTTATTAAATAAATAAAATCATGGCCACTACCCGGATAAATAAGAAAGGCATTGCCGAAGGTTACCGCATCGCTTATTATAGCCATCGTCTCCCAGGCATTGGTGCTTATTTTATACCTGTACATCGTCTTTACTTGAGTGCCGGCTGTGCATATCCAATATATGTAATCCTCATAAGTGCTCCCCGCGCCTGTCCAGACAAACTGGCCAAGGCCGGAGCTGTTCCCGTTGTCAAACGACGGAGTTGTCATCTTTGTCCATCGACCGGTCGCGATGTCCAATTTGTAGAAATAGCGGGCATCGCTGGTCTGCAGGGCAAATATAGCGTTAGAAGTAGGCACGTAAACGCAGCCGCGATCCGGCGTGCCCACGCCAAGGGTCATGCTCCACGTCTGCGCGGTCAAATCAAACGCGGGCATCTCAATGGTATTGAACCCTCTGCCTACCATAGCGTAAATTTTGTTATTGTTGGAATTGCGCGCCATACAGCTTCCGTAACCCGTGATGAACGGCGGAATATCCAGGTCCCCCCATGAATTCCCGGTTATGCTGTAGCGCAAGAATAGATTGCGCCAATTGTCATCGTATCCCGGGGCGCAATATAGATAGCCGTCCCCTCCGGCCACAAGGGCTGAGCCGTAACGGACTCCATAGTTTGTTGCCCCGCTGCTGACATTGGTCTTGCTTGCCCATGTATTGGAAATCCTGTTATACATCAAGAATACAGAGCTGTTTTCCCCAAGGGTTAAATAGATATTATCGCCGGTGCCGGGATAACAAAGTTTCGCGCCGTAGCCGGCTGTGCCGGGCGAAATATTCGCCTTCTGAAACCATGTATTGTTGGATATCGTGTATTGCCAGAAATTAATAGAGGCATTGCCGCGCGTGGCGTAAAGCGTGTTTGAATCAAAGGCGACCAAACTTCCGCCCCTGCCTACCACCAGGTCATTTGTGCCATAAACATTGGCGCACGCCGTCCATGTGTTGTTGGTAATGGAATACTTCCAGAAATCCTTTGAGTTGTTCCCGCGCAGGCAGTAAATAAAATCGCCGCTGACGGGATAGGCCAGGGCCGCGCCTTCGTTGACCGTAAAGGGCGTGGGCTTTAGCGTGGCCCACTCTTTCGTTGACACATTATAGCGCATAAACACGCGGCTTTCATTCCCGCGCAGGACATAGATATAATTTTCTAAACCAACGGTCCCGACATAGCAGGCGCTGGCCCCATAGCCCACAGGATACGGAACCGGCTCCACCCCGCTCCACTGGCCTAACGTTGTCCTTAGCTGGTCATTTGTAACACCGTTCAGCTTGACCTCGCCGCCGCTGACAGTGGTCACGGTCACGTTGGTCTTTGTGCCGGCGTTAAAATGGGCGGCCGTGGTTTCTGAAACGGAACCTGAAGCGGTGGAAAGCGTTATCTTCCCCGCCTGTGAGGCATCTGTAGTAGAGCTCTTTGCTTCGTATTTATTCCACCCTGTTTTATTGGTAGGATGAACCGCTACGTTTGAGCTTGTGCCGCCTGTCCAGTCGGTTTGCACGAATTGTTCGTTCGCGGCGTAAGCCGGGTTGGTCCATAGAGCCATGTCCATCTGCCACATTATCAATAATTCACAAACTACTAAAGAGGTTACCTTCTTGAAAATATCTTTCGCGCGGAACATGGTCCCCACCCCCTTTATTCGGTTATCGGTTATCGGTTTTCGGTTCTCGGCGAATCCTGAGTCCCGAACCCCGAGTTCCTTATCTATCCTTACTATTCCTTTTCTTTCCATCTTCTTCCTTCTCCCCTGCGTGGTATCTTTCCTGCTTTTTTTCAAAGATGCGTGGCATTTTCGCCTTTTTCAACAAAAAATCCCAAGGCAAACTTACCTTGGGATCATCAAACCCTACAAGCTATTCTGATCTTCGGCGGTCTGCCTATCCCAGCCTTTCGGCCCGGACGCACGACTTTGCGCCCCCAGGTTACCCTGGGTTTGCCTTTTCGGATTTCTCAATGAACTCTTGTTTCCCATTATCAAGTATAGCATACTTTTTTCATTTGTCAAGGGGGATTCAATTTTGCGGCGGCTTCCTTTGAAATCACCGCCGGACGCACGCCTTTAATCGGCAAGGTCATCTGGTAAAGAAGTTTTTTATGCCACTGCTCGCTCGCGGGCAGACCGCCGTTTATCTCCCGCGCGATCAGTTCAAAAATCCTTTCGCAGGCATTATAAAAGTCATGCAATATAGAACCCTTCGCCCTCCTGGTTATTCGGTCGTCTCCTCCGCAAATTTTGAACTCTTTAACCAGATGGGTTATATTTTCCAATTCTGCACGAATCAAAGCCGTTAATTCTTTTTTAAGAGCGCTTTTTTTCATATAGAACACTCCCCTCCTGTTCAATCCTGCCTTTGAAGTATTCCGGCATATCCTCATATGGTTTAAGATCAAGATTAAATCTTCCCACTTGCGCGCAATAACCATATGCCTGAAAGAAATGCCCGCCCAAACCTTGCGCGGCTAAGTCAATATCCGAGGCCATGTCAAAATGGCTGTCCTTTTTCGCCAGGCTTCCGAAAAGCACGACCCTTTCGGCGCCGAACTTTTTGCCTAATATACGCGTTATCTTCCTGGCCTCAAGATACGCCCACCACCGCAATAACGCGCTTTCTTTGCGTTTTTCCTTATATATTCTGTTAATGAGCCTCATCTCACTTACCTCTCTGCCTCTCTGACTCTACGTCCCTCGTCTCTCTTCCCTCGTCCTTCGTTCCTCATCTCGCTCACTCGCAAACTCATATCTTGTTCACAAACTCCGCGAGTTGCGCTTTAATCTCCAGCCATAATGGCTCTGCGTTGTCCGCTAACGATTTCATCTTCGCCCATTCCAGCTTAAATTCATAGCCGTGAACAAAGAGGTGTCTGAATATCAAATAGTTGTATAACCTATCAACAATATTTCTGCTGAACATAGGAATTTTACCATTATTGGGCGCGCACGACTTCTGCAGTAACCATTTGTGCCAATCGTCTCCTTTAGGCATACTCTTATAATACTCTTTCGCGCAACGCTTCATTATATTCTCAAGCCCGTTGTAGAAATTCATCAAATATGTCGCAAGCGCCGCTTTGTCCGTTTCGCCAATCTCTTCTTTTTTTATCTTCTTTATCTTCTCTATGACGATATCTAATTGACTTTCTTCAAATATTATATCTTTTTTTAGGCGATCATAATCAAGCTTCATAAATAACCCTGCCTTCCTCT
>Ga0209824_10000919_pt1 | contig 17633 bp, 15 predicted proteins | sample VDWuncwatermetaG_FD_184124 | JGI IMG/M metagenome (GOLD analysis project Ga0209824, IMG submission 184124) | Wastewater microbial communities from Netherlands to study Microbial Dark Matter (Phase II) - VDW unchlorinated drinking water (SPAdes)... ... | reverse complement strand
GAGAATCAGGCTTCCGAGCAAAGTGCGCGTATGGTGGCGATGAAAGCCGCATCGGATAATGCAAAAGAAGTGATCGGCGAGCTTAAGTTGGTATATAACAAAGCGCGTCAAGCTGCTATTACCAAAGAGATTTCAGAAATTGTCGGTGGCGCAGCCGCAGTAAATTAAAGCAGCCTGCCAAAATTGGCTGGGCATGTGTGGGATCAATATTTAAAGTGGGGTAGTTTCGAGATGAGTCAAGGAAAAATTGTTCAGTGTATCGGCGCGGTGGTTGACGTAGAGTTTCCACGCGACAGCGTTCCTAAGGTATTTGATGCCCTCGTGGTGCAAAATGCCGACAGCTTGGTGGCCGAAAAAGGCTTAACGCTGGAAGTGCAGCAGCAGATCGGCGACGGCGTGGTTCGCACCATTGCCATGGGCTCGTCCGACGGCTTGCGTCGCGGCATGTTGGTGGCTAACACGGGCAACCAGATTATGGTTCCCGTTGGCCATGGCACATTGGGTCGCGTAATGGACGTTCTCGGTCGCCCGATTGATGAAGTGGGTGAAGTTAAATGTGATGAGCGTCGTTCTATCCACCAAAAAGCACCACGGTTTGACGAGCTCTCACCTTCCGTTGATTTGCTCGAAACCGGCATTAAAGTTATTGATCTGGTCTGTCCCTTTGCTAAGGGCGGCAAGGTGGGCTTGTTCGGCGGCGCGGGCGTGGGTAAAACCGTTAACATGCTAGAGCTAATCAACAACATCGCTAAACAGCATTCTGGATTGTCTGTATTTGCTGGTGTGGGCGAGCGTACTCGTGAAGGTAACGACTTCTACCACGAAATGTCCGAGGCAGGCGTTATCAAGCTGGACAATTTGCCAGAGTCCAAGGTGGCGATGGTGTTCGGTCAGATGAATGAGCCACCGGGCAACCGTTTGCGCGTGGCACTCTCCGGTCTGACTATGGCGGAATATTTCCGTGACGAAGGCCGTGACGTGCTGTTCTTTGTGGACAATATTTATCGCTTCACCTTGGCCGGTACCGAAGTGTCTGCGCTGTTGGGTCGTATGCCCTCAGCGGTAGGTTACCAGCCTACGCTAGCGGAAGAAATGGGTCGCTTGCAAGAGCGCATTACCTCCACTAAAACTGGCTCGATTACCTCTATCCAAGCCGTGTATGTTCCAGCGGATGATTTGACCGACCCGTCTCCTGCTACCACCTTCTTGCACCTAGATTCGACCGTGGTGTTGTCGCGTGACATCGCGTCGCTGGGTATTTATCCGGCGGTTGATCCGCTGGACTCCACCTCGCGCCAGCTTGATCCGCTGGTCGTGGGTGAAGAGCATTACTCCGTTGCGCGTGGCGTGCAGCAGACTTTGCAGCGTTATAAAGAATTGCGTGACATTATCGCTATTTTGGGTATGGATGAATTGTCACCCGAAGATAAATTGGCGGTATCGCGTGCGCGTAAAATTCAGCGTTTCTTGTCGCAGCCCTTTCACGTAGCCGAGATATTTACCGGCAGCCCCGGCAAATATGTCACGTTGAAAGAAACCATCAAAGGTTTCAAGGGCATTGTTAACGGTGATTACGATCATCTGCCCGAACAGGCATTTTACATGGTTGGCACGATAGACGAAGCCGTCGAAAAAGCGAAAACGCTGTAATCTTCAAACGCAATAACATTTAGGGGGCCTCTAAAAATTTAAATTGCTAAGCCAGACAAGGTGCGAACAAAAAATTATAACGATGCATATGTTTTATATGTGAGGAGTAATTTTTTACGAGCAACACAGTATGGCGACGGAAGTTAGATTTTTAGAGGTGCCCATTAGGGAATTATTATGGCAATGACCGTCCATGTGGATGTGGTAAGCGCGGAAGAAGCAATATTTTCCGGCCTTGCCGAAATGATCGTCGTTCCGGGCGAAATGGGCGAGCTAGGAATTTATCCTAGACACGCGCCGTTGTTGACGCGCATCAAGCCGGGCTCAGTTCGTCTAAAGCTGCCCAACCAGACCGAGGATACCTTGATTTACGTGTCGGGCGGGATGTTAGAAGTGCAGCCAAACATTATTACCATCTTGGCTGATACCGCCATACGCAGTGGTGACTTAGATGAGGTGCGTGCTTTAGAAGCTAAGCGTGCAGCAGAAGAAGCGATGAAAAATCAGTCAGCGAAAGTTGATTTTGCTAAAGCACAAGCCGAGCTGTCAGAGGCACTGGCACAGTTAGAAGCCATCCAAAAATTGCGTAAGCAGCGGCCACACTAACCTGCTAAAAAAATAATCCAGTAAATAAAGTAATTCAAAAGCGGCTTAGGCCGCTTTTTGCATTGTAGGGATGTAAAGCCCGCCTCCGGCCCCCTCGCTACGCTCTCCCTCCGGGAGAAGGGTTGGGAGAGCGTAGCGAGGGGGCCGAAGGCGGGAGCAAAATTAAGGGCTTAATAAAGTAAAATTGGAATTGGAATTACATCCCCAGCACAAAAAATTTCTTTATACTGCACAGAAATTTCGCAACCTTAATTTTTAATCCAAGCAAAATGATAGAAGCCAATGTTGTAATTCTTGCGGCCGGGCGCGGCAAGCGCATGCACTCCGACAAACCCAAAGTGCTGCACACTATCGCCGGCAAGGCACTATTGGCGCATGTTGTAGACTCAGCCAAGCTCAGCGGCATCCAAAAAATATTAGTAGTGTATGGCCACGGCGGCGAGGCTGTGCCGCAAGCTTTCGCGCAACATGGCACACAGTTTGTGCTGCAAGAGCCGCAGCTCGGCACGGGTCACGCCGTGCAGCAGGCCATCCCGCATCTACAAAACAACAGCACCACTTTAATTTTGTATGGTGACGTGCCGCTCATTCAAACCAGCACCATTAAAAAAATGTTGGGCGCGCACAATCAACTGACCTTGCTCACCGCCACGTTGGATAACCCCGCCGGTTACGGGCGCATCGTGCGTGACCAAAATGGCAACATCACGCGCATCGTAGAAGATAAAGATTGCACGCCCGCGCAAAAATTAATCCAAGAAATAAACACCGGAATCATGGCCGCCCCTACGCATTTATTGCGCGCTTGGTTGGCGAAATTAAATGCCAACAACGCGCAGGGTGAATATTATTTAACCGACGTAGTTGCAATGGCCGTGGCCGACGGTGTGCCCGTTCAAGCACAGCAGCCCAGCCACCCGTGGGAGGTAATGGGTGTAAATAGCAAAGCCCAATTAGCAGCGTTAGAGCGCGCTTGGCAAGCCGAGCAAGCGCAGCAACTACTCGAACAAGGCGTAACCTTGGCTGACCCTGCGCGGGTAGATATTCGTGGCAAACTTACCTGCGGGCGCGATGTTGAAATCGACATCGGCTGTATTTTTGAAGGCGACGTGAGCCTTGGCGATAACGTAAAAGTGGGCGCATACAGCATCATAAAAAATGCGGATATTGGCAACGCCAGCCTCATCCATCCATACAGCCACATCGAGCAAAGCAAAGTGGGCGCAAATTGCCGCATCGGTCCCTATGCGCGTATCCGCCCCGGTAGCAAACTACATAACGAAGTGCATATCGGCAACTTTGTCGAAATTAAAAACAGCGAAATCGCAGCGGGCAGTAAAGCCAATCACTTGAGCTACATCGGCGACAGTAACGTCGGCAGCCAAGTAAACATCGGCGCGGGCACCATCACCTGCAATTATGATGGCGCGAATAAATACCGCACTGTGATTGAAGACGGCGTATTCATCGGCTCGGCCACCCAGCTTATTGCACCTGTGACCATCGGGCGCAACGCCACCATAGGCGCGGGATCAACCATCACCCGCGATGCCCCAGAAGACGCGCTGACTCTATCGCGAGCAAAACAAACAACAGTAGCGGGGTGGAAAAGACCGAGTAAGAAAAGATAATTTTTTACAGTTGTAATAGCGGGAAAAAACGTGGGTTATTCACAAATATTGCCCAGTAAAAAATGTAGCGTGCGCTGCGCGCACGATAGAGAAATAACAGCAAGTTAAGAGGGGGGGAGACCATATTGATAGCGGATAGATACGATGTGCCACAGCATGACATGCTGACAGTGATTGCGCGGACGGATAAATTTTGGTTGGTCGTGCGCGCAGCGCACGCTACGCTTGCTGCATCACTTCTTTCGGAGCGCCTCCTGAGCAAGATCTACGTCGTCCGCTTTGCTTGGTTTAGCAACTATCTTGTTCAATGCCTCTTTTGTCATGTGGCGGTACAGCATCTTGTTCCATCGGCGAATAAAACCCTCCGGAAAGTTGATGGCGGTCTGTATGTTGCGTGCGCGCTGTATGGAGAGTGTGTGAGTATCGCCGCGCTGAAGTTGCGACGCAGCCTCTGCTCGGGAATCTCGCGCGGACCAATAGGCAATCCACTCTTGAAGCAACTGACGGCCATTGTCACCGGCACGCAAAAGCATTGCAGTTGCAAACTGATCGGCCATGTCCTCTTCGCTCGAACCTGGCTCTCCCCACTTATTCAGAAGCGAGTGGCCATATTCGTGTAACTGAATTGCAACAAGCGCTCCTTTGTTGCGTTTCACCGCCAGCTCATAAATCATTTCTGAGCAAAATGTGATGTCCGCCGTAGTATTATTCGAGAATGCGTTAGATTGTCCGCAGGGCTTAACGATCAGGTTGAAGTCAGAGTCCTCAAATGTTGCGCTTATCATTGATTGGATTCCTTGAAATCCACCTTTGATATTATCGGCTTCTTCGGCTGAAAGATTTCTCCGAGTGGTGATCGTGACAGAGACTGGTTTCTTTACCAGTGCAGCATAGGAGTTGTCGAGTACAACAAAATAGTTTGAGTCTGATGTGATGTCCTCTTTCAGGAGGATCGGGGTCTTTGCCTTGACTTGGCCTCGGCACGGAGCCTTGGGTGTGTACGCTCGAGCGTCGGCTTCCGGTACGATGCATGCGGTAATGTCATTGAAGATTTTGTTTGCTGCGACTACTTGAACCCCGACTTTGTCGCCGGCCTTCAATGAGCCAATCGGTATCAGTTTGAATTGACCAGGCCCAACAACTTCTTCCAGTTCGGCAATCGCCTGGAAGGATGGGTCGACTTGAACGGTTCCGGCATATGTAGCTTGTCCGAGTACGCATGTCAGTAGAGCGAGTAGGTGGTTGATTCGCACGGGGTCTCCGGATGTTCGTTGTGTCAAAGTGGAAGGGGATTCTGGAAGAGCCTAACGTAAAATGGATAGTAAAACCGCCCATAAGCTGGTTGCCCATGCTGCACAGTTTTGAGTATAGCTTCATGCCCCATTAATCTCAAACTTTACGAGCATCCTACATCCTAGCACGGCAATTATTCCCCAACGCGGTAAGTTGGGCTGTAGGTTGGTGCTAAGCTTGCGAAGCCCAACATTCGTCTAACATTGTTTCATCTGGCCGCAGTACTCTCCGCCACGTTGGGCTTCACTGCATTCAGCCGCAACCTACGCGCTATTTTTTCATCGTTCGCGGTGAAAAAGGCTGAGCTAGAAAAAATAATTTCCCCCAGCCCGCCTATCCAATCTTGCTACAATTCTCCCCTTCTTTTTATTCACGAAATTAACCATGTGTGGAATCGTCGGCGCAATCGCGCAACGTAATGTGATCCCCGTTTTGCTGCAAGGGCTGCAACGGTTGGAGTATCGCGGCTATGACTCGGCGGGTTTGGTTGTTATCAACAACAACTTGCTGGAAAGGTTACGCAGCACAGGTCGCGTGGCCGAGCTCACTAAAAAAAGCGAGCATAGTAGCGGCAACATAGGCATTGCCCACACGCGCTGGGCGACGCATGGCGTGCCGAGCGAACGCAACGCGCATCCGCACATTAGCTGTGACAGTGTGGCGGTGGTGCATAACGGCATTATTGAAAATTACGAGGAATTGCGCGCGCAGCTCACCGCGCAGGGCTATGTGTTTAGTTCGGATACCGACAGCGAGGTGATCGCACATCTCATCCATAGTTATTATTTGCAAAATAATGATCTGCTGGCCGCCACGCGCGCAGCCATTACCGAGTTAATTGGTGCTTACGCGATTTGTGTTTTAGCGGTGGATAATCCCGATCAATTAATTTGTGCGCGTCGCGGAAGCCCGTTGTTATTGGGGTTGGGCGAGGGAGAAAATTTTATTGCATCCGATGTATCCGCCGTGTTGGCGGCAACAAAAAATATTGTTTACTTAGCCGAAGGCGATGTGGCAGAAATTAATTTGCACGGCTATCGCATATTTGATGCAAGCGGCAAACAAGTGCAGCGCGCAGTACACGTCAGCCAGCTGAGTAACGAAAGCGTGGAGCTAGGCGAATACAGGCACTACATGCAGAAGGAAATTTTTGAGCAGCCACAGGCCTTGGCCGATACTTTGGAGGCGGTGTGCAACAGCCAAACGCTGATTCCCGGCCTGTTTGGCGCAGACGCGGCAGCAGACTTTAAGAATATTGAAAGCATACTCATCCTCGCTTGCGGCACCAGCTATCACTCTGGGTTAGTCGCGCGATATTGGCTGGAAGATATTGCAGGCATCCCTTGCACCGTAGAAATCGCCAGTGAATATCGCTACCGCAACAGCGTGCCGAATGCAAAAACTTTAGTCGTCACCATTTCGCAATCCGGCGAAACTGCCGACACGATGGCCGCACTCAACCACGCCATGTTGCTGGGGCATCTTTACACGCTAACTATTTGCAATGTGGCAGAAAGCGCGCTGGTTAGATTATCTAGGCTACGCTTTCTAACCCGCGCCGGGCCTGAGATAGGCGTGGCTTCGACCAAGGCTTTTACCACGCAATTAGCTGCGTTGTTTTTGCTCACCCTGGTGTTAGCCAAGCAACGTCAACGACTAAGCTTGGAAGCAGAAAAAGATCATCTGCATCAACTACGCCACCTGCCTAGCGCGGTGCAATTGGTGCTCAACATGGCACCCGAAATCGCCAAATTATCTGAGCAATTTGCCAAGAAGCACCATACCTTATTTTTGGGGCGCGGCCTGCATTACCCGATAGCGTTAGAGGGCGCGTTAAAGCTCAAGGAGATTTCCTACATCCACGCCGAGGCCTACCCTGCTGGTGAGCTTAAACATGGCCCGCTGGCACTGGTCGATAAATATATGCCGGTGATTGCGGTCGCACCTAACGACACCTTGCTCGAAAAATTAAAATCTAATCTGCAAGAAGTGCGTGCGCGCGGCGGCGAGCTATTTGTGTTCGCCGATGCAGGCACGCGCTTACAGTCCAGCGACGGCGTGACGCTCATACAAATGCCCGAACACGCGGGCTATTTGAGCCCTATTTTGCACACGGTCGCGCTGCAGCTACTGGCATATTACGTGGCATTGCAAAAAGGGACGGATGTGGATAAGCCGCGCAATCTCGCCAAGTCGGTGACGGTAGAGTAAGCGTGCGACCAGCCATTTCGTCCGGCAAAAAGGGCGGAATAATATGGCGGTCGTTGCGATATTCAATCAAAAAGGCGGGGTGGGTAAAACCACTACGTGCCTCAATTTAACGGCGGCTCTTGCGCGCGCAAAGCGTGACCCCATCGCGCTTGATCTCGACCCGCAAGGCCACCTCACCCTCGCCAGCGGAATAAAAGAAACCATTCCATCTGAAGCGAGTTTGGCCGCGTTTTTTAAACAACAAACGCCGTTGGCTAAACTCCTGCGCGACACGCCCGCTGGCTGGCAAATCATTCCCTCATCGTTAGAGTTAGCAAAAATCGACGCGCTATACGGCAGCGACCCGAATGCGGCAAAGCTGCTCAAACAAGGCTTGCAAGAAGAGTTGGCACTCACAGGCGCACCGATTTTAATAGATTGCTGCCCCATGTTGGGCGTGCTCACCTTGAATGCGTTACTCGCGGCAGACAGGGTGCTCATCCCCGTTTCGGCAGATTATTTATCGTTGCAAGGCGTGCTGAGGTTAGATGCTGCGCTGAATGTGCTGGAGACCAAGTTGCAGCGACGCTTTGAGCGGCGAATTGTAGTTACGCGGTTTGATTCGCGGCGCAAGCTGGCCTACACCATTTTTGATAAATTGCGAGATCGTTACGGCGCGCTGGTTTGCAATACCCGCATCGGCGAAAATGTCGCGCTGGCGAGTAGCCCGATGCATGGTTTAGATGTATTTACCTACGCGCCGCATAGCCCCGGTGCGGCGGATTATCGGGCATTGGCGGGCGAGTTGGGGAATAGTGGATTTTTTGGGGCGTAGGGTGAAATTGTTAGGGAAAAAATTGCGGATTATCAACCAGCAATGTACATATTTAATCCATTAGTCTTAAACCCCTCCCAGCCTCCCCTTGTCAGGGGAGGAGTGGTGCAGCTCTCCCCCTGACAAGGGGGAGCTGGAGGGGGTTTCGAGAAAACTAAAACTCTCTATTCGCAGCAAAAGCAGCTAATTGCAGCAAGATTGATTTATGCTCAGTATCAGGTAAATTAACAATCGCAGAACAGGCCGCCTCGGCCTCTAGCGCAGCCTGTTGCCGCGTATAGTCTAGCGCACCAGTCTGTTTTACGATTTCTAACACCGCCGCAAACAAGCCTATATCGCCTTGCTCAATCGCGGTTCTCACCATGGTTGCTTGTGTGGCAGTGCCGTGTTGCATGGCATAAATCAGCGGCAAAGTGGGTTTGCCTTCGGCTAGATCATCGCCCAGATTTTTGCCTGTGGTTTGTTCGTCACCAGAATAATCCAGCACGTCGTCTACCAATTGAAACGCCGTGCCCAAGTGTCGGCCATACTCCGCCAACGCATGTTCTATCGCCGTGTCAGCGTGATTTAAAATCGCGCCTAAGCGCATGGCGGCCTCGAATAGTTTTGCGGTTTTGCAGTGAATCACGCGCAAATAATTCGTCGCATCGACGCTGGCATCGTGGCGATTAAGAAGCTGCAGCACCTCGCCTTCGGCAATAATATTCGTGGCATCGGCCAGCGTTTGCATGACGCGCATTTCGTCAACTTCCACCATCATTTGAAAAGCGCGCGAGTATAAAAAATCGCCCACTAACACGCTGGTCGCATTGCCAAATAAATCATTCGCAGTGGCGCGCCCACGACGTAAATCAGATTCATCCACCACGTCATCATGCAATAACGTTGCGGTGTGAATAAACTCCACCACCGCTGCCAGCGTGTGTTGATGCGTGCCGCGATAGCCCAGCGCATGCGCCGAAAGCACCACCAGCGCGGGGCGCAGACGCTTGCCGCCACTGCTAATAATATATTCGCTGACCTGATTAACCAGCGCGACCTCAGAATGCAAGCGCGTGCGGATGACCCCATCTACGATGGCCATGTCGGCTGCCAGCGATTTTTGTATTGTTTCAAAAGCCACGAAGGTATCCCCAGTGCGGTACGTAATTTACGAAAGGGTGCGATGGTAGGGATGGTATAGCGGATGTGTCAAGCGCACCATGCAGGCAGCTAATGTTAATGACAAGTTTTAGGATTAATAATTGGCTGTGGGAATAATCACTGCCGAATTTCCGGCTCAACCAGCATGGCCAGCAAAGTGAGCGACTCTTGCCAGCCGAGGTAACACATCTCCACGGGAATCACATCAGGGATACCTTCCTGCACCACATTCAGCTCCGTGCCACAGGACGCCGCCTTCAGCGAAATCGTCACCCGCATCACCCCAGGCAAATTGGGGTCATCAAACACATCCGTGTAACGCAGCAGTTCATTGGGGATTAGCTCCAGATATTCACCACCAAAAGAATGGCTTTGCCCAGTGGTGAAATTAGTGAACGACATCTTGAATGTCCCGCCCACACGCGCAGCTAAATGATGCACCGTGGCGGTAAAACCATTTGGCGGAATCCACTTCGCCAACGCGGCGGCTGTCAAAAATGCGCGATAAACCCGCTCCGGCGGGGCGCGCAAAACACGGTGCAGACGAACAGTGTTGGTGGTCATGATTTTTTTCCTTTGCTTGGTTTTTTCAGCGGTTATATTCTACAACACCGCCCGTTACTTTCAGATGCCCAACCCATCAAATTACCTGATCAGGTACGCGAAAACCCAAAGTTCAAGTACTTATAGCCTAGGTACAAAAAATACCCATATTTCGTGGGTAAAGCAATTTATTTTTTTGGACGTGCCACGCTTGTGTGCGTTCCCCACATTACTTTTGTTCGCGATGCGGTTGCAGTAATAACAAACTCATCTATTCAGCATGTTCGCGATATTATTATCTAAAACTGGACAAACCCACCTTATTTACGGCAAACTATGCGGGTGAAAAATATTCTAGTTATCCACGGACCCAACTTAAATTTGCTCGGTAGTCGCGAGCCGGGTGTGTATGGGTCGGTCACATTAAGCGAAATTAATCAGATGTTGCTGCAATTAGCCAGCGAGAAGGGTGCGAGATTGCATCATTTTCAGAGCAATGCAGAGTCAGATTTGGTTAATCGCGTGCAATTGGCCGCGCAAGAAAAAATCGATTTCATCGTTATCAACCCCGCCGCATTTACCCACACCAGCGTGGCACTGCGTGATGCTTTGGCAGCTGTCGCCATTCCTTTTATTGAAGTACATATTTCTAATGTGTTTGCACGCGAGGCTTTCCGCAAAGAATCCTATTTTTCTGATCTAGCGGTTGGCGTGATCAGTGGCTTAGGCGCGGCGGGCTATAAACTGGCGGTGCAATACGCTTTGGAAACCTCTGTTAGGAGCTGAACATGGATTTACGTAAATTAAAAACATTGATTGAGCTAGTCGAAAGCTCAGGCATTGCCGAGCTGGAAATCAGTGAAGGCGAAGAGCGCGTGCGGATTAGCCGCTCGATGCCGAATACGAATACGCAGCAATTTTATGCGCCGCCCCCGCAGCAGATGATGGCAAGTGCTGCACCACCCGCCGCTGCTGCACCTGCAGCACCTTCGTCGCCTGCCGCTCCAGAAGGGCATATCGTTAAGTCGCCTATGGTGGGGAGCTTTTATCGTTGCCCCTCGCCAGGCGCGAAGGCGTTTGTCGAAGTCGGTCAGACAGTTAATGAAGGCGACACGGTCTGTATTATTGAGGCGATGAAATTGCTGAATGAAATTGAGGCGGACAAGAGCGGTACCATCAAGGCCATATTGGTTGAAAATGGTCAGGCCGTGGAATACGGGCAACCTTTATTTGTCATCGGTTAAATTAATAGCTCATCAAACCCCTAATGTTCGATCAGGCCCCCAATGTTTGAAAAGAAACCAGAGCAGCCCAGCACCGCCGACAATTCTAAAACAGGCTTGTTTAAGCGCACCATTATGCGCGTAGCATCGCCAGCGGAAACCCCCAAAATGTTTGAAAAAATTCTTATCGCCAATCGCGGCGAAATCGCCTTGCGAATTCAGCGTACTTGTCGCGAAATGGGGATTAAAACCGTGGCCGTGCACTCCGAGGCCGATGCGGATGCGAAATACGTCAAGCTGGCAGATGAGTCAGTATGTATCGGCCCCGCGCCTTCTTCGCTGAGCTACCTCAACATCCCCGCCATTATCAGCGCGGCTGAGGTCACCGACGCGCAAGCGATACATCCAGGCTATGGTTTTTTGTCTGAGAACGCAGACTTTGCCGAGCGTGTAGAAAAAAGCGGCTTTGTTTTCATCGGCCCGCGCCCCGACACCATACGCATGATGGGCGATAAAGTCTCCGCCAAAATCGCCATGATTAAAGCCGGTGTGCCGTGTGTGCCCGGTGTGGAAGGCGCGCTGCCAGAAGACCCGGCGGCTATATCCGCGATTGCGCGCAAGATAGGCTACCCAGTGATTATCAAAGCATCCGGCGGCGGCGGTGGGCGTGGAATGCGCGTAGTGCATACCGAAGCGGCCTTGCAAACAGCCGTCGCGATGACGCGCAGCGAAGCGCAGGCGGCGTTTAATAATCCCACCGTGTACATGGAAAAGTTTTTGGAGAATCCGCGCCATATTGAATTCCAAATCATGGCCGACTCACACGGTAATGCGGTGTACTTGGGCGAGCGCGATTGCTCTATGCAGCGGCGGCATCAAAAAGTATTGGAAGAAGCACCCGCGCCATTGTTGAGCAGCAAGCTGCGCGATAAAATTGGTGAGCGTTGCGCCGAAGCCTGCCGCAAAATTGGCTATCGCGGTGTGGGCACGTTCGAGTTTTTATTTGAAAATAATGAATTTTTCTTTATTGAAATGAACACGCGCTTGCAAGTTGAGCATCCGGTAACGGAGTTTATTACCGGCATTGATATTGTCCAGCAACAAATTCGCATCGCGGCGGGAGAGAAGCTTAGTATCAAACAAAAAGATATTGAGTTTAAAGGCCACGCCATTGAGTGCCGCATCAACGCCGAGCATCCATTCAAATTTACGCCTTCGCCGGGCCGCATCACCACTTGGCATCCGCCGGGCGGCCCCGGCATAAGGGTCGATTCGCATGTGTACACCAATTATTTTGTGCCGCCCAATTATGATTCCATGATCGGCAAAATCATCGCCTACGGCAGCACCCGTGATCAAGCGATTGCGCGGATGCGTACCGCGCTGTCAGAAATGGCGGTGGACGGCATTGAAACCAACATTGCCTTGCATCAAGAGTTGATGCAGGACGCGGCTTTTATACAAGGCGGTACCAGCATTCATTATCTGGAACACAAGCTGGCCAAGCGCGCTAAAGGCTCTTAAGTGGCCTGGCTTACATTGGCGATTAGCGCGTCTGCAGATCAAGCAGAAATCTTAAGTGAAAGCTTGATGGAGTTAGGTGCGCTATCGGTAGACATTGCCGATGCCGATGCTGAAACGCCCGATGAACAAGCCATCTTTGGTGAGCCAGGCGAACTGGGCGAATCGGGCAAACCGGAGCCGACTTGGTGGACACAAAATTGTGTCACCGCTATGTTTCCTGCAGCCATGCTTCCGACTGATGCCTCCATCGCACTCCTCGTGCACGAAGTCGCCCGTACTATAGGGTTGCCACAACTTCCCGCGTATCGCATACAACACTTAGCGGATGATGATTGGGTGAGATTAACGCAAGCGCAATTTACCCCGATACGCATTTCTGAGCGGCTGTGGATCGTACCCACTTGGCATACCCCAACCGATGCCAACGCCATCAATATCACGCTCGACCCCGGCTTAGCTTTTGGTACGGGCAGCCATCCCACTACCCGCTTATGTTTGCGCTGGTTGGATAGTCATTTGCCCGCAGGTGCGACGGTGCTAGATTACGGCTGCGGTTCTGGCATTTTGGCCATTGCCGCGCTCAAGCTGGGTGCGGCCAGCGCGCTTGGCATCGACATTGACAAACAAGCGATACAAGCCAGCCGCGATAATGCCGAGGTTAATCAAGTAAGCGCGCAATTTTTTCAGCCAGACTCCGCACCTAAATTACAGGCCGATGTGGTCATTGCAAATATCTTAACCAACCCGCTTAAAGCCCTTGCCCCGCTGCTGGCAGGGGCAACGCGCGAGGGTGGGCAGATTGTGTTGTCTGGCATATTGAGCGAGCAGGCGGCAGAGGTAGCGCATATTTATGCGGCATGGTTTAACATGCAACCACCGATTGAAGAAGAGGGCTGGGTATGCCTGTCAGGGGTTAAGCAATGAGTACGATTACGCAATGTCCGAAATGCAAAACGCAATTTAAGGCCACCCAAGAGCAGCTTGAAGCGCACCAAGGAATGGTGCGTTGTGGGCAATGCCAAGCCGAGTTTAATGCGGTGCAACACGTTTATCTCAACCAGCCCAGCCCGCAACTTATCTTGCCCATTTTGCATGACCTGGCGGAAGAGCGGGCTGAAAATAAAGATACAGTTACGCCGATAAAAATAGATTTAACCCCCATTAACATTCCACCATTAAAAATAGGCAAGCCGCATCCCTGGATGAATTCGGGGATGAGCTCAGGAATGAGTTTGGAGGCGAATGCAGGCGCGCAATTTAAGCAAGAAAAAGGCGCGTCCTATCTGTGGGCGAGCTTCTCCGCAATATTGTTTTTAACATTGATTGCGCAAGCCGGATATTTTTTCCGTGTGGAAATCGCGGCGCGCCTGCCAGGGGCAAAGCCCGCGCTGGTAGCCTATTGTGAGCTGCTGAAATGCGAGATTTCCTTGCCCGGCGAAGCAGAAAAAATGAGCATCGAATCATCGAACCTAGAAGCGCACCCCAAGCGCGCAAACATTGTCACCCTCGATGTAATTTTGCGCAACAGCGCGACTTACGCGCAAGCCTATCCTGATCTAGAGTTAACCTTAACCGACACACAAGAACAAGTCTTGGCGCGCCGCAGCTTCTCTCCCGCCGACTATTTAAAGTTAGACGAAGCGAGAGCTCAGGGCTTAGCCGCTAATCGCGAGGCCAGCATTAAATTATTTTTGGATACGATGGATATTAAGCCGACCGGGTATAAATTATTTTTGTATTATCCTAGCTAGGGTTTATTCTCGGCTGGGTTGCCGTCCCCCCCTCTTTTCCGGTATAGTTTACGCTGCTGTTAAAACCAATGCGAGAGTGTGCGGTCTGTATAAAAACAGGCGCACCGCCGAAGGCGTAACACCCGTAATCGCTCAGGCATAATGAATCGTTGGCACAGGCAAATCTGGAGAGTGCTGTTAAATCAGCCACCGAAGGGGCACACGGATTAAGTATTTAATCCGCAATCTCTCAGGTAACAAGGACAGATGGGGCGTAGTAGGTTAATCCTGCTACGCCTTTTTTATTTAATAAAAACTCAGATTTCGTTGCCATACGTTGTTGCTCGCAAAAAATGCTTACTTACATATCAAACATATGCGGCGTAATCATTTTTTGCTCTCGCCCCATTTATTATTAATTGGGTTTGGCTTAGAACTCTGAATTTTTAAAGGCATTCTTGATACCATTTTATTTAATTCAGCAAAGGCAAACATGACACTCAAGCAAACCCCGTTAAACGCCGCGCATCGCGCAATGGGCGCAAAGATGGTTGATTTCGGCGGCTGGGATATGCCCGTCAATTATGGTTCGCAAATGGATGAGCATCATCAAGTGCGTAGCGATGCGGGCATGTTCGATGTGTCGCACATGCGTACCGTGGATATTAAAGGCGACGGTGTGCGCGCATTTTTGCGTTATTTGCTGGCGAACAATGTCGATAAATTGCAATTCAGCGGCAAGGCTTTGTACTCGTGCATGTTGCGCCCCAATGCCGGAGTCATTGATGATCTGATTGTGTATTTTATGGATGAGCAGTGGTTTCGCATCGTGGTGAATGCGGGCACGGCAGAAAAAGATATTGCGTGGATGCAAGAGCAGGCCGCTAAGATTGCGCCCAATCTCACCATCACCTCGCGCAATGAGCTGGCGATGGTGGCGGTGCAAGGGCCAAATGCGCGCGCTAAAGTGTGGCAAGTGTTGCCGCAGACCGAGGCCGCCACTAAAGATTTACAAGCATTTCAAGCGGCCGATTGCGGCGATTATTTTATTGCTCGCACCGGCTACACCGGTGAAGATGGCTATGAAATTATTTTGCCCGCTAGCAAGGTTGAAGGTTTTTGGAAAGCGTTAAACCAAGTTGGAGTCGCCCCCATCGGCCTAGGCGCGCGCGATACGCTGCGCTTGGAAGCAGGTATGAATCTGTATGGTCAAGATATGGATGAAACAATTAACCCGTTGGAAGCAGGCCTCGCATGGACGGTTGATTTAAAAAGCGAGCGCGATTTCATCGGCAAGGCTACGCTGCTGGCGAACCCACCCACGCGCAAAATGGTCGGGCTGGTGCTGCAAGATCGTGGTGTGTTGCGCGGACATCAAGTGGTGCATACCGCAGCGGGCGAGGGCGAAATCACCAGCGGCAGTTTTTCGCCGACGCTGAATGTGTCTATCGCCATGGCGCGTGTGCCGCGTGATGTAGCGATAGGCGACACCGTGCAAGTCGCTATTCGCGATAAAATGCTGGCGGCAAAAGTCGTAAAATACCCGTTCGTGCGTAATGGCAAAAGTTTACTCAGTATTTAATTCACCTATTTAATTATCATTCTAAGGAAATCATCATGAGCAATCCAACTAATCTCAAATACACAACATCGCATGAGTGGGTAAAAACTGAGGCAGACGGCACCATCACCGTCGGCATCACGCAGCACGCGCAAGAGCTATTGGGTGACATGGTGTTCGTCGAAAGCCCTGCCGTGGGTCGCAATGTCACCGCTAAAGAAGAGTGCGCGGTGGTGGAATCCGTCAAGGCTGCTGCGGACATTTACGCGCCTGTAAACGGCATCGTCACGGCAGGTAATTCCGCGCTGGATAGCACGCCGGAGCTGATTAACACTGAGCCGTATGCGGCGTGGATTTTCAAGATGAAGCCGAGCAATATGGGTGATGTAAATAGCCTGATGGATGCGGCAGCTTATCAAGCGCATGTAGATAGCGAAGCACATTAAAGGCAGGATTGAGGATCGAGGATTGAGCGAGCGCACTTTGCGCTACCCTTTGTCCTTAAGCACCGTAGGTGCGATCCCTTAACCCTTCACGCTGTTACTCCTTTCACTTCACTTAAAAGTTTTCCAAAATGATCACTATTGATAAATTTGTAGATCGCCACAACGGCCCTAGCGAACAAGATGTCACCGCCATGTTGCAAAAAATTGGCGTGTCGTCGGTTGATGAGCTCATCGACCAAACCATTCCTGCGGCGATACGTTTGAAGAAGCCGCTGAACCTGCCCGCAGGCTTATCCGAATACCAATACCATAAACACTTGCGCCGCTTGGCAGCAAAAAATAAAGTGTTTAAATCGTATATCGGGCTGGGTTATTACAACACTATTGTGCCGCCCGTCACGCAGCGTAACGTGTTGGAAAATCCCGGTTGGTACACCGCGTACACACCGTATCAAGCGGAGATCGCGCAGGGTCGCTTAGAGGCGCTGCTGAATTTTCAAACCATGATTATGGATTTAACCGGCATGGAAATCGCCAATGCCTCGTTGCTGGATGAGGCTACTGCAGCGGCAGAGGCGATGGCGATGTTGTTTAGCACGCGCTCGTCAGAGGCTGCAAAAAATGGCGTGAATAAATTTTTCGTGTCACACGAATGTTATCCGCAGACCATCGATTTATTGAAAACACGTTCTACCCCGATGGGGATTGAGCTGGTCATTGGCGATTTCAAAACTGCAAAATTGAGCGATGGATTTTATGGCGCGTTGCTGCAATATCCGAGTGCGGATGGCACGGTGCACGACTACACAAATTTTGTACAAGCCGCTAAAGCGCAGGGCATGACGATTGCGGTGGCAGCCGATATTTTAAGTCTGGTATTGCTCACGCCACCGGGTGAGTGGGGCGCGGATGTGGTGGTCGGCAGCACGCAGCGTTTCGGTGTGCCTATGGGTTATGGCGGCCCGCATGCAGCATATTTTGCTTGCCACGATAATTTTAAGCGTTCTATGCCGGGGCGCATCATCGGCGTGTCGGTCGATGCAGACGGCGGCGCGGCTTTACGCATGGCTTTGCAAACGCGCGAGCAACATATTCGCCGCGATAAAGCCACGTCAAATATTTGCACCGCGCAAGCTCTGCTCGCGATTATGGCTAGTATGTATGCGGTTTACCACGGCCCGGCGGGCATGAAAGGCATCGCGCAGCAAGTGCATTTCACAGCAGTTACCTTGGCGGCTGAGTTGAAAAAACTGGGCTA
>Ga0209824_10000916_pt1 | contig 17665 bp, 13 predicted proteins | sample VDWuncwatermetaG_FD_184124 | JGI IMG/M metagenome (GOLD analysis project Ga0209824, IMG submission 184124) | Wastewater microbial communities from Netherlands to study Microbial Dark Matter (Phase II) - VDW unchlorinated drinking water (SPAdes)... ... | reverse complement strand
CATGGGGATAGGTAGCAATACTGAAGCCATGTTGGTGGGGGCCACTTTTGCAGCGACTTCAGTTGGGATTACAGCCAAGGTTTTTACAGAAGCGAAAAAACTCAAAACAAAATCGGCTCAAATTGTTTTGGGTGCCGCTGTTGTGGATGATGTCATGGGGCTCGTTCTTTTGGCCGCACTGGGAGGCTTGATCAAATCAGGTGGCTTTGAGCTGGTTGGTTTAGGAATCATTTTACTCAAGGTTTTTGTCTTTTTTGCAGCGGCCATTCTTTTTGGAAAATACGTCATGCCACAGGCTTTTCGCCTGTGGAAAAGCATCGATCAACCAGGCATTCTGACCATTATGGCTGTTGTCATTGCGTTGCTTTTTTCTGACTTAGCTTATTTGGCTGGGTTAGCTCCTATTGTTGGAGCTTTTACGGCGGGCTTGTTGCTTGATGACGTGAATCTTCGACATGCCGGTTCGCTGACGACACATAAATTTGAGGAAGTCATTAAACCCATCACAGATTTTCTTTTGCCCATATTTTTTGTTTCCATCGGTGTTCAGGTTAATTTGGGAACGTTATTTGATATCCATAATCTGACGATGATATTGACTTTGCTTGGAATTGCATTGGTAGGGAAGACGGTGTGTGGCTTGGCTTGTACGGGCAAAGGCATTGATAAAATTGGAATTGGTTTGGGAATGATTCCCCGCGGCGAAGTTGGACTTATTTTTGCCAGCTTTGGCCTCAGTCACGGGATTATTCAGCAGGGGCTTTATTCAGATCTGGTTCTAGTGGTTCTACTGACAACTATCATTGGGCCGGTTTTATTGAAGACTCGCCTCAAATACTACTGAGGCAGTTTGGACGCCTCACTTGTTTGCGCTTCTTTAGCCGCTGCCAAAGCTGCAAATCGCGAAATGGCTTTGGAGACACTGACCAGGCGTTCCTTCTCACAGCAATTGATAAAGGCGGCTTCATGGAGTTCGTCAAGCTTGTGCAGACACAGGCAGGAAAAACTCATCCCTGGAGAATTGAGGCTTTCAAAACGGTTTTTCCCTTCATGAATACGGAAGAAACCCGCAACAGCTTTTTTGCCAATTCCATAAATGACGGGTTCGATGGGAAAATCACTGTAGGTATCGGCTGTGGGAATGCCTTCTTGAATTAAAAAACTCTGCGGTCTTAATCCGGCCTTGCCAGAAAAAAGTTTTTGTCTTTGTTTTCGGTTTAATTTGAGAAGTTCATCGACAGAATTTACAGAGATGACGCCAAGCCCGTAGGTGCCAGCATTATTTTTAATAAACACGTAGGGTGGATCAGAAATTTCATATTCAGTGTATTTTTTTTGTACGGCATCGAGAACGTGTTGAACAGCTTCAGCGAGAGGATTCAAGTCACTTTCATCGATATTATCGATCTCACGGGCATAAGCCGTCATTAACCACGGATCAAAAGCAAAACGGCTCGCAAATTCATTAATCAGTTGATTGAGAATTTTGAAATGTTGGCTTTTGCTCCGTTTGTGCCAGCCCAGGCTAGGTGCTGGAATCATGGCTGAAGTCATTGGTGTAAATGGGATAGGGATGCCAGAGGTAAAGTCATTGTTAGACAGAAGCAGGTCGATTTTTTTACCAGCCAAAAAAAGAATTTCGCCTTTCACGTCAGGTGGATAAATTGTGAGCGGGGCATTTTCATTTAATGGAACCATTAGCGGTTCATTAAAGGGTTCGAGCGCCATTGTGACCAGGCATTCATGTCCGGAATTTTGCAGTAAACTCTGTAGTTTTTGGATATTGGCCAGGTAAAATTTGTTGCGTGTGTGAGTTTCGGCAAGGAGACCAATGGTTTTTGCCTGAGGATAAAACTCCGAGAGATAGGCTTGAAAAGCTTCCGATACTTCGCGCGAATAAGCCTTGCACAAGTTGTTAAAACCAGCTGGAAATAAATTGGTATCAACGATACCTATCTTGTCTGCTGAGTGGCGAATATCACAAGAAAAATAGGGCAGCGGAGTTAAGCCTTGCCACTGTTCGGCAAACCACGCATCAATGGCCATTTCTTGTGCACTAAGGCGTTTGACAATTTCTGCTAATGGCATTTTCATTTGAAAATTTACCTATCATTAATGGGGTTAAGCACGCAAATCAGGGGCGTACAAGCGCAGCGTCATGTGACGGACATTTTTGCGCAAGTCGATGAGTTCATTCCATAACTGGGACTCAGAAGAAAAAAGCAGGCATTCAGCTATCTGCCCTGCATCGCTGTGATCAAAGTGTGTTTCACTGCGTTTTTTTAGCAGTTGGATGTGTGATTCGAGACTTCGGTATAAGATGTAGGCGCGCTCGACAACTTGGGCATCTGTTTCTGGAAGCAGGCGGTGAGTGCGTAAGCTACGTAAAAGAGCAAAGGTGTTTTTTTGGCGAAGGTTTGGGAAGATGGCCGCATTTTTGAGGAGCAGGCCCTGCAAAAGAAATTCAATATCCATGATTCCGCCTGGGCCAATTTTTATATCGAGACGATCCGGTTTTTCTCTCACTTTTTCGTCGATGACTCGCTGGCGAATGGTGTGCATGTCGCTAAAAAAATCAGGTGACAACGGACGATGATAATTGAGCTGTGAAATTTGTTGATCGAGAATAGATAAAAAAGTTTCGTTACCAGCACAGGGCCTGGCTCGCAGCAGGGCTAGCCGCTCCCAACTGGCGGCTGTATTCATTTGATGATTCAAAAAATGATCATAGGAAACAACGAGGGTGCCGGCGTTTCCCGATGGACGCAGTTCTGTGTCAATGTCGTAGCACTTTCCAGCTCCAGTCGGGATGCTCAAGAGAGACATGAGGCGCTGCGCCAATTTAGCAAAATACTCACCGTTACTCATGTTCATGGGCCCATGTGTTTCTCCAATATGAGAATAAATAAAAATGAGATCCAAATCTGATTCGTAATTAATTTCTTTTGCGCCTTGTTTGCCCATGCTGACGACACCCAGATGGGCGGGAGAAAACTGTTTGTAAGATGTCATGTAGCCAGGCAGGCCAAACTTTTCGGCAATTACCTTAGCGGAAATATTGTAGGCTGCCAGAAGAATGCATTCAGCCACTTCGGAAAGGGCAGACAAAATAAGTTCACGGTTTTTAAGTGGGTCATTTTCTAAAGATTCGATAATTTTAACTTTTCGCCGCTTGAATAAGCGAAGGCCATCGTAGATGTCTTGTTCGTCGATAGCTTGAGCCAAGATATTTGTGAGTTCAGCAAAGTCATCTGGTTTGGCTCGCTCTTGAGGTACTTGTGGTAATTCAGCTTTTAGTCTCGGGTCGCCAGAATATTTTCTGAATTCATCTTTGGGTGCTTTAGGCACACTGTCTTTTTGGATCTCAGGCGCGGGTGGACCGGCTTCCCAATCGTCTTCGTCGAAGTCGTCATCGTACAGGTTGTCGTTGTCAGGTTCTGTCATAAAATTCAGCAAAAGTTGTTGAGATCAATCTGCGTGTGGTATCGATTTGTTCCATCAGGATGGCTACAGCTTCCTCGGCTGGGTGCTGGTAGCCGAGTCTGCGAGCCACTTTCAGACGCTCATCCGGTTTGGATTTGAGCAAGTGTGTTTGCTGTTCATCCTCCATTTGCAAAGCTGATTCGATCCGGCGCAAAAAAAGATAGCCTGTTGCAAGGATGGTCCGAGGCTTTTCCGGCACAATACCGGATTTGTGTAAGGCATCCAGGGCATCCAGTGTATTTTGGGAACGCAGGTTGGGCAGGCGACCTCCATAAATGAGTTGTAGTCTCTGAATAAAAAATTCGACATCGCGAATGCCACCATGATCCAGTTTGATATTGAGCCCATCGTGTTTTTTCGTTTTGAGCTCGTTGGCTATGCGGTTTTTCATATCAAGAATTTGCACATCGACAATGCGTTTGACCTCAGCCTCTTCGAGTGCTTTCCGATAGACAAAGGGGGTCATCATTTTAAGAAATTGAGTGCCGAGGGTTTTCTGCTGGCAAAGAACGTTGGCTCTTACATAAGCTTGGCGTTCCCAGTCAGCTCCAAAGGTAGCATAGTAAGCGTCCATGGCATCCAACGAATTGGCCAAAACGCCCGTGCGGCCTTCTGGTCTTAAATCCCAATCGACACGAAAAAGAAAACCATGTTCATCTGTTTTGCCGAGAACTTGTCCCAAGCGGGAAAATATTCGTTCAAAAACCTCGTGTTGCGAAATGGCTGCAAACTCAGCATCTGAATCATAAAGGCCAATGAGATCGATGTCTGAGCTGTAATTGACTTCAAGTCCACCCAATTTTCCCATGGAGAGAATGGCACTGTCACAAAGTTGATCTGGTGTGAGTTCGTATTTTTTTGTGGTTTCCAAAAGAAGAAGTTTCATGGATGCTTTAACGATGGCAATGACAGTTCTGGACCATTCACGATAAGTGATGCGCTGATCCATTCCAATGAGTTCGCGCACAGTCGCTCGTAGGAGAGCTTGATACTTGATTAATTTAAAGCCGGTAAAGGGATCATTTTTTTGCTTAAGGGTTTGTTTGCAAAGATGGGAAAAATATTGAAGCGGCAATTCGGTTTCGAGGGAATGCTTTTTGAGTTCGTCAGCGGCTTCTGGATGACGGATAAGAAATAACTCCAGAAAACGGGAATTGCCAAAAACTAATTTAAGCACAGCTCGTGATGCAGCTTGATAATCAGACCCAGTTTTTTGGCGATAACTCGTCAAAAAATCTTGATAATGAGAGGCCGCTTCGTTTGGTTCGGCTGAGTGTATGAAGTAATCTGACACAAGGCCAGTCTAGAAAATTTTTCGAACGAACCCAAGTGAATCTTAAAATAAAGAGTTCAGCTTCAAGCCGGTTGTCATGAGAGTCAAGCCTTGCATAGCCGTGCTTAAAATTTAATGCAGTCAGTCTATTTTATAAGAGGGAGTTCTCGCTGAGTGGCCCTTGATTTGCTAGAATCAACATTCAGGGGGAGGGAAATTGAAACGACTCATTTACGTTTGTGGCGGGGCTGATTTTTGTAAAAATATGCAAAGTCTTCTCGGCGGCATCTCTTGCATTGAAGTTGTGCCCATTTCGACTTTTGCCGAAGCCCTTATTACCCAGGCCATTCCAGCCGCTTGGCTGTTTGAATCGGCTTACCTCTCCATGGCAAAGAAAACTATTTTCCAAAAACTTTGTTTCAAAATTCAGTCAGAAAATACAATTGGCTTGATTGTTTCTCGTTCCATTGAGGAGGTTTTTTATTGGCGGCAAACTTCCTTTAAACCCCTACATCTTTTGTATGGGCGCTTTACAGGCACGCAAATTATGGAGCGGGTGCATTGTCTTTATGAGGAGCGGCTTGGTTTAAAGTTTCCACTGGTCGTGATTTTTCGAGATGCATCATCAGAATCAATTTTACTTGATAAAGCACTTAGCGAACGGGGCTTGCGAGTGCGTGTTATTCAATCTAGTGAAATGGCCATTTTGCCAGAAATTTTATTGACCGATCACGTCTCGGCTTTGGTTTGGAATTTATCGATAAGGACTGATGAAGCTGCCTCAGTTTATGATATGATGACTCATAACGATGAGCTCTCTGATCTCAAAATGCTGCATATTCGTGGGGCGGGTCCCGATAATATAAAAAAGCCAAGAGGGCATAAAGTTTTAGCGGCCTCGGATGTTCCCTGTGTCGTAGCCGCTGTTGTTGATGCCCTGAGTTTGCCTGCTCAAAATCGATATCGTTGTTGTGGCATTCTTGAAACCGATGCTTTTTCCGTTTGTCTTCAGGGGCAATTCATTAACTGTTATCTAAAGTTTCAACTCCATGGGCTCGATCGTGTGCGCGAACAATGGGGCCCTATTTTGGCCAACACTTTGGTGAATAGTATTTTTTTCTACGTAAAAAATCATGTGAGACTCTCTGATGTCGTCGCCCGATCGAAGGAAAACGATCTCCTGCTTTGTTGTTTCCATTCTGATATCATGATCTTGGAGAAGATTGCAGAGCGGATAAAAAATGGTTTTTCTGAACAAGTCATTAAAGCGGCTGGCGTCGAGGCTATTCTAAGCCTGTCGTGGGAGTTGCTGACGTCTGAATTTTTTCATGGAGAGATGTTGTCGTCTCCAGCTATCTCGCTCATTTCATAAATTGAGTTTTTTGACGTCCTTGCCAATTTCCGCTAGCCCCATTGCATGGCTAAAAACGAGTCAGTGTCTGATCAAGAAAATATCCGCCTTGATTCGTATTTGGCTAAAGTGGGGCTTTGCACGTCGCGCAGCGAAGCGGCCAAGTGGTTAGTTGATGGGCGAGTGACAGTGAATGGTCATGTGGCCAAGGCTTCAACCATCGTTCACTTAGACGATATAATTCAGACAGAAGCGCCTCCTATTAAAATGATGGAGATCTCGCCTGTCAAAATTGATTTTTCTGTTTATTTTGAAGATGCTGACCTTTTGGTCTTGGAAAAGCCGGCTGGTTTGTCGGTCCATCCAGGAGCAGGGGATTATAAAGAGACACTGGTTCACGGTCTTTTGCATCATTGCAAAGGTCTCTCTGGAATTGGTGGTGTTGCACGGCCAGGCATTGTGCATCGTTTGGATAAAGGGACATCTGGCCTGATGGTTGTGGCGAAGACCGACAAGGCTCATCAAGGCTTGTCCCAGCAATTTCAGGAGCGCGTTGTCGAAAAGGAATACCGGGCCTTGGCTATTGGTGAAATGACCAAAGAGCATCAGACGTTAAAGCATTTAATGAAACGAGCCGAACTTAATCGTAAAAAATTTGTTGTTAATCAGACCAAAGGCAAAGAAGCCATCACTCATATTGATGTCATCAAGCGTAATCAGCACGTGAGTTATGTGTCGGTAAAAATTGATACAGGCCGCACGCACCAAATTCGTGTGCATTTAAGTTTTCTCGGGCATCCCATCATGGGGGATGTGACTTATGGCGGCACCAAAAAACTGGCTGGATTTTCCGAAGAAGAAAAAATCTATGTGCGTGATTTGGGGCGACCACTTTTACATGCGATGAAACTCGTCTTTGTCCATCCTATTACGAAAAAAAGATTGGCGTTTGAATCGCCTTTGCCCGATGATTTCCAGCAGGCCTTGCGGAGGTTTTTATGAGCATTTTGCGTTCGGCAAATTTGGCAGATCGTCCTGGCTTAAAGCATGGATTCACGACCCAGCCTCTTGGTGCTGATTATGACCATCTCGCTGTTAAATTAAAAATCTTGGTTAGCCAGATTTACTATGTCGAACAAATTCATTCGGCTAAAGTTGTCGTCATCGATGAGGAGAGTGAACTTGGACGTTTGCCACAAGCTGATGCGCTCGTGACAACTCGGCGCAATGTGATTGTGGGTGTTCGCACGGCGGATTGCCTCCCTGTGTTATTACATGATCCGGTGAAGAGTGTCATCGCCGCTGTTCATGCCGGTTTTCGTGGATTGTTGGGAGGTATCTTGCAAAATTCTGTCGATATGATGGTTAAAGCTTTTGGGTGTCAGTCAGAAAATATCGATGCCGTCTTTGGCCCCTGTATTCGGGCGAAGCGTTATGAAGTTGGCGAAGAGGTCCTCACAGCTTTTCGTGACCAATATGGCAAAGACTTTTCATTTGAACAATTGCCGGGACAAAAACCTCATCTTGATTTGGCGGGTTCCGCCCAAAAAATATTGGCAAAAATGGGGATTGGTCCAGCGCACGATGCCGGATTATGTACCTACGAGGATGCTCGATTTTCTTCCTATCGACGTGCGCCTGGTGCGGGTCGGCAATTCAATTTTATCGGATTATTTGCTGAGCCGTGAGAGTCCCCGTTGTCGCTTCGTAGTGAATTCTAAAATCACCATTCTCTTGATAATCCTCAGGTGAACTGTGGTCGCCATCGCGAGAGAAAAAATACTCACCGTCTGTCGCTTTGTACCAATTGATATTGTTGAGAGGATTTTCCAACCCTGCACTGAAACAGTTTTGACAAATTGTTTTTGGCTGTTGATTATCGAGTTTTTCCGGAAAGTTTGCTGGCACAGACTGTTGAGGGGACGATTTTTTTTTGTCGTCAAGCCAGGCTTGCATTGACTGAATCACTTTATACATTTCTGTTTCTCGTCTTGAATTTTGCAGAACATAAAACTGGGGGATGGAGATAAGGCACAAAATGGCAATAACACCAAGAACCATGGCGAGTTCTGGTAAGGTAAAGCCGGACTCAGACAAAACAAGACGACGATTGATAGGGGGGTGCATATTCCTAACCTAGTTATTGAGAGAAAAATCATCAATGGCCAAGCGAACTTGGGTCAATATTTTGAGAAGATTTTTTTTTGATAACTAGATTGACAGGGGAATATAACCTGCTAGGAGTGCGCAACCTTCGGGGAGCGGTTCTTTGACAATTAAATAGCAGAGATATGAAAGAAGAGAGGCGGGCGCATGGAGGAATTTACTGACACTTTCGGGTGTTAGTGAAGGAGGCCATGTGACCGATTGATAACTTTGAGGCTTTGAATCGAGAGATATCAAAGCCATGAATCAACTTTCTACGGAGAGTTTGATTCTGGCTCAGAACGAACGCTGGCGGCGTGCTTAACACATGCAAGTCGCACGAGAAGTTGTCGCAAGACAATTGTAAAGTGGCGCACGGGTGAGTAACACGTAAATCATCTACCCCTTTGAGGCGGACAACCAGTCGAAAGATTGGCTAATTCGCCGTACGCTCGAAGAGACGTGAGGTTTTTTTGAGGAAAGCAGGCCTCTGATATAAGCTTGCGCAGAGGGATGAGTTTGCGGCCCATCAGGTAGTTGGCGGGGTAAAGGCCCACCAAGCCTATGACGGGTAACTGGTCTGAGAGGACGATCAGTCACACTGGGACTGAAACACGGCCCAGACTCCTACGGGAGGCAGCAGTGGGGAATATTGGACAATGGGGGAAACCCTGATCCAGCGACGCCGCGTGAAGGAAGAAGGCTTTCGGGTTGTAAACTTCTGTCGTCAGGGACGAAGGTTGTGCAGTGAATAACTGTACAGTTTGACGGTACCTGAGGAGGAAGCACCGGCTAACTCCGTGCCAGCAGCCGCGGTAATACGGAGGGTGCAAGCGTTGTTCGGAATTACTGGGCGTAAAGCGTGTCTCGGCGGATTAGTAAGTTAGGTGTTAAAGACCCGGGCTCAACCCGGGGACTGCGCTTAATACTGCTAGTCTTGAGTAACAGAGGGATGAGTGGAATTCCTGGTGTAGCAGTGAAATGCGTAGATATCAGGAGGAACACCTGTGGCGAAAGCGACTCATTGGCTGTTTACTGACGCTCAAGCACGAAAGCGTGGGTAGCAAACAGGATTAGATACCCTGGTAGTCCACGCCGTAAACGATGATCACTAGATGTTGGAGGATTTGACCCCTTCAGTGTCGTAGCTAACGCGTTAAGTGATCCGCCTGGGGAGTACGGTCGCAAGATTAAAACTCAAAGAAATTGACGGGGGCCCGCACAAGCGGTGGAGCATGTGGTTTAATTCGACGCAACGCGAAGAACCTTACCTAGGCTTGACATCCAGGGAATTTGCTAGAGATAGCAGAGTGCCTTCGGGAATCCTGAGACAGGTGCTGCATGGCTGTCGTCAGCTCGTGTCGTGAGATGTTGGGTTAAGTCCCGCAACGAGCGCAACCCCTATCTTTAGTTGCTAACATTAGGTTGAGCACTCTAAAGAGACTGCCCCGGTTAACGGGGAGGAAGGTGGGGACGACGTCAAGTCATCATGGCCCTTACGCCTAGGGCTACACACGTGCTACAATGGCCGGTACAAAGGGTCGCCAACCCGCGAGGGGGAGCTAATCCCAGAAAACCGGTCTAAGTTCGGATTGGAGTCTGCAACTCGACTCCATGAAGCTGGAATCGCTAGTAATCGTGGATCAGCGACGCCACGGTGAATACGTTCCCGGGCCTTGTACACACTGCCCGTCACACCACGAGAGTTGATCTTTCCAGAAGTGAGTTCACACAGAGCTTCCCAAGGATGGGTCGATGATTGGGGTGAAGTCGTAACAAGGTAGCCGTAGGGGAACCTGCGGCTGGATCACCTCCTTTCTAAGGATACTAACCGGTGCTTTGGTGCCGAGTTAGGATATGGTCAAAGCCTTTCTTTTTCCCTTAGGGGATAGTCTCTCTGCTATTTAATGGTTAAAGAACGATTTGCAGGGGCAGGCAAAGCCCCCTCAACGAGCAAAAGCCCGTTGAGCCTCCCCCTCAGCGCCACTTTGTGGCTTGTTGGAGAAGGTGTGAATGAGTAAGGGTTTTGAGCTATTTGAAAAGTTTGAGAAGACGACTCAAAAGGCTTTAGATGCAAGGCGCCTGAGGAAGAACGACGAGGCGTACCTTGATGGTACGTTGAGGAGTGATGACGAAGACAACGCCGCAGATGAAGTCTTTTCAGTCGGATTCAGGGGCTTGTAGCTCAGTTGGTTAGAGCACACCCCTGATAAGGGTGAGGTCGATAGTTCGAGTCTATCCAAGCCCACGTAAAATCACCCAAAGGGTGATTTCGTTCTTCGTGGTTCGTAATTCGTTCTTCGGGTTAAACGAAGAACGAAAAGCGAAAAACGTGAACGAAACCGCAAAGCGGTTTTATCGGGGACATAGCTCAGCTGGTAGAGCATCGGCTTTGCAAGCCGAGGGTCAGGAGTTCGATCCTCCTTGTCTCCACAGGGTTTGATGGAGTCGAAGTAGTGATGAGTAGATAGTTCAACTGGTAGAGCCAGCTAGCTCGGTAGAATTCTACCGACTAACGCGGAGTTTGCCTTCTGCCACCCGGCAGAAGTTTTCCTCCTTATTCCTCACCGCCACTGTCTGGCTGTTGGGAAGATCGGGTTGAGACAAGTTTGATTGAATGAGTTCTTTTACAAATTAGGGTGTTAGAGGAAAGAATGTAAGGTTTCACACGATGTGAAATTAATCATTGTTTCCTTTAAGAAACGGATCTTAAATGGCGAGTCGCAAGATGAGTTAATTAAGGTTTTTGGCAGCTTTGCTGCCCGCTCTTTGAAAACTTGGGTAAATAGTACAAGGTCACCGACTTGATGTTCATCTGGTTGGATTAAATTTCTGATGTAAATTGGGGATTTGGTTTGATTAGTATAAAGTGAATGATCAAGTCGAAGAATAGAAATTGCACATAGACAATTTCGTTTGGGCAAGAAAGACGCAAGCCGTGAGAATTCCAGGCGGTAGAAAACAAGCTACCAAAGGGCGTGCGGTGGATGCCTAGGCGGAAGGAGGCGATGAAGGACGTTGTAAGCAACGAAAGCTTCGGGGAACTGCTAAACGAGTTTTGATCCGGAGGTATCCGAATGGGGTAACCCACCAGCAATGGTATCTTGAACTGAATACATAGGTTCAAGAAGCAAACCCAGGGAACTGAAACATCTCATGTACCTGGAGGAAAAGACATCAATTGAGATTGCCCTAGTAGTGGCGAGCGAACGGGCAAGAGGCTAAACCAGAATCTTCGGATTCTGGGGTTGCGGGACCACGATGTGGGACCAGAAAGATTAACCAAACGGTCTGGAAAGTCCGGCCATAGCGGGTGATAGCCCCGTAGGTGAAAATCTGACTGGCTCTAGTGGTATCCCAAGTAGGGCGGGACACGAGAAATCCTGTCTGAATCCGGGTGGACCATCATCCAAGCCTAAATACTCCCTTCCGACCGATAGTGCAGTAGTACCGCGAGGGAAAGGTGAAAAGAAGGCATAGTCTGCCTGTTAAAAGATCCTGAAACCGCATGCCTACAAGCTGTGGGAGCACCGTAAGGTGTGACTGCGTGCCTTTTGCATAATGAGTCAGCGAGTTACTGTCAGTAGCAAGGTTAAGGTCCTAAGGGACTGGAGCCGTAGCGAAAGCGAGTCTTAAATGGGCGCTTAGTTGCTGGTAGTAGACCCGAAACCTAGTGATCTAACCATGGTCAGAATGAAGCTCTGTTAATCCGGAGTGGAGGTTCGAACTGGTCACCGTTGAAAAGGTGTCGGATGAACTGTGGTTAGGGGTGAAAGACTAATCAAACTGGGAAATAGCTGGTTCTCTCCGAAATATATTGAGGTATAGCCTCGGTTGATGACTTTGGGAGGTAGAGCACTGAATGGGCTAGGGCGCCTTACCGGCGTACCAACCCCAATCAAACTCCGAATACCCAAAGTTTCCAGACCGGGAGTCAGACAGTGGGTGATAATGTCCATTGTCAAGAGGGAAAGAGCCCAGACCCTCAGCTAAGGCCCCCAAATACACACTAAGTGGAAAACGATGTGGAAACGCATAGACAGCCAGGAGGTTGGCTTAGAAGCAGCCACCCTTTAAAGAAAGCGTAATAGCTCACTGGTCTAGTGATTCTGCGCGGAAAATATAACGGGGCTCAAGTGTGTTGCCGAAGCTAGGGATGCATCGGATTATATCTGATGCGTGGTAGGAGAGTATTCTGTAGGCCTGCGAAGGTATTCCGAAAGGAGTGCTGGAGGTATCAGAAGAGCTTATGCTGACATGAGTAGCGATAAAACAGGTGAAAAACCTGTTCGCCGGAAGCCTAAGGTTTCCTGGGCAAGGGTAATCCTCCCAGGGTCAGTCGGCACCTAAGGCGAGGCCGAAAGGCGTAGTCGATGGATAACGGGTTAATATTCCCGTACCGTTGTTATCGCGTTAAAACCAAAGGAGTGACGGAGAAGGATAAACGGAGCGCCGCGTTGGTTGGCGTTTAAACCCGTAGGATGGTCTGGCAGGCAAATCCACTAGACTAAATCTGAGAGGTGATGAAGACTTATTCGTAAGAATTTGGATTCTGTTGATTCCCTGCTTCCGAGAAAACCTTCGTTGGGAGTGATAATGATGGCCGTACCGTAAACCGACACAGGTGGGCGAGATGAGAATTCTCAGGCGCTTGGGTGATCTCTTGTCAAGGAACTCTGCAAATTGGTGCTGTAACTTCGGGAGAAGGCACGCCCATGGATGTGAGGAGACACGCTCTCTAAAGCATTTGTGGGTCGCAGGTACCAGGTGGCGGCAACTGTTTAACAAAAACACAGGGCTCTGCGAAGATGATAAAATCGACGTATAGGGTCTGACTCCTGCCCGGTGCTGGAAGGTTAAAGAGAGAGGTTAGTCGTAAGACGAAGCTTTGAACTGAAGCCCCAGTAAACGGCGGCCGTAACTATAACGGTCCTAAGGTAGCGAAATTCCTTGTCGGGTAAGTTCCGACCTGCACGAATGGAGTAATGATTGCCACACTGTCTCGACAAGAAGCCCAGCGAAATTGTATTTGCGGTGCAGATGCCGTATACCCGCAGAAAGACGGAAAGACCCTGTGCACCTTTACTACAACTTGACGTTGGACTTTGAAGGGATCTGTGTAGGATAGGTGGGAGACTTCGAAGCGGTGGCGCCAGCCATCGTGGAGTCAACCTTGAAATACCACCCTGATTTCTTTAGATTTCTAACCTCGATCCGTGAAACCGGATCAGGGACAACGTCTGGTGGGTAGTTTGACTGGGGCGGTCGCCTCCTAAAGAGTAACGGAGGCGCGCAAAGGTTCTCTCAGGCCGATCGGAAACCGGCCGTTGAGTGCAAAGGCATAAGAGAGCTTAACTGCGAGACACACAAGTCAAGCAGATACGAAAGTAGGTCTTAGTGATCCGGTGGTCCCGCATGGAAGGGCCATCGCTCATCGGACAAAAGGTACGCCGGGGATAACAGGCTGATGACTTCCAAGAGTTCACATCGACGAAGTCGTTTGGCACCTCGATGTCGGCTCATCGCATCCTGGGGCTGAAGTAGGTCCCAAGGGTTTGGCTGTTCGCCAATTAAAGCGGTACGCGAGCTGGGTTCAGAACGTCGTGAGACAGTTCGGTCCCTATCTTCTGTGGGCGCAGGATATTTGAGAGGATCTGTCCTTAGTACGAGAGGACCGGGATGGACGAACCTCTGGTGCACCAGTTGTCACGCCAGTGGCACGGCTGGGTAGCCATGTTCGGATGGGATAACCGCTGAAAGCATCTAAGTGGGAAACCCACCTCAAGACTAGATATCCCTATTAGACCCCTTGTAGACGACGAGGTTGATAGGCTGGGTGTGTAAGGCTTGTAAGAGCTTTAGCTTACCAGTACTAATCGGTCGATTGGCTTGTTTTTCTCCGACTTTTTTAAGTTGGGGGGTAAATCTTTTTTAAGCCTAAAAACAAAAAAAAGAAGCACCGCCTGGAATGACCACGGCGTGTGCAAACACCGCGAATTTCTAAACAGGCATGGCAACATGCTTGGCCCGAACGAAATTGTGTTTGTGTGATGACTATTTGTGATCTTGTACAAAAGAACCTGTTAAGACGGTTAACAAACAGAATTTAAAGGCAGTTAAATAAAACACAACTGCCTAGGTTGCAGAGAAGACTTTGCAGCCGACAACTTTCTGGTGGTGATACCGGTGAGGATACACCCGATCCCATTCCGAACTCGGAAGTTAAGCTCACCAGGGCCAATGATACTGCCGGTTTTCATCGGTGGGAAAGTCGGACGCCGCCAGTCTTAATCCAAAAGCCCCCAATACGTTATTGTGTTGGGGGCTTTTTTTTTGTGAGTTTTGGATGGAGCCAGCTAGCTCGGAAGAATTCTACCGACTAACGCGGAGTTTGCCTTCTGCCACCCGGCAGAAGTTTTCCTCCTTGTTCCTCACCGCCGCTGTGCGGCTGTTGGAAGAGGAATCAGCCTTAAGCCCCCAATACTTTATTGTGTTGGGGGCTTTTTTTTGGCTGATTTGACGATGTACACAAAATACTTTATCATTGTACATCATGGAGGTTGTTGATGAGTAAAGCCAATTATGACTTGCCGAATGCAACTTTGGCGAAAGTGGTTAAACTATCGGGGGCTCGTTCCAAGCGGGAAGCCATTATTATCGCTTTGGATGAATACATTAAAAAGAAACTAGCCGAAGAACTCATCGGTGCGTTTGGGAAATTTAAATTAAAGTGGACTCAAAAAACATTACGGGCCTATCGTGGCTAAATTTATAGCCGATACATCTGCTTGGATTGACGCCTTTTGTGGGACGCTTAAGGATTCCTCAAAGACATTTTTTGAGACGGCTGTTCAAGAACGTGATGTTGTTTTGACCACAGTGATTCGTGTGGAACTGTTGGTTGGGACTCCGGACAGAAAACAATTTGACTGGCTAAAAAAACACCTAGAACCTTTTGAGTGTTTGAGCCTTCGCGCTGAAGATAATGTCAAACTTGAAGAGTTCGCTTGGGAACTGGGTATGAAGGGTTTGCGCGGTAAATTTACTGACGTTTCAATTGCCTATTTGGCACATTCCTCTGGGCTCCCTATTCTGTCGCTTGATGGCTATTTCCACAAATTAGCCAAAAAGGGGATTGTGGAAATGATTGAAGGGTAGAAGAAATTTTATGAAGTGCACAAGCTTTTCATTAAAGTTTCATCGGATGACTTGCCGATCAGCTATTGCATGCACATGAAAGAACGAGCATTTCCTGTTTTCATGGGGATTTGTGTGATGGCTATACTCTATGGTGGGAGTATTGTTTTTGAATCACATGCCAATTTGGCGTCGGGTTTCATTGATCGCCAAATCAAGGCGGCTGTGTTGAAAGTGGATACACCACAGTCTCGGAAGGTACTTGCGTTGGTGACACACATTCTTAGTTCAGCAGATCAGCTTGGAAAAATTCCCCTCGATAAAGAAATTTTGAATAATATGGTGAGAGCGGCCATGGGAGACAAAAAAGTTGATACGACTTCACTCGTTGATGTGCAGCAGCTCATTGAGAAAATTCAAGCCGGTAAAGGGGCTTATTTTGTAGATGCCCAGCACTCTCCATAGAAATTAAAATTGATAAGCGCGCGAAGGTTTTCTAGAGAGACACATGTCTTATCTTCAGGCTGTGCTCTTAGGTCTTGTTCAGGGCTTGGGAGAATTTCTTCCTATCTCCAGTTCTGCCCATTTGGCAATTTTACCGTGGCTCATGAAATTTCAGGATCCTGGGCTTGCCTTCGATGTCGCTTTGCATTTGGGCACGCTTATTGCTGTTATTGCTTATTTTTGGCGAGATTGGTTTGAGCTTATCAAAGGGAGTTATTCTTATATTTTTAAACCAGTTTCCAGATGTAATCCTGAGGTTCTCTCGCAAATACAAATGATGGGCTATTTGATGCTGGCCACACTGCCAGCTGCGCTTGTGGGTAAACTGCTTGAAGAGTGGGCGGAATCCTCTTTGCGACATCCTTTGCTTATTGCTTTTAATATGGTCATGATGGGTATTTTGCTGCTTTTGGCTGATCGCCCCAAAAAGGCAAATCGGACACTGGTGGACATGACTTTGGCTTTGGCCATGGGGATTGGTGTTGCTCAGGCTTTTGCTTTATTTCCCGGTGTTTCTCGTTCAGGTGTGACAATAACGGCCGCTTTGTTCATGGGTTTTTCCAGAGCGAGTGCAGCCAGGTTTTCATTTCTGCTTTCGACACCTATTATTTTTGGAGCTTGCCTGCTCAAATATAGATACTTTGGGGCTGTCTTTGCAGATCTCCACGCATTAGCAGGTATACTCACGGCGACTGTATTTGGTTTCTTGAGTATTCAGTTTTTGATGAAGTTGGTGAAGGGAGCTTCATACAAAATGTTTGTTTATTATCGATTCGTTTTTGGTGCTTGTGTGATGGTCCTTTATTTTTTGAGAGCGAGATGGGTAATTTGAAAATCACGGTTCTTGGCTCTGGAACATCGACTGGCGTGCCAACTATAGGCTGTCAGTGCAAAGTTTGCCAATCGAGCAATCCTAAAAATAAGCGGTTACGTTCTTCTTGTTTTGTGGAGTGTGGGGGCAAGTCAATTCTCATCGATACGAGTCCAGATCTTCGCCAACAAGCGCTGACTCATTGTATTCCACGAATCGATGCTGTTTTGTTCACGCATAATCATGCCGATCACGTGCATGGCATTGATGACCTACGTGTCTTTAATGCTTGGCAAAATCAAGAAATTCCCATTTTTGGGGATGCCGCCATGATAGAGCATTTGATTGGCAAGTTTGGTTATATTTTTAAACCCTCTTTGGGATACGCAGGCTTTGTGCCAAAGTTGATTCCTCATGTTGTGAGTGGCCAATTTGATTGTGTAGGTGTCCCCGTAACCATGCTGCCTTGTGATCATGGCCCACGGGCACAAACCATGAATTACCGAATCGGTAATGTGGCGTGGCTGACGGATACGAGTGGGATTCCGGAGGCAACGCGTGAACTCATGCAAAGCTTGGATATTTTGTTTGTGGATGGTTTGCGAATCAAACCGCACAAGACACACTTTAATTTGGAGCAAGCTCTGGATGCAGCCATAAAAATTGGTGCCAAACAAACTTACTTGATTCACCTCGCTCATGATTACGATCACGACGAGTTTGAAAAGATCCTGCCAGATGGCGTTAAATTGGCTTTTGATGGTCTGACAGTCACGGTTCCCTAAAAACAATCATCAAGCTTGAACCCGACGCTCATTCCGTTCATAATGAACAACATCCTGCCTGGTACGTGGGCGCTCAGGTATTTTAGAACCTAATACCCAAAACGGGAGCCGTCTCTGTTTATTGTGTGCACGCTCTGTTCTCGCGAATAGAGAAGCCTTAAAATAAACACATGGTG